>WLWD01006164.1_pt1 | contig 155711 bp, 107 predicted proteins | sample 6712731 | NCBI WGS metagenome assembly WLWD01 (sample SAMN12718690, study PRJNA576275) | sponge metagenome | isolation source: marine sponge | host: Mycale hentscheli | place: New Zealand: South Island, Marlborough, Capsize Point | collected 2014-11-01
CTATTGTTAGCCCAATCTGCTATGTGAGCTGGGATGAAACAAAGTCGAGTTCTGATTTTTCACTTTCCATTCCTCATGCTGTCAAAGGTGTTGTGGACAGCAATATTTTTACAATCTTATCTATGACTTTGGATATATTTAAGTCGGATTTCAGCTTTTATGGACATACTGAATATCCACAGAACATGAAGTTAAAAAAGATCACTGTTAAATCCTGTACAGTTCACTCAAATCTTCTTGAATTCCAGTCTACCATTTCAAAGCCATCTCTGTTTGCAGTGGCTATCAAGAACAAATCTTCAACTTTAGTTCCTAAACATATTCCAGTTTTGAGTTGTATTTTATATTGTGTCTGTAAAAAAACTCCTATTTCTCCATCCCTCATAACTTTAAAGCTCTACGTGGGAATGAATTTAAAGACTGTTCAAAAGGTATATAAAATAAGTAATTATAATGACTATATAAGTTATGTTGTAATGTTTTCAAGTGAAAAATACTTGTAACCTATTTGAGTGATATTAATAATGTAAGTAAAACTAAAGGAATTAAAAATTGAATTTTTGATTGTTTCTAGATGATAGAGGATGCAAATATTCGAGAACACTATTTTGTGTCAAAGATGCCTTTTGACTTCATGGATGAATCTTGCTCTGTACAGATTGTGGTGCTCAACAAAAACAACTGGATAATTGAGTCAGGGAATAATTTCATAGTGAGTGTCATTTACTAATTTCATGTAAATATTTAGCTTAGAGTTATATTTTAGACTAAAAGAAAATAATTGCTTTTGATATTTTAATAATGAATTAAGAAATTTGGCATATAGTAAACAATAAATGGGATTCTGCTCTAACGTTTCATGTGAGTTAGTGCTGCTCTATAATACCAGTAAACAGTGGAATCTGATGGAGCATATGTCATATAAAAAACAACTCTAGCATGATCAGTTAGTGTTGTTGTTTTTTATTTTTGTTATTATTATTTTATTATACTATAGCCAGTAACAATGATTTTTTGAAGCCTTTATGTAAATCTTTATTTAGAAAGTATTTTGGTTACCATGAAGTGAACACCATTAATTAACCCTCAGTGTGCATGCACAAGACAATTACAGTACTCAGTTTGTCTGTCAGTCATTCTGTCACACAACGAAAAGCAGATCTTGAAGATGACAGCCTCCCGAAGATCGAAGCAAGCATCAATGTTTTGCACTGGACATTTTAAGTCCCTTTAATGTGCCAGAATTTTCATTTCGGCTTATTTTTTCAGAAAACCATTTTAGACATACAATCATAAGCGATTGTTGGTATCCCACCTATAGTTATGCCATAACCATGTGAGCAAATTATTTCATGCTGCCTGTGGTAGTTTTGTATTAACTATAATTCTAACCAGTTTATCGGATTGCTTGGAGTTTCCCATTGAATCCATTGGGAAGGGGAGTGTCACTTGTATGTTAAGCTTCTTATTTGAAGACAACACATATCAACTTGCATGAGCTACATATTGGCATATTCATGTTGATACTACTCAAATAAATTATTCTTTTGGTATTTGTGTAATAGCTAGCTAGTGTATAGTAACACTTAGGGTTCACACCCTTGGTGTTTAATATTGTTAATGTATTTAAACAAGTAATTTGATCATGCTATATCCATGGTATTTAGCTAGATAATAACTTTTCACTCTTCTCTATTCTTTAGTCACTACTTCATTTTACAACACTTCATACTTTTAGTCCCATCATTGTTATACTTTGTATTTTTTTTTTTTTGCTTTTTTTATACAGCTTTCTTTTTCACAAGTGGCTCGCACAGGTCACATTGGCCAGCAGTCTTACAGTCACGACCTCCCTTATCCTCCACACCAAGTGGTCAACATAGTACCTAAATATATGGAGGAAAGGCCTGCATTTTGTGAGGTGATAGTGCAGGACAGTCATGATAAAGAACTTGGAAATTTGCGTTTTCAATTTTACTCACCATACAACGGTAATTATGAAATTATAGGTTTCCCATTACTATAGTTTTAAATCAGGCACAATATATTCTGTTTATAAAAACTATATAAATCAGTTATTGCAAAAAGAAAATTGAATAGCCACTTGAAAAAAAAAACACAAGCAGCAAAATGCATTGATTCACTGCATGTAAACAGTGCTGCTAAGTTTACAGGATGTAAGTTATTATTGTCACTTTCACCATTACCTCTAGGTATAATATGCAGTACTTGAAAATACATGGTATGATAATTGTATGGTGTCAGAGGAAATTATTATTTCTATATATTATATATATATAAGATTGATCATTGAATACCGCAGAATATCACGAGTCTGTCGGCTAGCATTTGCACGAGTGCAGCAGGCACGAGTGTAAATGCCACTTGACAGACAAGTAATATTCCCGCTGTATCCAATAATTAATCAATTTATTGTGTACTGGTCGGCATAGAAACCGAGTGGCTAATGTAATAGATGCTGCCAAGAAGTCTTTCGATTTTTTTATTCTAATGAGTCATGAAAATCTTTTCTCTAATATTCGAGGTGGAGTAGAAAGGGAATGTGAAAGGTAAGAAGTGCCGCAATCTTGTAGCATTGAGAGTGAACAATCGGTTAATCTTGACGATGACGAATTACGGAAGTGTTTAGAAAAGCAAAAAAAACTGTAATACTCAAAATAAAACATTACCCGACTTGAGAACATGGTAGCTATCGTTCGTGCAAAGGGATAAATGAAAAGGGAAAAATTGAGAATATTTCACCCAACGAATTAGACAGACTTCTCACGGAGTGCAAGCGGTAGTCTATATGAACCGAGCACTCTCATAGCTAGTAATAAAATATCTCTGCATTCATATGAAGCTATTCTATTTAACCAAATTAATGTAATTGGCACATAATGGTATTATAGAATTAGCAGACCCTCAGGGGACGCAATGAACATAAAAATGTAGCTTAGGGGGACACAATAACCCAACACAATAACTCCGGACTTCCCCTTTACTGCGGAATATTGGGGGCGTACGATACTTTCCAATTCACTACATTTTCTACATAAAGGGGACTCAATAGGCCGTTTCAGTGCACAATATTATATATATATAATATTATATATATAATATTTCTGTGACTTTTTACATTCATCAAACTGGAGTAGTAAGTATGTATTAGATTTAGATTACTACAAAATACCATGTCAGTAATCAATTGTGGAACAACTTTCATCTAATACACTTTCAATTACACTTCTTTACAACTTCACATAAAGCCAGAGAATTAGCCTTAGGAATTGTTCACTGGTTTAGTTTGTAAACTCTGGAATGCTTGTTCCATCCTTTAGAACTTATCGCTATTTGTGGTAGTCTATAAATGTAATTGTTTCCAGTGGTGTAGGAAGATGGTTCAGTATGGGGGGTGGGAGCTCCAAAGGCATGTTGTTGTTTTTTTGTGAGAAATCACCTTGTGAGATAGTGCCCCAAAATTATGGGGGTGCTCATGAACCCCCCTCCCCCCTTCCTACGCCACTGGTTTCCTTCACCAATTTCAATCACATCCGAGCAATACAACTATAGTCTGTCCAGGTTAAGTTTGCACAATCGCAAGCATGGTAAATATGAACTGCTGCACTTAATAAAAAATAATATAAAAAAACTGGAAGCAATTATAGTTGTGTGAATCTAAATGGCAATGAGGTGCTAGTAAATCAACAACCATGTGAAAAAGAGGTGGGTTTCTAGGTTGCACATAAATGCAAGTTTTCTTGCTAGAGAAAGCTGATTTTTTCTTCCCATAGGTTTTTGCACTGAGTTTTGGAATAGCACTCTTTCTTTGGATTTAAAGTTTACTGAGGAAATATTTTTTACTCACTTCGGTGCAAGCTTTCCAATGGTATGACGAACCCCAGATGCATAAATGCATCAGTTTAACAGTTATTCAAGTTTTTCTTGCAGCTAACTCGACTTGGACAGACTATATAGTAGCACACGTGAAAGATAAGCTAACCTAATGGAATAGCTAGGAGTTAAATTTTGGTGCGTATGATTACAAGTGCAACTCCAAACTTCTATATTTTATCATGCAGTGATACAAGTACCCATTGAAATTGATCTCATTACTTCAATATTATTAATTTTGAATATAATGCCATTTCTAATGTAGCTTAACTGCTTTCTTCTGGCTATAAAAATTATACTTTCACCTAACTTTCATGTCACATTCTCACTTTATAGTTATTACCAAGTCTTCTTGGTTGCCAAACAAGTTTAAGTGATTTTAAGTAAACAAGTGTGCACCATAATATATATGAATTATGATTTGCCATTCTATATGCTTTGTTAATTTTATGCAAACGCCACTATATTTTTGTTCTTTGTCTTCGTTGAAATTTAAACTGCAGTTGATAAAACTACATAACTTTGCTTATATTTGTGTATATAGATGACTTCAAATACGAGGATGCTTATAAGCATTTTATTGATTCCAAAGAAGTTTTGGAGTTTCTGTCCCTAAAGCTTATGTTTCTCGGTCCACCACGACTTGGCAAAAGTACTACACGTCGTCGAGTTATGAAAGAAATTATTGATCTTAAATCAGCTGAGGAAGAAGATCAGTTTTATCCCAGCACAGGGGCAATAGAATGTTTATCTGATATGTGGGTTAAAGACACATCTGATTCAAATGCAGCAAAAGTGGAAACCGGCTGGACTATTGTGCAGAGTTTCTCTGATGAAGCATGTCTATTGTTTCACTGTCTCAAAGATAGTGTGGAAAGAAAAAACGTTCCAATTGCTGCAGCTAATTCTAGTCCTGAAAAAGAAATTGAGGCAGAAGTCAATCAGGCTAGTAACACTGAGCGATCTCCCCAGATAAAACAGAAGAAGAGAAAACCGGGATTATTTCACAAAATGCTTACAAAAATGAAATCCTCTGTAACAACAACTAGACGGTCCAGACTTGAGGACTTAACTCCTCATACCATATCAGACCTCGAAAAAGAAAAATCTCTAGATTACTCAGAAATAGCTACCATTTACAAGGAAGTGTCACAACAGCCCAATTTTGCACAAGAGATGAGCCAGTCCATCAAGGCATACTTGAGAATGCAAGACACTGGAGGTCAACCTGAACTGATGGATATGCTTCCTGCATTCACAATTGGGCCTGGTCTCTACTTGCTGTTCTTTAGCTATGAGTTCAAGTTAGATGAAGAGTATCAGGTCTTTTATCAGAGAGCATCTGGCGAGAAAACGGTACCAGAAAAATCTGAATTTACTCTGAAAGAGATGCTTTTGTGCACATTGGCTAGCATATCTTGTTCCACTGCTTCTCGTACAGCACAACCACAAGAGTTTGTGGAAGACTCTGACATGAGCAGTCTACGCGAGTCTTCTAAATCAGTGGTATATTTAGTTGGTACTCACAAAGATATGGTTTCTAAAGAATACGTTGATATGGTTGATATGAAGCTTCAAAAAATAATTGAAGACACAGATTTCTTCAGAAATGGTACTATTCAATTTTGCTCTGAAGATAAGCTTGTAGTATCTTTAGACAACATGGGAGGCGGAATTGAAGAAATTGACCAATTGCACAAGTTATTAGAGAGGAGCATGGAGAATCACTTCAAGAAGCTTAAAATTCCAGCTTCTTGGCTTCTGTTTAGTCTGTGTCTTCGTATGAAAAATATGAGAACAGCCAGCATGGAGACTTGCTTGAAGTTATCTGGAGCTTTTAACATGACACCTGACGAGACAAAGACGGCTTTATGGTTTCTTCACCATCATGCTGGCTTGATGATGTACTTCCCATATGTGGCTGGTTTGGAAGACTTGATCATTATCGATGTTCAGGTCGTGTATGATAGCATTACTCGTGTCATCCTAAATGCCATGATCTTTGACAGAGTTGGCCAACCATCTGCTGAGAGATTTAAGAAGACAGGTCAGTTTTCAATGAGTGACATTACAGCAGCTACAGCAAGCATATCAGAAGATATCATACCACCACTCAAACTTGTGGCTCTACTTGTATATCTTCACATCATAGCTCAGATTTTATCCAATGATGCTTCAGCTATGACATCATTCACAGAAGAGAGCACATACATCATGCCATGTGTGCTGGAAAGCACCAGTAGCACACAACTGGAGTTATTTCACACAGAAATATGTAGATCCAGTTTTGTGTGCCCTCTCTGTGTATACTTCACTTGTGGATTTACGCCTATGGGATTCTTTCCTGCCATCATATCATGTCTTATTTCTCACAAATCATTTACCTTAATCAAAGAAGGCATCAAGAAAAACATGGTACAGTTCTTGTTTGGCTTTAACCTTCATGTCACTTTTATATCTCGATCAACCTATTATGAAATCGCTGTCTCCTATCAATCTAATATCCAAAGCACTCTTCATCAAGAATGTCAGTCTCTGAAACAGGAAGTCGAGAACACTTTGAAAAAAGCTACGGCTAGAATGAACTATAACAGCTACACAGATTATCATTTCGGTTTTGAGTGTAGTTCGCACGAAGGAGAGGGTCATGTTGGAATAGTTGATAGGGCTAATTCAGTACCTAAAAATATGATGTGCCGATGCAACCCGAACAATCCATGTTTAGTGGAACTACACCATAAACACCTTATTTGGTTTGGACAGGTAGGAGTTGTTGTTGTTATTGTTTTAGCAGCACTTACTTTTTAATACATAATTTTTTTTATTAGAAGTATGAAGAACTTGCTGTGCATGGAGAATCTAAAGGTATTTTTAGTATTTTATAAAAATATATATCTCACGTGACAATTTATGCATAAAGTAGGTGTGTCACTGATTGAAAACAATTAGTACACATAATCCAATACACAGTATAAATGTATGACAAAAAATGAACGAGTTGAAAGGCTATTATAATAACATAATTTGCAATGTAGACTGTATAATTAATGTGTGTTGTTAATTAGCGCTTTTCAGAATTTGACCACAAGTTTACTAGATTGTTTCACTTTTAAATTATTATTTAATTCAATATGCTGCTGAGTACTTTTGTAGTTGCTTTTAGAGCAATCCAAAGTCAAGAAATTTGTTTGGACACTCCTCAGTACTCTATATAGTTTTTATTATTTCCTAGATGTTGAGTTACGTGTATATACCAGTTTGATAAACCTATAGTGTTACGCTTTAATGTCTTATTTTACACTTCCTTTGTATTCTAGTGCATTATTTGTTGTTCTTTTTTACTTTATGTGTTACATAGCACACATATGCCTTCACAAATAATTTTGCTACAAGCTCCATTTTTGAGCCCTTTATATTTAAATATTTTAATGAATGTCGGTTTCTCTATTTAAGTTTTTCATCATTAGTACTATAATATATCTGATTTTGGGTTCATGTAGTGTGCTTTACATTCTCAATAGTGACTAGAAAGAGTTCTGTTGCTTTTTTTTTTACCATGAATTTGTTTTTGAGATTTTCAGTTACTTGCAGTTATGAGATAAATAATAGCTTATAGCTAGCTATAATTTAAGAAGTTCCATTGTTGTGACTTGTTGTTGTTGTTTTTTCAGCCACTGATTGATTAGATGGAAAGACGGTCAATATTTTATGTTTGATAGCTAAAACCAGACTAGTTTTTTTTATTTTAACGGATGAGAATAGGGCACAAAGTATTTATGCCAATATGTAAAACTAAAACAATCCTTTTTCTGTTAGGTGTGAATCACTTTACTCTGTTCCTGAGATTTTATCCTGACTTAATCTGTGCCGTGAAGCTTTGCGTTCTGAACCTAGCAGATCAATGCTTAAGTAAAGGCCTCATATCAGAATGTGTATACGAGCAGATTACTAAGCGAACTGATTGGGTAGACACTGACAAGGCTAGGTGTCTTCTAGACAATATTCGTACATTAATATCAGTTACACCTCAAGTTCTGGATATATTTCTCTCTGTGTTATTTCAAGAAGAGGATTGCAAACTGGTGGCAAAGAAATTACAGCTACATTTACAGTAAGTAAAAATGTATCAAAAGTACTAACTTTATATTTTAATTTTCATTACAGAGTCTAGTGATGTACTTGTACTAGCACAAACTTTTAAAGACTTTGTTTTGGTTCAAGTGATTTGTGTTCTGTTATTGTATCTCACACCCCCTCTCCCTTTCATTCCTCCCCCATATTATATGCAACTTCATTGGCTTTTATCATTTAGCTATTTATATATTATATTAAACTAACACTCCTTTAAGTATCTATAGCATTCAACATTACCATGCTGATCATAAAACATTATTATTGATGGCTGAAATTGTACAGCAAAAAAATTATCAAAAAAAATTAGCTTAATAAGGTGATTTGGTAGAATAGGGATTTGGATGAGATATAGTTCAAAATTTGGTGGGTATCAATTTTATAGTGCACATATCCATAATTTTTTGTTTGCTATCAAGTAGTTGGCGAGCGAGCGAAGCGAGCGAGACACTATCAGGGGTGACTCAATCGAGATTTCGCTATATTTATTTATTTATTTATCTGTTTATGGGGTACGTGAGACCTCTGTTTTCGCCCGCGCTTCTAATTACGTAAGTATGGTAAAGCGTTCATAGTTCCAGTATTTTTCAATTAACGAGCGCGGAGAATCCTGCTGCAGATGCAACTTTGTTTCAACCTAAAAGTTTACAGCTACTCTCTTCTTGAAACAATTGTGAAGTCTTTGTCAAGCTGCGCTTCTTTGCCACTGCTTTCGAAGTTTATTCAGGTAATTCTGTTAGTTTAGTCTGGGATCAGAGACTTTAGATTCGCTGATGCTAACTGAGAATGGAAAGGGTTACACTGTGCACTACAGTTAGATGTAATTTCTGTCCTATTTTTCAGTAAAAAGAGTCTGCTCGCTCGCCATGCATTTGCGCTATTCGAGCGCACCACTAGTTTAGTAGTATTCGTAATAAATAATATTGTTAAATATAATTGGAACATGTAAGATTCACACTGGTTAGTTATTATACCACAAGGTAGTTTCAGATGAAGTGCAACGTACCTGATTTACTGTCAAGAAGAAACATATAATAAGACAGCAAAAACCAGCTGATTGTATTTTGTGTTTGAAATAGTATTAATACTTACTAGCTCTTCATAATTATGCCCTAGACTTAATACAATAATTTCACCATATTTTGATGTGGTTTAGAGCACCCTAAAGAACTTCTATAAGAGTCCATGCCAATAACCTGGGATACTCTCGTGTCTGCTGATCTCATGCACAGATGGGAGGGAGGATAAAGGGTTTGAATGAATTTAAAATGGAGGCCTAGTAAATAGCCTCACAAATGTCTGCAATCTGGATTCAGCAGCTGCTTTCTTGGAATTAACTTTTTGGTCACATTCAGGAAATCCTCGGCTACAATCTGCATATTGTACTGCCTCACAAATTCCAATGGGGTGTACTCAGATTCACATAATTTATTACACCCACTTCCTGGCCTGACTAATTTTTATGAGAGCTTCCTCCGTCCCTGAAAAAAATTAGTCAGGCCAGGAAGTGGGTGTGACTGAACACAATTTGTGGGTGTGGCCAAGGACACTTTATGGGTGTGGAAAAGTACAATATATACGTTTTTATTCACCATCATAGTTAATAAATGAAAAGCAAAAAAATTTTTTTTATGCAGTATTAGCTAATTAGCTGATGGTTAAAGATGTATACAAAAAACTTCCAAAGAAGTGTTTTTCCATCCCTAACATATTATATAGCTGAACAGCACTGCAATGCTACGCGCACCCACTACAGCTTAAAATTCAGTCAAAATCGTCAATAGTGGAATTCCCCTTGAAGATAATATTTCGGATTTCCCCTTTTGAAAACGTGGTTAGTAGTAGCTAGATGATGCTCCTCTCTGGATAAAAGAAAGCTCAATTTCATTAATAATAATTGGGTGTGTTTAAGGTGGTGCCTAGTTGCTTGATTAAAGGACATCACCCTTATAGGGTACCTCAATGTCAATATGCAAGAACAAAATGGCAACATGCATGTGATCATCATTGTCAAAGTGATCCTAGACTAAGATGGTGACACCACTGTTACCACTACGAAAAAAATGAAATTTTCTAATGTCACACACTGTAGGAAATTACACACATATATCCTGCGTAGGATAGAGGTGAATTTCATAACTATATGAAATTTGGCTCTATCCTATGTAGGATAGGTGTAGGATAGTTACTACAGTGTTGTACATTTAGGATATTTCAGTTTTGGCCTAGCATTGTTTTGCATACTAGTCTTTCACCTGAAGAGGAAATCAATAGATCCTTACTAGTTAGCTTATTTAGCATATGCTTTTGGAGGAGTTTAGAAACGTTTCGATTCCACCTACATCAAGGGGGAAGCAATGTCACTTGTTAGCCATCGCTTCAGACAGCATTAATACAATAGTGACTAGTGACAGCACAGTTGCAGCTTTAAGGCTATAGACTCTAGTTTTGAGGGTTCAGAGTAGCTACATAGGCAAGGCAAAGGAGCTCATAAAGTTCACCCAGTCGGTACCTCAAAATTCTTAGCTATTTTTCGATTTGGCTACCCCATGGGTAATGTTGTTACTTCTATTTCATTTTCACATCATAAGTTCTTAAAAATACAATTGCAGAAACAAACTATAGGAGGATACCAAAGGCTAATGGAAAAGTATCGAACCTTTCTACTCAACTTATGTACTGCAGTAGTTAAAATTGTATAATTTAAGCCATACGGCTAATATTCGTAGCTGCATGTATAACATTATAACAAATAAATTTAAGGCAGTACACATGAGAGAAAAATTTTTTGTTTTTTGTTTACCCACTTACTATTGGTTGGAATTTTACCAGAGGATAAAGTGCAATGTAGACCATTCTTGCCATTGCACACACTACAATTATCCAGCCATTGCACACACTACAATTATCCAGCCACCATAGAACATTCACATGCTTCAAATAAACTAAAACTACACAGGTTGTTTCAGTGCAGACCAAAATACCCAAAGTGTAAAAATGTCCACATTCAATATAGCATTAAATTTGGGTAGCATGAAAATTTTAATGATCTTGTTTAATAAGAATTTTGTAGAAAATTATTGTTTTAAACTTTGAATTGAGCAAAGTAGTATCAGGCTTGCTGTGTCTAAGCGAGTATTCTATCATAACAAAATTAATTAAAATTCACTGTTTTCAGTACGTTCAACAATATGCATTGTGTAAGAATAAGATAAATCTGGTTGTTACAATTATGTTACAGCAGTTAAAATAAATATTTTTTAAATCTTGCTTATTTGATTGTCAATAAATAGCTAACAAACACCAAACATTTCATTTCAAAGCTTAGCTGACTACCATAAATCTTTGAAAATCCATAGTTACCTGTTTAACTGTTAAGAATGTTTATCAAACATTACAAGTAAGTAATGCATGCTAAATAAAAACTGAATAGGATCAAAGCACCATTGAAAGAGAGCATTCATAATGGACAGGACTAAATAATGTCAACATATCTATTGAACTATGAATTGAATTTAGTTCCAATGTTTTCACTACAGTTGTACAATTATGGCTACAGTTAGTAGTTATGACCTGCATTGCATTGACACATCATGGAAGCTACAGCTTGCGGTGCTCTGTGAGCAAGCGCACAACAGCAACATAAACATACCACTCTGGAGGGTATAAATAGAATTAGCAACTATAAATGTTCTGCGCAGTCCGACTCTTCAAAGTCTTCAAGGTATGCCATAGCTACATCTTCTATGAATGATTTACAATACATTGATGAATTAGATTTTTATTGTTGTTTTCTTTTGTTGTTTCTTACAGCTGGACTAGCCAATCCAGTTTAATTCTCAAGGTGAGTTTAGTTTGTTTATTATTAATATTATTATTATTGTTATTATTATTATTATTATTATTATTATTATTATTATTATTATTATTATTATTATTATTATTATTGTACAGATACTATCAGTGGATTGATTAGTAATGCAGTATTTTCTCATAATGCAATAACAAAATAAGGTAAATAACACAAACCGTGGACTATAGTCAACCTTAACCATTGTTCTCTGGAATTTTCTATGAGACTAAACACTGTGAAGTTTATTATTAACAAACACGAAGGAAACATATTAATAAAAGGGCTGTAACGAAAGTGGTGTGCAACTACTAGAGATTGCTAAATTATGCTAAATTTTATTTTACTTACATTGATATTCCTATAAAATTCTCAATATTGTGCCTAAAATGCTTTTGAAACTGCCACAAATGCTCATTATTCTCGAATTTAGTAGTAGCGCAAAGTTTTAACAGGAAATGTGACAAATTAGATATTAGAAACAAATAAAAATGATTATAAAAACATTGTTGACGTTTCTGTGTAGTCTTCTAAAGCTCTACCTTGATTTTCTGTTGTTTAGCGAAGAAAAAAAAGCACATTCGGCTGCTGTTGATGAAGATTAAATAAAAAGAGTAGTTTTGTATGCTTATACATTTATTTCATTTCTTTTGCTTCATTCCTTAGGGAGGAGGGTTGCTGGCTAGTTTCTGGAATTATTAGCTTGACCAAAAAAGTAAATTTTCCAGTAGATTACCTACTCTCACTTTCACTGTCAATACTGTTGTTGTTTTTTTTAACTACAAGGCAAATTGGAGCGGTTGTCATTAGCTGCAACCTACCAATAATACTATGCAGGCACAAACACACGAAGCCATATCTGTTCAATAGCCACAAAATTTCTTAAAACCTTACTTGTGCCATAATTCTCAATGCTCTTACATACTCACCTATAATGCTCAAAATGCTAGCATTACTTAGCAACCCCTACGTGCAGCTGCTTGCATTGGGAATTCACTGTTGTGCTGTCCTATAGACAGTGTGTAAAATATAGCAGATACCACTTTTAAGTAATTCTTTAAACCTATAATAACTACTAATCCTTCCCCCACCCCTGCCTTTTTCTACTTGATGTTGTTGGAGGATATTATTACAATTCAGTAATACACAAATTAAGAAGCGTAATGTCTTTTTAGCTCAGAATATCCTGATTTAGTTTATCATATTATTATAGCTTTAAAAGAAGAATTAATTTTGTAACAGTAATGTAAATTTTTACAACCACATATTGAATTTTCATTGTTTTACGTATTACAAAATTTTGTAATGGTTCATTATTTTGAGTTCCTTTTTTTTTTTTTTTTTTTTTTTTTTTTTTGTAGTTTATAAGCATGGGTAATCGACCTTCTGAGTAGTATGGAGTCAGATGTGGTGTTTGTAACAGAGAACTTCCTCCTTGTAAAAGTTGGAATGGTTTCAAATTGGAAACTATTGATCGCAAAGTTGACGCTGTACGAGCTTACAACTTTTTGAATGGTTCTTATTACAGGATTCAGTGTTTCAGTAAATATTACTGTCCAGAGGATTTTGGAAACCTACTCTTGTGTACGAAAATGAACAGCAGAATAGAAGAATGCTTGAGACAGGAACGCCAGCAAGAGGAAGATCTAAAAAAAGAAGAAGAACACCGACAGGAACAGGAAGAGCAAGAAACTGAAGAGAGATCTGAAAACTACATAACTGAAGGAGATGGTGATGGAAGTGCATCAAGTAGTGCTTTCCAGACAAGAGATAAATACATGCCTCTCATTCATGAAGGTTCTTATTATGATGAGTTGTTGCGAGAAAGAGTGGATACAAGTGAAGAAAGTGAAATTAGTGATGAATTATTTGGCTCAGGTTTACTGACACTTGATAACAATGAGCTTGACAGTGCTTGGCTATGATCTGCTCAAATTGTTTTTCTAACCCATTATCTCCAGATGTACAATTTCACTGAATCAGAAAGAGAGTCATTGTTGGATTTCCTAGCCTTATCTTCAGCTCAATCTCAGTGACAAAGAATACCTTACACTAGCCAAAACCATGGATGAATTGAGGGGCATGAATCCTTTAGATTTTAGTGTGAATTTTGGCTTTGAGCTGGATTTATCTCTGCAAAATTAGCAGTTATTTTACTTCATGCTGGAAGAATTTATCATGACAGTAGCCCCTGGCTCCAGAGATGTCTGCATAGAGTTATATCTTCTCACACTCAGGATGAAGAGTTAGCAACTCTTTACCTTGAAATCAAATGTCGTCATTGGACTACATATAGCTAATTGGCTTGAATTAATCCAAAAATTTGCTGCAGCTTCCATTCCCGAAGCTACACAGAAACAAGTCTTGTATTTGATTCAAACGTATTGCCTCAATCCTATCTTTGTGAAAACTATAGTATTGATCAACATCCATCTGAACTTATCACAATTCTCATGGAAAGAATTCAAAATGAGCAAAATAAAGGATTAGAGAAACTTATCAGAGAAATGAGGGAGCCAAATTTAATAACTGAGGCTCAAATTGCTATAGTGGAAAGAATAGCTAAAGCAGTTTATAGCCAGATTGATTTGGAAGGATTGAATATTAAAAATATTAAAAACAAGGAGGCTGCAATATCACGATTGGAGTCTTCAAAGACTGCATCAATTGCCACTTTTTGTTCTTGGTTATCCACTGATGAGCCAGTGAGTGATGTTGACAAGAGGAAAAGGTTTTTTTGTATGCACATAGCAACTCAAATGAACTTACAATGATTAAAAACAAAAAGAAACTCAGTCGAGGAGACGGCATTATAGCAACTAATTTAGCCGGAAGAGGAACTAACATTAAAGTAGAAGATGCAGTAAATGAGAGTGGAGGTCTCCTGTGTCTGGTCACGTTTCTTGCTCGTAACAGAAGAGTAGAATTGCAGGCGTTTGGGCGAACTACTCGTGCTGGTAATCCAGGATCTGTTTGCTGCATATTGGATGCTTCTGCTATGCTTTCATATTATAGCGGCCTAGACATTCAAATTATCAGGAAAATGAGAGGAGGAGAAGAAAAAATACGATTGAATTTGCTTTCAAACAGAAATCTGGACGAGATTCTGCTAAAAGAAAAATTATTTAAGGATTACTGCAATTATTTAAGTGAAATATATAGCAGTTTTCGAAACCGAGAAGATTTAACAGTAGTGGTAGATTCCACAAACAAAAACTGGGGAGCATGGCTAGAGACTAAACAAAAGCAAATTCAACAGAATCAACAAGAGGAATTGTTAACAGAATTATCTACAATGAAACAGCAATGGATGCCAACAGTCCCTAGTGATCAGACAACCATTGTTCAGCTACCACTGACAAATTTCTATCATCTCGTGCAGTTTGGTAATAGACTCATCACTGAAGAAACCCAGTCAAATATGGAGAGAGCGATCGAGTATTACACTCAGAGCATTCAGATGGAGTCCAGATATGGACTGATAGCTTATTATAATCGTGCATACTGCAGAATTACCAATGAAAGCACTGACTACAAGACTTTGGCTCTCGCAGACATTGAAGCAGCTGCTGAGTCTGTTGATAAGTATATGGATGAACTATCACTGATAAACACGAGCATTAACATGGTCAATCAAGTGAGAGTGCCCACTCAACAAGAAAGTGATGTAAGTTCCAGTGAAGTGGAACCGCAAAATTTTACCTTACAGGTGCGGCTAAATTTGAAGTTTATAGTTTCCTCAAGGATAAACTGAACACTGCAATCGAAGAAATTAAAAAATTAGATGGAGCTAACTACATAGCAAAACGTGATGGAATATTTGCTCTCATTCCTAACTCTGACTACACCACCAATATGGAATTGGTTTCCTTGTGGTCAATGGGATTAGAATTTATTTATAAGATAGAGAAAAAACCAGAATTTAACTGGGGAGCACTTGGTGTCTTCCTTCTCGGAATTGCACAAATAGTTGGAGGAGTTCTATTGGCCGTGTTTACAGTGGGTACTGCAGCAAATATATGAATGGCCCTGATTGCTGAAGGCGTGGCAGACTGCATAACCAGTGTTGAAGGTATGGTTACTGGAGAGTTTAGCTGGGTAGAGTGGGGGATCTCTAAAGCTACTGGATTAGCCCTGTCGTTGATCAGTGGGGGAGTGAGTCGATTAGCCACTACTGGATTCAAAGCTATCAAGACAGGGTATAAAGCTGCTTTTACATTTGGAAAGGAATTAAAGGCTGTGCCAACTGTCGTAAGATCTAGTGCTGGCGCAGCTGCAAGGACAAACTTGAAAAATGCTGCAAAACATGTTGTCAAGGAAATAGCTTTACAAGGTATTGACTGTGGAGTAAATACAGCATTTGATCGTGCAATGCTTGCTATTTATAACCGCATTGGAGAAGTACTTGGTACTAATCTTGCTCCAAGCCTAGAAGCAGAATTTGCTAGTGGAGGATACTTTTCCCAAGTTGTTGACCAAAGATATACAAGGTTGCTTGATCCAAGTTTTAGTTCAAAGGAAGAAGTTTCTGAGTTAATGAAATCCACTGCACAATAATTTTTTAACCGAATGAATGAAGACACAGTTAAAGCTTTGACAAATGATTCTGAAATAAAAGAGCGCTTGACAACAACAGCACTGACTTTTTTACAGCAACTTTCCGAAGAGAACCCTGACACTAAAAAAGTAATTTTTTTTGCAACACTGGCTGAAACAGCAGTTATTGCAGGTATGGTAAGTGATGTTGCCACAAATATGCAAGTTATTGAAGACAAATACATTCCTAAAATGACAGAGTTGTGCCAAATTGCTAACACAAATGATCAAATTCCTACTTCTTCTGATGCTGGTGCTGCTTATAGAGACTATTGGTGTGTGGCAAACCTGAAGAACCAAATAGCCTTATATGTGAAGGATCAATTTATCAAATCTATGCATAATCTGATACAAGGAAAATTTAGCCCTATCGCAAGCCATGTGCTGAACAGAACAGTCGGAACAGTCGTTCATAACGTGATGGACAAATACGTTGTGCGCATCACAGTGATGACACCCTTGAACAGATAACAGCTGGACAGTATGCAAATTACATACGTTCTGTTGGTGCAGATGAATCAGGCTCTTCCCAGGTTAGTAAAGAATTAGTGAACTCTTATGTGGAACACATGGAAGATTCCAACAATGCTGGCTCCATTATGGACCTGAGAATAACTGCTGAGCATTACGGTCAAGGTGTTTCCATATATCGAGAGATAAATGGTCAATTTAAAAAAAATAGTACCATTATGCCAAAAAATAGAACAAAAGAAAATATTAAACTCATAGACATTCCTCCTCCAGATAATGACACTGTTGGACATTACGAGGTTGAAGTCAATGGAGTACGCAGACGAGTTGAGGCGGAAAACAACAACTGCCTCTTTCATGCATTTGCACTAGGGTGTGACTCTACCCTTTCTGATGATGAAGTTCGGGCACGAGCCCAAACAATAAGGGAGACTGTTGTTCAGGTAATCAGAGATAAGCCACAAAGATGGAGTGAGCACATTACACTTCGCACTGAAATGGACAACTTAAAGAAGGGAAAATAGATTTGCTTGAATTGGTGCTGGACCACCTGACCCCAGTACTAAAGTAGAAAAAGCCTGTATACTGAACGAGAAGCTGTGAATAGCATATATACAATGTATCACAGGAAAATGGAGTAAAAACGAAGGCAATAAAAGTGTATGATAGGGACCTAAATCCCCTTTTCGGTCATATAACAACACCTGATGCTGAACTCCAACATATTTAAGTTCACATGGAAAAATTAAACTTGAGTACCAGCAAGGGAAAGCGCTGCTGGGCCACTACACCTTTGCATGGCATGATAAAGAGGAGCAAGGGAAACGCAAGGGATTCAGAGGTTTCTTTCCACTTAGTTCCTAGTCGAGCAGGTGCCAACGCTGGAGAAAAGTATGCCAACGCTGTCATGGCTAGCCCACACTACAACAACATGTTGGAACAAATAGATGTATGATGCCATAGGCACATCTGACTTTGAAATGACTGTTCAAGGCAGATTAGGTCGAGTTGACAGACAATACCTTTGCAATCACCAGCAAGATGATGTTCATAATTGCGAACTTTAACTGCCTGAAACATGAAACTATCACTTCATTAAGAAATGATAAAACAATGGCAGAAGGTTTGCTAATTGTGGACTGGCTTAGGGTGTGGGTATTACAGCAAGGACAATCCAGGGAATGAGACTGAGGTATTGATTCACAGCAGCAGTTAGCACAAATAAGATTATCGCAAGAAAGCTGAACTGGTCTATTCAGCAGACCAAGACAAATACAGCAGGTAAGTGTGTCTGCATGAGAGGAAGGATTGAAACAAGTAGGATTGGAATCTTGACTTGGCATGACAGTGGTATCAATGGACATTATGTAGCCTATTACACTCCTTGGTGTCTCTCCACTAGGTCTACCTCTTCCTTTTGCATCTTTTTTGTTCTGTCCACCTCCTTTTGCCACCTGTTCAAAACGTACACATACCTTCTTTTCTTTTTTTAATCAAGTTAAAACACACAGCACACCACACACACACACACAAAACAACAACATCAATCAATTTTTTTTAAATTCATTTTTTTAAGACTTGGAAAAAACATTTTTTAGTCCATTTGTGAGTCTGATAAGATAAATTATTACTCATTTGTTTATTCACATTATTTTATGGAAACATTTGCTATTATTATTATATTATTATAATTTTAATTATTATATTGTAATTTTAATTATTATTATGATTATTTCTCTTACTGTGCAGTTTTCTTGAGGAGGTGTCCAATCCATCATTGGTTTAATGGATGGAGTTGGAAAGCCACTCATTTTAGCTTTGCCCTACCAATTCTCAAGTAACAAGAATTACAGAACTTAGAGGGTGAAGTCAACTCATCATCGCTGCTGATGTGCACTCCCACAAATGTGAGAAGGTCTTCTTTGTGATTTGTACAAGAGTGAACTGGCTGTTTCTTTCCTTTGACTTTACAGAGCCTGTTGGCACAGATTCTGCAATGCTTCTGGAGTTGGTCAATGTGAAAATCCATTGAAACTTGTGTATTTTGTTAGGTCATATTTCAGAGAGAAAAATAAGTAGCATTTATTTTTGCAATTGATATGTTGCTTCTTTTATTAATTAACACTCTTACCTAAATGAAATTAAGGGAAGCGCTTCCAGTCTCCAGTAACAACCTCAAGTAGTAACCTCATTAACCTGACTATTCAAAGAAGCCCCACAAGGTCACTACTGGTGATCCCATGCATGGTTGGTCTGTAGGGGATTTTTTTGTGTGCAGTGGAATATAGTCTAGACTGGAAATAGTCCAGTCAATTTAGGACCAAAAATGCCTGAACCCACCACAAATTGCAACACAAGGTTTATTTTTCATATTTGTAACTAGTAAAGCCTCCAAATAAACATACTAAAAGTCTAGAAAAATCTGCGCAGGCAAAATCCTTTTTTTTTTGCATGTAGCTATATTTTTCGTATTTACAAAGTGTAACATAAACATATGGACCATTCTTTACAGTTCAGTGGAAGATATAAGTCTTAGAAGATTACCTTTAAAGTGACATATTACTTTATTGTTAATGTGAAAACATGGTACCAACTGGGTGAGCACTATTTGGAAAAGTTAGCACAGCTAAGTACCAGAAAGAGAACTAGCTGTGTAACACTTAAAATAGTGAATAGCTGAAAGTGTGAGCACATAGTGATATCAAATGGTCAGCATTATTTGGAGAACAACCTGGTTGAAAGATGTTTTGCTAAGGTAAGAATAACCTTCAGCCTCATACGTTTGATACACATTTAACAAATCAATTCAATTACTAGGATTAGCTGCACTTTTTACCAACAGAGTCTGGGAGAAACGGAATCCGTGGTGACCTTGAGCTCAAAAGGATGTGAAGGAATAGCAGAAGCTAGTAAAAAACGGGGTGATCAAATTTATACGGAGCCAGTTCAACGTGTTCATATACATTGTAGACGAGTCTACTGCAACCCAAATGCTATATCTGCTTGTACCAGAAAACAAAAATTAGACCACCATGCCTCAGCCAGTGACAAGCGTCTCTTACGGTCTGCAGAACCGGCCTTCAACTACAAGGAGCACTGTCTATTTTGTGGTAAGCCTGACACATAAAACCATCGAAGAGCAGTCAAAGGACATAAACTTAAACAGGTTAAAACGAAAGAGTTTCAAAGTGAGATTGAAAGGCTATGTGATACAAGAATGGACAGATGGTCACATACAGTAAAAGGTAGGCTCAACAGCATCAATGATTTGTTTGCAGCTGGAGTTTACTACCTTCTGAAAGCAAAAAACCAACTGGTACAAGACAACACATTTTGGATGGTGGATCTTTATTGCACAGGATTCCATGGCATTGTGGTACAACATACAGCGATGTATGCAAACAGTATAAAGAATATGTCATCAAACACTATGGCCATGCTATTATTGTCTTTGATGGCTACTTGCAGGAATTTTCAACTAAAGAGGAGCTCACCAACTTCGAACCGGTGGTCATACAGGACTGACAGTGGATTTTACCAAAGATATGGCTATTAAGTTAAAAAAAGAAGAATTTTTGTCAAAACAAAATCAACAAGCAGAATTTCATTATGCTTTTAAGCGAGAGTCTCAAACAAGTTGGATGCCATACATGCCATGCAGAAGGTGATGCTGATGTTTTAATTGTACAAACAAGCTGTACAGTCTGCAATGACAAACCAAACCATTTTGATTGGCGAGGACACCGATCTCTTAATACCTCTCTGTTTTCATGTCACAGATTCTTGCCACGACATCTTCTTTCAATCTGAGAAACGTAGGGGAATGAAAAGAAATCCAAGGTGTTGGAATATAAAGCATGTTCAAACAATTTTGGGTAAAAAGACTTGTAATAACCTACTGTTTGCTCATGCTATTCTGGGATGTGACACCACTTCTAGGGTATTTGGCCTTGGAAAAGGAGTAGCTCTAAAGTATATTCATACAGATAGCTGTTTTATCAAAAAAGCCACTGTCTTTTCTGATGAGAAGTCAACAGAAGACTCAATAATACACGCAGGAGAAGCAGCTTTAGTATGCTTGTACAAGGTAAAACCAGGAGAGACATTAGATGAGTTGAGGCTACAATGGTTTCATCAGAAAGTAGCAACTAGTACCAGCTTTGTGAAACCTGAACATCTACCTCCCACTTCATCTGCTGCTAAGTACCACAGTCTACGTGTTTTTCACCAAGTTCAAATATGGAAGAGCAAATGTGTGTCCATTTAGATTTGGTTGGATGAAAGTAGATGACAAACTGATCCCTATACAAACTGACAGAGATGTTGCTCCAAAAGAACTTTTGCTAATAATTCGATGTAACTGCAAGATGGGATGTGAAACTATGCATTGCTCATGCCGCAAAGCTGGACTTGACTGCTCCACAGGATTTGGAGAGTGTCACGGTGTCTGTGCAAATATGTCAACAACAGCATATTCAGATGACAATGACTAGGATACTTTACTTGTATTGCACTTTATTACAATTAATGTTTCATAAAAGTCAAAATAATAAATGCCACCCTAAACAGCTAGCAGAAAATATCATAAAATTAATAGTAAGATATATAATTATGATTGTATTATAGTAAATTCTCTTTTATCTGGACCCATTAGATACGGGCAACTCTATTATCTGGGCAGCAAAATCCGGGCAAAATTAATTAAATGAGTGGGTGGAGTGACTTTTAGTGACCTTTCCTGACAAACACTAGCTTAATAATATTAATTCCAAGTTATGGTCATTTCTGAGATATGAGCACCCCATAGTTCTAAGATGCCCAGATAAGAGAGAATTTACTATATTTAATTATTTAATTGTTAAGCATATGTGTGAAAAAGGGGTTTCACCTGCATTATATATTTCTAGTCTTTTAGTATATCATAAAATAAACCTTTTTGTTCACAAAACTGAAACGAAACCTTGTGTTACAATTTGTGGTGGTCCAATGCTATGTTGATTGGACTAAAAGGTCACTCTAGCTGCTGATGTGATTAGAATTGGAATTGGAAATGAAGAAAATAAGATATGATGTCGAAAAGTTAATTCTTAAAACCATCACACAGATATGAATATATTCATGACCATAGATACCGGAAATCTGATTGTTGGTACAATTAAGCGCTAAGTGCCACATGCAGGTGAAACACCCGTGCATCTGGGTTACTCCAAAGCTCTACCAAGGTCAAGTTGATGACTTTAAAAAACTGTATGGAGTGATATTTAACTATTCTAATTCCGAAGTGGTCATGTTGAGGGCTTAGCTTGGGTTAGTTGTGATCTGCCAGCAACCCGAAAAATCTGTGGTTTTTCCAGTTATAATGCAAAGTTTGGCTGCTCTAAGTGCATGAAGGAGTTTCCTACTAGTTTGTTTGGTTGTAAGCCTAATTATGGAGGATATAACTGTACAAGTTGGACAAATCGTAGTTTAAGTAGTCATATTGTGGACGCCAAGAAATATAAAAATGCTTCAACCAATGCTGAGCGCTTGTCTATAACACAAAGTTCAGGATAATTCAAGAAGAAATAGATTGCATAATTCCTCCAAAAAATGTTGGACGAATTCCTCGAAAAATAGAGTGTGGGTTTTCTAGCTTAACAGCTGATGAATGGAAAAATTGGATTATGATGTATTCTATATTTTGCCTGCAAGACGTGGTTGAGAGCACTCATTTAGAGTGCTGGAGTTTGTAAAATCATGCCATATTTTGTGTCAACCAGTAATCAGTAAAATATGAAGCAAAAGTAGGACAATCAATAATAATATAATTTTGCAGGTCATTTGACAGTTTATATGGTTCTCAATATTGTACTCCTAATATGCATATGGCTTGTCATCTTGAAGAGTGTATACTGGACTTTGGGCCACTCATATCATTTTGGTATTTTCCATATGAGAGATACAATGGTACATTAGAAAGATTCAAAAAATCGTGAATGCAGCCTGAAAAGCAACTCTTTTTGAAATTTTATGGAGTTCAAAAAGTTCAAACACTTTGCAATTCCAGTTTTTTTAAAGAACTAGACTTTTTGTCGAGCATTAAAAATGAATTCAGGGGGATTGTAGTTCGTATGGTCAAAGTCGAAGTGGAGCTGAGATTTTGAAATTACTTATGCCGAATATATCATGTTGTGTAGACTTAATTGATGCAGAAAAGAAAGAATTTCACGTTCTGCTACCCTATAGAGAAAAGTTTTTTAGCGAAATTCATTATGAATATATTCAAGAAGTGTACTCATACTTGTATCCAAAAGAAACAGTCCTAGCATCCCACTCTTACTTAGAGTATCGAACATGCTTTGTTAATTCTGAAGAATATTTTTTTTGAGTTGTCGATCTGGCAGATCATCAGCTGTAGCTGCATGTTGGTCAGGAGTTCGAGGTGGCATTGATAAATTTGGAGAAGCAGCACCACGAATAGGTCAAATTAAGAGTTTTGTGGTGAATGAAACTAAGATTTCAACGGAAAATGGGCAATGCATGTATAAGCAGCATATTTTTGTACTTGTACATTGGTATGAGGAACATCCACATCAGCATTACTTCTCTCCACCGGTACTATTGTGCACCACAATGTTTAATGATGAATCTTGTGCCAATGTGCAATATCGCCACGACAAACTTTATCATTAGAAAATGGCTTTGACTATGCTATAGCAGCAATTCCAATAAAGAATATGTACATTAGATAGACACCTCATATTTTTTCCTATAACATTTATTCCTATTATTCCTATTTTAAAGACTTTTTTGGCATTTTGTGTTAAGAAATTATTCCTGTGCTCTTTGTTGTAATGAATAAATAATATATTAATAAAGCTATACATACACAAAAATAGCTAAATAGAAATACAAAGTGAGTTTATATTAGTGGAAAAGTTAATTGTATCTTTTTGAGGGATTAGCTATAAAGCTCATGGAGATTTTGTGAAGGAATATAATATTATATTGAACTTGCTGGTTATAAAATTACGATAATATTCTACTTTATAGAAACCATACCAATTAGAGATATGAACAACAGACAAATTGTTAGGTCCTACTTACAAATTTACCCTTTTCAGTTTTATTTATCATGCAGCCATTGATTAGTGCTAGCATTATGCGTAGTAGCTAGTATATCCGTAAAAAAATGTGTGTGAAATCATAATCTTGATCCAGTTCAAACTCCAGCTCAAATCCAGATGTTTTATCTAAATATGGACAAATAATAACAGGTATTGCACAAAATCATATTGCTAAGTGTACACAGTAGCTAGACAGTTAGCTATCAACAAATACATTACTTTTACCAGCATGTTATACCAATGATTACAGATACAACTTTTTTTAACTTAATTTTTTTAATAGATTTTGTGTTTAAACAATAAAAAAATTATTGGCTTTCTAATTCTTATTATTAAAACAAATAAGGCCTATAAAAGAAAGAATGCATCTAATGTATAAAAGAAGGCTGAGAAAGAATTGTTAATAATCTTTTTAGCTTGTTCTATCACATTAAGTATAAGAGAGTGTATATTAAACTGATGTTATATACTAAGACAAGGTATAAGATATGTATATATGACAAGCTTATACTTAGCTGGTAAGTATAAACTAGATTATAATCATAGCTTATAACAACTATTATAGAATAAGCTAGCTTATAGACAAGTCAAGTATCATCTATCTGATACTTAGCTTATAACTATAGAATAAGCAGGGGTAAATACTGTCTTATTTCAAAGCATTTGCACAGTATACTGTCTTTATTTTGTACAGATAAACTTACTTTTTAGCACTCGTATCTGTACTGCTTTGCACGGTGTATAAAACTTAGCTCCTCCTACAATATATAAAATTGTGTTACATAACATTGTACCAATCAAAAATAGTAATCATATTCGTCTTTATTAAGATTTTAATTATTATTGCCTTTACAATAATTAATGTGATAGGTGGTGATTGGGATAAATAGTGATAAACCCATTTATTAATTGAAATTATTTGTTAGTGGGTCTGGGAACAAAAATTGAAATTGAGATATAGGCTCAAGAAGTAAGTCATCCTGGAAAAAAATACATTCTTTCGCCAATTTTTTTTTTTTTTGCAGAACTATTGCATGCACTCTACAGCTTACCGGTGGCTGAAAGTTTACCACCACATCCAGTAGAGTAGCCAAAGATTCCGACAAGACAGGTTGTGAGATGCTACTCAAGCTAAAAAGAATTTTACACAAAACTTCGTTAGTTGCTGCTAAAATTGGATGCAAGATTAAGTATTACGGAAACGTTAATTATCCTGGAAGTGGAAATTCAATTTATGTTTTCTCGATTTCTGGTTCAATTGCTTTGCTGAAGGCAGCCCAGTTCAACTGCCAATTTCTCTGTGCATCGAAGGTTTTACCTCCAGTATTTTAGCACTAAGTGGAGGTGAATTTTAGCTTACTAGCATGAGAACCTCAATTGTTTTTGTTTTCACCATAAGATCACTTCTCCTAGTACCACTCACATATTTTCACACTTATATAGGGTGGAGGGATCACTTATCTTGTACCAGTACCCTCTATATTACCTCCTGGTAGTTCCTCTGCTGTTTTTTCTGAGCATGCCTGGGCATGAACAAGGGCAAGTACCCAAAGCATGAATGCTTGAGCAGGAACTATTGCAAAATGCTGCTAACACTCACTTTGGTAATTAGACTCTGTAAACTGACATGTTATCATTGCTTCCTTGTATTAATTCTGTTTTGTGTGACGTCTGGGGGTGTGGCGTAGTGTCCCTGAATTACAATTTGAAAATTTGGCAACTCTAAATTGATAGCATTATTAATTGTAGCTATATACCTTATTTTGTAAATCAAAACAACCTATTTTTTCTGCTTATTTTAACTACAACCCTATAATGTATTTTTTTTTAAACAAAACTTACTGGGGGTCATTGCTTTATATGACTGACTATCTTTATGGAATGACAAAGCTTTCTAAAAGCAAAAGAATAATAAAAATACATTTTTTTCATAATCTATATAATATTAGGCAGTCATTGTAAAATCATTAATGCAGTAATTAGCTAATAAAATATACACAGTACTTACAAATGCATTATCCAAAATCAGAACTTCGTCATTTAGAATAAAGCTCGATATTTTGTGCTCACAAATGAAGTCAGGATTTTTAGAAAAGAATTCCTTGGCATTCTTTATTAAACAATCAAGTGAATTTGTCCAAAATTTCCATGTCACAGTTACTGAAGAATGGTGCACTTTATATACAGAGAATGCTATCACCACAAGTTCTTGACGAATAATATTAGGTATAATTTCCTGAATTTCCTTCAAATCGTTTAATTTAGTTGTTTTTGGATCCCAATTAAATTTTGTAATACATGGCTTCATTTTATCAACCTCATCAATGGAAACTCTTGGTTTCATGCCAAGAATTAGTTCTTCAATTGTTGTGTTGCTGAAAAATATTTTAATATCATCTTCATACTTATTCATATCAGCAATAAGACTCTCATCTCCTACTTTCTTAATAGCTTCAGAAAGTAATTCATAATCAATAAAGCTCCAAATGTAGTTTAGTGATTTAATAAACTGTGTGGATTTTTTTTCACAGCCTTCATAGCTAATAAATTCTTGTAAGCCTGACAATCGCTGTGTTAAACAGAATTTCAAATCTAAACTAAATTCTTCAACATTAGCGTCACTTTCATTCATAATAATTTTAATAAATTTCATTTTTAGGTCATTAAACCATTTCTCCCAGAAATCAATTTTTTGTTTAGCTATTAATAATAAAAAATACAATGAATATTATGATTGTATAAAGTTTTTCACTCATTAATTATAATAATAATTATTATGAGATACTAATATTAATTGGTGTGCATCAAGTGAAGCAAGAGAGAAACAGTTAAGATTTTGCTTCGTGTAAATTTTAATATAGTACATAGATCATTTTTTTACACAACCACAGAATTAACTCAACTGCAACATTAATTGTACTGAATATATGAGCAAAAAGGATGCACTTAGGTCTTAAACACTTAGTTAAACTACACACTGTACAGTAATTATTTAGAACTTCTTGTTTTTTTTTTAAGTTGCGAAATGTTATGGTGAAATGTTACTATGGTATTGAAAACCTTTACCAGATGTAACAAAAAAACGTGGCCCTCTTTTAGAAGCTGCGAGTGCTTGTTGTCAAAAGCTATAGGTAATTCAGACAGTCAGAGAGACTACAGAAAATACCTGTACATGGGGAATTGAGGTAAGAAAGTAGTTCCATAGTATTTATTAGCTAAAGTATATAATGGTCACAACGGTTATAAAACTTATACTTTTAGAAATAGACCGATAGATGCTTTTAAAGTGTTTTGTTTGCGTACAGGATTGCTTGCCCTCTGTGCTCAAGCACAGCACTAGTATTAACTCATGTCATACTTGTGGCTACTTGACTCTTGTAACTTGGCTTGTTAGCTCTAATGCTTGTGGTCACTATTCGAGTAAACTTGTCTACCTAATCTAGTAATTATAATAATATGGCATGTACATATTAAATATAATTTCTCCATAGTTAATCAAAAGTTTTAATTTCTTCTTGAGAATGTGTTTATTGCAACAATATTATTTTCACCACTTGTATAATGTACTTGTTGGCGAGTAAGCACAGTGAGCGAGACACTATCAGGCTAACACAATTGAAAATCAGGGATATTTGCTTGTTTATATTTGTGAACGCATGTATTTTGTTTTGTACTTTGACACTCATATTTTTGTGTTTGCTTCATGGTCTACCCCTTCCCATACCTCCACTAAACTGAATCTTTCGGTTTAGCAATCCTGTACCATTCAAAGAAATTGAAGTGTTTACCTCTTCATATTAGGTTGTTTCTAAATGCCACAAGACACACATAATCTTAAAACTTACTGCTAGACTCAAGACTGTGCAGTAATTATCTGAACTTCTTGGTTTTTCAAGTCACAAGAACTGTTATGGTGAAATGTTACTAATGGCATTGAGACTGTTTACCAGATGTATTTTTTTTTTAAAGCCAGCATTTTATAGTAACTGTGAGTGATCATTGCCAAAAGTTACTGGTAATTGAGATAGTCAAAATGAGATAGACTACAGAAAATACCAACACTCGGGAAATTGTGGTAAGAGATTATAGTCACAACATACTTATACATTTAGAAATGCACTGATGGTTTCTTTTGAAGTGTTCCTTTGTGCTCATGCTCACTCACCATTTGTTCTCCAGCACATATAACTAGTAGCTGTAATTATAGTTTTTTAAGTTTATCAGGTGAAAGTTGCGATGTAATTTTGTTAAATTTATCAGATAAAAGTTGTGTATTTAGGAGAAAAATTAAGGCTTAAAAATTGACTTAATTGCTGAACAGTATTGAGTAAGGCAACAATCACACGACTTTATGTTCAATTTTTACAGTACAATATTGAGTAATTCATAGTCTCTATTTGTCTGATATTCTTCATTATCAAAACATTAGCAAATGCCACATTTATCACTATAATTAAATAAATTGAAATATGTATGGATATTGATTAAGACAATAGTAAAACATGTGATACTATTACCAAAAGTATTTTTTTAAATAGTCACGCTGAATAATGAATTTGTTTAGTCAAAGTCAATATAACTTGCTATATTCACAATAACGACAAACTAAAACTATTTATACCTGATTACAAAGTATGGCATTTATTCTGTCAGACTAGAATGTTATCATTGCATAAAGCAATTTCATATTGCACACATTTGAAAGGCATTTAATTTATATAATTGTTAAGCTTACACATTCTGACATGATCCTTGCATTTTTCTTGTGAAATATACTGCAATAGTTGAGATTGTGAAGCCGGATTTTGTAGAGCCTGTAACTGAGGCTGTGGACCATGTGATGGTGGAAACTGAGATTCTGAAGGTTGAGACAGTGAAGATGGAGACCATGTAGTCTGAGGAGACTGTGAAGCTAGAGAGTTTAGAGTTTGAGACTGTGAAGCCTGTGATTGTGGAATCTGAAAATTAAAAGACTGATATTGTACAGACAGAGGATGTGAATCCTGCAAATGTGAAGCCTGAGACAGTGGGAACTGAAATTGTGGAGACTGAGACTGTGGAGTCTGAGACTGTGGAGTCTGAAACTGTGAAGCCTGTGACTGTGAAGTCTCAGACTGTGGAGATAAATCTGGAGTTATATACACAAATCACATTTTGTAAAGGAATTACAAATAGTGTAGTTTGTTAATACATTGAGCTACTATAGTAGACATTTGAATAAAAAATTTAGACTAGAGCAATCAGTGGTGGAATCTTCAACACTATTACATTGAATGGATTACAAGTAAAAACATTACAGAGTATGAAAGAAAAGGAAAAGGGATGAGGGAGAACAGAAAGGAAGAGGACTGAAAAGGGAGGAATGGGATATAATTATAACTATGTAAAATGTAAACAAAAAGAGGGAAAGAGAATGAAGGGAAAATGATGGGGAGAAATGGAAAAAGAAAAACAAATTGAACTGGGGTTAATTGAAACTACACATGAGGTGGTAACGATGCGAATAATGAACGCCCTAATTAAATTCCTGGAGAACCATGCAGTATCATAATACTAGGTTAGATTTTTTTAAAGTAGCTGGTAAATGATAAGCAACAATAAAAACTAAAAGGAAACCATAACAACAAAGTGTAACTATAATAAGACACTCACATGAACATAACATTGAAATACTTGATCTGTGCAGTAACTAAATTATTGATAATAACGATTGATACTTAATAATTTCCTAGATAATGTTTGGTGAATGATTCCAACTACTCCCAGTCCAGACTTGCTAGGCTGGACCATCATGAGACAGAACTTGACTGTATCCTTACTATTATTAGGTGGTGGATATCCAACACAAATTAGCTTCCAGTCTCATTACACAGGAACTGTGGGAAGCCTCACAGAGGACACAATTAAGATCATTCACAATGCCAGCAATGACATATTTAATTCTATCCACTTAACCACCTTAGCACATTCAGTCAGATTGCCATTGACTTATGGAGAGGGAATGCCAGTCTGTGGTTGCATTATAGGATCTCAACTCTCCTAATCTCCATAGATGGCATATTGTAACTTCCTTTTTGCTTCTTTTGTTTGCATTATCTTGCTTCAAGTTTTTTTAAATTATGTTTTTGCTTTAAAAAAGAAAAGGATGCACATACACCTCACAACTTGAATTAAAGGTATAGTTTGATATACCAAACGCATTAGTACCTGGTGCATGCCCAATGAAGGCTTTTGTCCCGAGGAACTGATTTTTTGTGAGTGATATTTAGTCAGCAAAAAATCCTAGAGAATTTAAACTATCATAATGTAGCTAAAGCTTGTCTTTTTTATGGAAGTGGCGTCAAAATTTTCAGAATTACTGCCTTTCAAGCTTAGAATTTTCTCCAATTAACTATAAAAGTAGTTATTAATTATTGTAATATTCAATTATTTATATTGAATGGTCAAGTTAAATATTAATTACACATATTGGCTGTTAACACTGAGAAAAACTGTTTCTATTGGAACTATCAACATTTTCTACAAGTTAAGCATTTTTTTTTTGCAATAAACCTGTAATAGTGTTGCCTGTACAAGATCTAGGCTAACTCTAATTGTCTCAGTAACGTATAATGTTGGTATTTCATCAATGACAGCCTATATAAATGAATTTAAATTTGTAATTACAGCCATGTCCCTCTCAATGTCCCTATTATGCCTAAGCCTGTCCCTATCATGTCAGATATATGAAGAAAATGGCCCCCGCCAACTGTTCATTAACCCTCAGCATGAATGTGTCATTGTCATCGTCGACAGAAAAATGATCTTTTTTAAATAGATTCTCTGAAGTTAATTTGGTACGGACCTTTTTACTAATCATTATTATGGATTAGACAAGAAATTTTTAACAAACAAAACAAAACAAAAAGTCAAAACTGAAAGCAAGTGATAAGTTCATCCCAGCATAGCTATATCTTAAGCTCAAATACAAATACAATATTATATCTGACCCTGCTACATTTTATTAGGTTTCTGTTAGTAGTTGTTGTTGTTTTTGTTGTTGTTGCTGTTTTGTTTTTGTTTTTTGTTTTTTTGTAAAAAAGGATTAAGATGCTACATTATATGAAAATTTTGATAATTTTGTAAGTTCAATTCATTGAAATATTGTTGCTTACAGCGAACCACCCATACCCTAACTTTAAGGTAATAAAAGTGTTTGTACGAAATTATTATTATTATCAGTAAAGTTTAGACATGTTCAACTAGATAAGAATCGTTGCTAATGTAACAGTACTTATCTTAAGCTTACCTTCATTCATGATTTTTTTTAGTTGCTTATCATATGTATTATCAAGGTCGGTAATAGTTTTTTCACAGTGTATTTTATTGCGAAGATACTCTACAAATTTCTTATACATCTCATCATCTTCCTCCACTTTGTTTCTTAGCTCTCGAAACACTATTTTTGCTAAGATAGCTTCAGTGCTTCTTGATTCAGGATCAGTGACTTGGTTATAGATACTCTACCTGATTATTTTTTCATCTTTCAGAAATTTGGCAACTTCATTTAAGTTGTTCCTGATTGTAAGAGTAACCTGTACTTCATTTAATCCCAATGCTTCATAACCTGGCTGGGACTGGGAACTAGCCATGGTTGATCTAAACCAAATGAATACATCTAAAGGTTTGTAATATCATACAGTGCTGTTAGTCTGGTAGCCAGACCCTTTACCACAGTGGGTGAAGGGTGGTAGGTAAAGGGTGATAGGTAAAGGGTGATAGGTAAAGGGTGATAGGTAAAGGGTCAGGCTACATGAGACTACAGTGTTATTACATAAACCTTAAAATACACAATATTATTATGTTCGTAGTACAGGTACCAACGCTTCGAAAGGTACACTTAAACAGAACTCCGATATGAGACTCCAATCACACACTAGAAAACGATTCTAACTCCTCCCACATTTTGTACTCACAAATTTGTGCTGGATGCAAGAGAGATGAGTGAAAAAGCACCCAATGTACATTACATTGATTTAACCTTTGTTGTTTATAGCCACGCAAGCAAAGCAAACGAGAAACTATCAGGATAAACACAATTAAGTATCGGGGATATTTGTTTGTTGGCAAGCGAGCAAGTCATTTACTGGGGTTACATAATCGAGATTCTGCGGTGTTTATTTTATTTATATGGTATGTGTGACCCCTTTTTCACTAGCGCCACTAATCTCGTAATGAAACTTCATGACATTCACAGACTCATTAGTAGAAAAGGGTACACATACGCCTATGCAAATGAAGACATAGAAATATATACCACAAACCCATCAGTATACAGCTTTGCTTGCTTCACTTACCATGCTGAATAACAAAGGAATGAACCTGTCGATCATTCAGATGAGTTGCAGTCTTGAAAAGCAAGCTAGTCTTAGAGCAGACCTAATGCCTGAGATATAGACTGAATCATTCTTTTGGAAATTTAGAAGTGCCATATTTGGAATATTTGTTGCACAGGCTCGCTCACCATTTGTGCTCTGTTACTTGACAAAATGTTGAGGATTCCAATTTATGTTTATATAATAATAAGTATAGGAAAGCCCACTCACCTTTTGTACTGAAGCGTGCACTACCTTGCAGAATAGTGTGACCAGTATGAAAGTATAATATAATGTTATATTACAGCCAGCCAGGTAGCTAAGAATAAAGGGGGAAAATTTTTTTACAACCCTTTGTGATAAGTATTGACAATTAGTACAAACAAAAATCACCTACCTTAGGAGGAGGGTTAGGTGATTGCAAGTAAGAACTGGCAATAAATTAAGTCTCACTAACTCCGAACTCCCAACAAAAGCTTCATTACCAACTCCAGACACTTACCCTAGATAAGGCCGTTCTGAGGCACTTCAGTTTTGTGTAAATAACTAGTGATGTGCTTGAGCACAAATGGCGAGCGAGCCTAAAGACTATACTATTTTTATATGAATGATTTTGACTTATAACACTGAAGCTACTGAAAATAAGGTCCAGTTTTTTAATTTCGCATACACGGTAAAGGGATTTCAGTGCCATAGTAACAACTCTCTGCAACTGCTTGAATTGAAGGGAAAAAACAACAACAAAACAATACACGTTAAGTTTTCTTTGTGATATTCTTTAGCTAAGTTGTAACACACAATGCTTTGACACAACTGGACATGCACCTGTGTTACACAGACTTACCTTCGCAGTAGTATAGTGGACAATGTATTTTCAAGTAAATACTGTTGCGCACGGCTTATAACCATGACAAAGAGCGCATTGACTTACCACCTCCACTAACTCGAACAGAAATGGAAGTCCTGTAAGTTTTCACGTTTTAACTGCACCAGTAAAAGAATTCAAAAAGGTAAACAATTCAATTTCTAGGGTGATATGGGTACTGATCGACAAACAGAGGATTCTGTTTAGTGAAATTTGGGACGGGGTCGACAACCGAACTAACACAAAAACGCGAGGGTCAAAGTACAAAAATGCCTTACGTACGTCCATACATATATACAAATAAATAAATAAATAAATAAATAAACTAACATCCCCGATTTTCGATTGTGTTACCCCTGTAAGTGTCTCGCTCGCTACGCTCGCTCGCCAATTACTCGCACTTGTTCGTGATTGTCCGTTGTATGTCGCAGGACACACGACAATTCCTCCCCCGGAAGTGAGGCCCTAAGAGGGTCACGGGTGTTTCACCTGTGGCACTTAGAGCGCTTAATTTGTACCAACAATCAGATTTCTGGTATCTGGTCATGAGTATATTCATATCTGTGTGGCTTTAAGAACTAACTTTTAGACATCATATCTTATTTTCTTCATTTCCAATTCCAATTCTAATCATATCAGCAGCTAGAGTGACCTTTCCAGTCTAGATTATATTCCACTGCATACAAAAAAATCCCCTACAGACCAACCATGCATGGGATCACCAGTGACCTTGTGGGGCTTCTTTGAATAGTCAGGTTAATGAGGTTACGACTTGAGGTTGTTACTGGAGACTGGAAGCGCTTCTCTTAATTTCATTTAGGTAAGAGTGTTAATTAATAAATGAAGCAACATATCAATTGCAAAAATAAATGCTACTTATTTTTCTCTCTGAAATATGACCCTACAAAATACACAAGTTTCAATGGATTTTCACATTGACCAGCTCCAGAAGCATTGCAAAATCTGTGCCAACAGGCTCTGTAAAGTCAAAGGAAAGAAACAGCCAGTTCACTCTTGTATAAATCACAAAGAGGACCTTCTCACATTTGTGGGAGTGCACATCAGCAGTGATGATGAGTTGACTTCACCCTCTAAGTTCTGTAATTCTTGTTACTTGAGAATTGGTAGGGCAAAGCTAAAATGAGTGGCTTTCTAACTCCATCCGTTAAACCTATGATGGATTGGACACCTCATCAAGAAAACTGCACAGTAAGAGAAATAATCATAATAATAATTAAAATTACAATATAATAATTAAAATTATAATATAATAATAATAGCAAATGTTTCCATAAAATAATGTGAATAAATATATGAGTAATAATTTATCTTATCAGACTCACAAATGGACTAAAAAATGGTTTTTCCAAGTCTTAAAAATGAATTATAAAAAAAATTGATTGATGTTGTTGTTTTGTGTGTGTGTGTGTGTGTGTGTGGTGTGTGCTGTGTGTTTAAAAGAAGGTATGTGCACGTTTTGAACAGGTGGCAAAAGGAGGTGGACAAAACAAAAGGAAGAGATAGACCTAGTGGAGAGACACCAAGGAGTGTAATAGGCTACATAATGTCCATTGATACCACTGTCATGCCAAGTCAAGATTCCAATCCTACTTGTTTCAATCCTTCCTCTCATACAGACACACTTACCTGCTGTATTAGTCTTGGTCTGCTGAATAGACCAGTTCAGCTTTCTTGCTATAATCTTATTTGTGCTAACTGCTGCTGTGAATCAATACCTCAGTCTCATTCCCTGTATTGTCCTTGCTGTAATACCCACACCCTAAGCCAGTCCACAATTAGCAAACCTTCTGCCATTGTTTTATCATTTCTTAATGAAGTGATAGTTTCATGTTTCAGGCAGTTAAAGTTCGCAATTATGAACATCATCTTGCTGGTGATTGCAAAGGTTTCTATGAACACTGTAACTCTCCTTCAAACGTCACCTTGCATGATGTCTTGAGCAAGCCTGCCACACTCCCAACAACAGAGGCTGAAATGAAGGCCACAAGTCACCTTGTGAGGCGTGTTATGAATCAGCAAGAGTGCACTTCTCAGGCATCTAGTGTGGTTTCCATTCCTACTGGTGGAAAGAGAAGCTCTTCTTCAGGAAGCAAGTCTTCCAGTCATGATCTCTCCTTGTCATGCACTTGCCATCAAATCCGACCTTCAAATGCCCTGGAACAAGCTTAGAATACTTAGAAGGTGAAGTACAAATTAAGATTAAAATTCATTAAACTCACAATAACATTAGTAGGTGGTTCAAATCCTTTGGTGTGTCTATTGCAAATGAATGGCAGCAAAGGACACTAGCGAAGGAGCTAGTTCGTAGTGATTTAGTGGCAGAGAAGGTAGCTTTTACCTTCTCTGCTGATGGAGGTGAAGAGGTCAGGGAGGTTCCTTTTGTATATTTCCCTAATTTGATGATGTGTATTGGTGATTTAGTGGATAAACACGAAAGGTATGGTATGACATTCATATAATTAAGTTAAAGTAAACCACAGTTACATGGCAGGTCTGCTTCTGGATTGACTTGGCACAAAGGCATAATCCCAGCAGATGAGTTGTGGCTAAAAATTGGAGGAGACAAAGGACAGGGCACCTTTAAACCCAATTTGCACACTGCTTTGGGAATTTACAATGAACAACTGAAGGAAGCCATTGGAATGAAGCTAAAGTAATAAGAAAATCAGTAGTAGTAGTAATAGTAGTAGTGGTAGTAGTAACAACAGTATTTTAATGCTATTTTCTCACTTATTTTTTCCTATTTATTTTGTTTATACGTATATAAAGGCATTGCTATCTTTTACTGGTATACTATTAGACTATTTCAATCTGGTGACCACAAATACCTGTGCAAAATATACCGGCTTAGTGGTGCTAGTGGTGTGTCGGCACAATTGTTTGTGGTGCACGATTCCCAGCTCAAAACTTGCTGAACCTCCAAGTAAACGGACACCATTTCCACTTAGGTCGCTTGAATCACTGGCTGAAGACCACAGGAAATTTTTGACTCAAGGGAAAGGAAACTTGAAAGTGGCCAAGCTATACAATAATGTAATCAGTGATACTTTGTTTGATATTCCTCTTACTAATGTAAGGTAATGAAACTCAAGTAAGCATATTAATAAGTTCTTACTGTTCATAAGGTTTGCATACCTGGACTACACCTGTCTCTGGGAATTTTCGACAGACTTTGGAGTCTATTGGAAGAGGCCTGTAAAGAGTTGGATTTTCAGTGTGCAGTAGTTGTAGGCATAATTGGTGATGTCTCAGTGGACAGCTTCAGGAAATTATCCTCCTTAAAATCAGACATAGAGACACAACTGAATTATCAGAATGTACTGACTGAAATACTTACATTCAGCACATTACAACTGGGTTCAAATGAACTCGTGGACAGTGTCAGTGCTGAGGTGACTGAAACTCAGCTAGAGTAAAGAATAATGGTAAATAATTACATACATAATGAATGTGCGCTATTTACTGAAGTATGTCCAGATGGCAGAGAAGACCAAGCTTGAAGACCACCTGAGACGAAACTTTCATGTGGCAGACGGAAACTTTTTTCCATGTTTGGACAAAAGCCTTCAGTACCTCAACGTCAAGAGGCAGGCTTACCATGGTGGAACTTTTGTGGGAAACCATGTTCACAAGTTGTTGAAGGTAAAGCATAATGAATATTCTTATAATACATTCATGTATAACTCGGTGAACTCACATTTTTTGTAGCCGAAAAGTGTTAAAGTTTTATTTCACCACTAGCGAGAAACTTGGAAACACATGTCCACTATCAATGCAAGCGGCAGTAAATGAAATGGCCATAAAGTTTGAAAAAGCATTTACCCTCTTTGGCCGGTGCCATAAGGGCTACAACTCCTCTGCCTATATATGAGTGATAAAAAAAATTGAGAACCTTGATGGTAAGAATGAGAAATGTTTATACTTCCTTTTTACCTTTGTTTCATTTAACAGAATGTGACATCAAAGATTTCATGGAGTTCTACCGCAAAAAGTTCCCTAGAGCCACTATACTTCCAAAACTACACATAATGGAAGAACATGTAGTACCATGGGTGAAGCGGTGGTGTGTTGGAGCAGGACTCATGGGAGAACAAGGAGCCGAGTCCATACATGCCCATTTTAAAAGATTGGAGCGAATCCACCAAGGTATCCCCAATGATGTGGACAGGCTCAAGTTCATCACGAAGGAACGTCAACTGGAGTCAGAGCCTTCACTGAACTCATTAAGACCACCTCCCAAGAAGAGAAAGAAGACTGACAGCGACAGCAGCAGTAGTGACGAATCTGAATGATATACCTAAATTTTCTTACCGCTACACACAAAATGTTCACTCAAAAAAAATTGTTATAGCACAAAGCAGAAAATAAGTAGCTGTAGGAAATTTACCCACATTTGCAGTACAAAAACTTTAAACTACTGACCTGTTCCATATAACCAGAAGCACTTCCAGTAATTGGTGGCAGTCATAGTCAGTTGTGAGCTGAAATATTTTGAGGTCTGATTATGACTGCCACCAATTACCAAGATAGCAAAGCTTTTCATTAAAATAAAAAATAAAAAAAAGAATGAAATTTAATACTAAATGACAGATAGTTTAAGATAGATTTCCTGCACACACAAAAAATATTAATATTAAAAAGGAAGAAGATACCATGAGTGGGGAGGGGAGAGAATGGGTGAGGGAATAGAACTATATATATTTTGAGAGAAGGATTAAACAAATGTTTTCAAGGATTGGAAACATTAAGGTTTTAAATGTCCATATACATTTACAATGACTAATAAGCCAAATTATAGCTTACCAAAATAAAACTTGCTACCTCACAGGCATGGTCTAAATTGCTGTGTAAACATTCCCATAAGTAAGAACTAAAAATGTAAAAATCCTGCAGAAGAAAAACAGCAACAAAAAAAAGAAGAAAATTCAAAGAAAAAAAACAAAACACATGCTCAAAATCATCATAGCAAAAAACAAATGTAAGCCCTTTGTAAAAATTAGAGTTACATAGTTACCTTGCTATAGCCATTCTTTTGGGCATAATAAAGAGTTCTTCCTAATGCACTATTCAATCCCTAATTAAAAAATGTATGCTACCGTTTCAAAATATCAAATTACAATAGCTTAATAAAGCATCAGATATAGATTTGAGGGAAATTGTGCTGGAATAATAAAAACATAATAGGCAATGTTTAGGAAAATAGGAAATCCAAGGAATTCTATAGTTTGTATGAAACATAGCTAATCGGCTTAGATACGAGCACCATCTATCAATTTTCATTTTCATCATTTTAACACCAATTGTTGTGCTTAATAATTATATTATGCTCTATAATTTAGGATAATACCACCATTGTGCATCCTTAACACCCTCCTCTTCTATTTGCTTTACGTATACCCTTCACTAGTTACTGTAAATTACCTCCAAACCACAATGATGGGTAATATAATTTACCATTTTTAATGATATAAGAAGTGTTAAAAATTTAGTACATCAAATGACCTCTAAATTAGGCTACAGTCCTTTATTAACTAACATATACTAGCTATATATTCATAACTGGTCTTCCAAATTCAATTGTGTCCAGCTGCTTACCTCATCACGCAAACACTTCTGGTCTACCCATCGAGATAATCTACTGATCTGCTGAATTGCTGCTTCATGAATTATACTACTCTTTAATTCACAAGATTGTGGTACAAGATAGCATAAGAAGCTGAAGAAGTCATAATAAGAACTCTAAATGCTTTACCGAATTTAACGTCACGGGCAAGGCTTCCGGTTTGCATATCCGTTAAGCGGAGACTTATCTAAATCTCGTAAAAAAAATCTAAGTCGAAAGTGGGCCCAAAAAAAAAATTGGCCCGGTGTCGTCAGTAAATGAGACCCTACTACCTCTTATAACTCCAACTCTCCGCAATGTCAACCACACCTACTAACGGAAACCCGCCCACGCATGAGCGCGGATGAGCGCGGATGCGAAGGTTCTGGGGGGAAACTGTGAATTAGATCACTTTCCTCCTTATGGAGAGAGAGAAAATCAATGGCTAAACAGAGGTACTATTTAGGGTTTCTGGTAGCCATTCTACTGTTCTTAGCCCTCGTCTTCTTTGGAATCACATTGGCATTAGGTAAAGTAAAGGGAAATCAGGGAACAAGTAGGTAGTTCTGCTGGATGCATTTTTTTTTTTGGTGTGTACAAGTTTGTAGTGTTTGTTTTGTCTAGGCACTGCTGGCATTGTGATTGCCACCCAGGACAATGTCTGCCAGAATGATCAAAGAGTGGGTGAAGGTTGCATACCAGTGGAAGAAAACCTTGCCGCTGATGTAAACTTGACAGTACTGGACATGGGGATAGCTGTGGTGGTTGATGATTTGGACAGCAGCGATGAATACTTGTACTGGCTCATTGGAGCTACAGTGAGCGGGATAATACTCTTCTGTTTTGGTGGCTCATTCTGCGTGTGGGCTGCAGCTCAAGTATTGCTCAGAATCAAGAAAGGTAAAATCAAACATTGAAAGGTGACAATAGCAAACATATAATTAGAATGGTTAAGTAAATCAAACTTGTACAGGCTTTGCTTAATATATTGGACTATCCCCAGATATAAAATGGTGCTGGTCATCAAAGGACTGGAGTGATCCAACATACAATTGCAAAATCAATACCTTCCATGTAATAGTCTTTTTCCGTATGCTTTGTGTTTTTTAATTATCTCCAATGATTTGCATGTTTATTTTAAAAATCGATATAAATAAAACCTTGTTGAGTAAGAGACTCAAGGGACAAAATGTAGTGCACAGAAATGGGTGAGTTATTAAAATATAGGTGTGTCTTGTACTAGAGCTGGACAACAGCAATGAGCACTATCTAATCACTGAAATATCTCCAAATTGGAAACACTCAAGGCTTCTGTGGTTCACAGTTAACAGTAAACATATGTCTACCATGGTAGTACTGTGCCCACTAAACTAAATTCATAGCTTACCAAAACCATATTTTGAAATATGCTAGTGATGGGAGGACAAAGTTCAGTTATTCATTGTCTCTCCTCTCTGGTTGATGACTGCAGCTAGTAAGAACTATACTACCAAAACTTCAAGCAACAGCAATTTTGGCCTTTTTGTATTAATTGAAAAAAATCTTTTCAGTTATGAATAGTTTAACTACCACCCATAACTAACTAATAATCTGCTTCACAACTATTTTTGGTCAAATATAGTCATAGATAATCACTTACATGTAAATCTCCACAGCCAGTCTAATTCAGGTTTGAACTCTACTGGCATTGGAATGTGGAATAGGTCAGAGTTTAAGTACCCACTTCCTCCCCAACCATCTAAGCTGGACAATGTGAAAGGAAAATAAAAGTTGGCTTCTGATCATTTACATGGCAACTTGACTTCTAGGGCATCTTTAATTTATAATGAATGCCTTATAAGATAGAAATGAATTTAAAGGGTTGTTCCCCAACCACTACAATACACCACTGAACCCTCTAAGAGTTAAAGCTTAAGTACTAATTGCATTCCCTAAAATGGGTTCTGTAAACATAGGTAGCCTAAAAAGACATTATATACTGGGAGATCTGCTGCTGCTAGACAAATAGCGTATTAACTTACCACCACCACTAACTCGAATAGAAATGGAGCTCCCATAAGTTTTTGAGTTTTAACTGCACCCGCAAAACAATTCTAAGCGGTAAACAATTCAATTTCTAAGGTGATATGGGTAATGATCGCTAAACCGGAGGATTCTGTTTAGTGAAGTTTGGGATGGGGTCGAACACGGAGCAAACACAAAAATACGCGTGGGTAAAAGTACAAAATGACATACGTACGTCCAAATATATAAATAAACATCCCCGATTTTCAATTGTGTTACCCCTGAGAGTGTCTCGCTCGCTCACCAATTATAATTGGAATACATATATTCCTGTCCTGTGCTAGCACATGGTTCATCATCTATCACCCAATGCACACTTTATCACAGAATCAAACTTTATCTCATAATTATCACTAAATAGTGTTAAATAATGATCATTTTGGGATGTCATGTTCATTGGCTATGCAGTTTGCCGAAGACTTAGTTAAACCACTGCAACCAGAGCTTTCTATTTTGTCTACCAATAGCGGAGTAATTAGTTTTTAAATGATGCACGTGTGTATGTAGAGAGATATACCATGTAACAAAAATGAATGATTAAGTTCTTTTCAGAAATGTGGGCATATTCTATACCACAGGCTACAATTGTGAACCCCATATATGTTTAATTAGGTTGGTATTGATGTCATACTTCATAATAGTGTATAGGGCTTCAAATCTCATTCATATTGTAAAATTGTAGAGAAGGAAAATGCGGACGACAACAATCGTGGCACAGAGATGGCGACGGTGAGAGATTAATATTTAACATAGTCCACTTATTAATTAATTTCACATGCTTGTTGTATTTTAGTTTAACATGAACTTTACAGAACAATGTGAAAAGAATGAGTGTGTTGATATTGGGATAAGTGAATGCAAAGACTACCTCTCTTATAACCAAAAGACATGGATGGAAATAGAAGGCATTGATACTCCCAAAATGAACCCCCAAGCATGGGTGAGAGAATTGATGTAATAATTATGTTAAGCTATTACTATAAATTTTATTTATTGACATTTAGAAAGAATACAAAGAAGTACCAGACAGACAAGTTAGTGCTTATAATTGTTTACATATTTTAGATTGTTGTGATATTGACCTGTTATGCTTTTTAAGGCTATTAGAATAGAAGATGGACTTTATGAGCTTGTGAGTGAGTATGATGACGGTTTGCATCTACGAAAGCTTGGAGCTGGTGCTTTAATCAGCTTGTGCTTCAGTTTTCTGTGTGGAATTTCTTCAATACTCTGCTGTAAGGAGGAAATAACCATATTTTTGCATTCATGTTCTATGGTTTATGCGACTTCTTTTGTTATTGCAGTATTTTGGTCATTTGCCTTAGGCTTCAATCGTTCAAGACGCTTTGAACGGTCTGTCACACCTTTTGTTGTAGCCAATGTTCTATCTGGAATAGTGGCTCCTACCCTCTTCTTTGTGTCAACCTTTATCTTGGGAAATATAATAGATTATTTCACCAATCACAAGATTGAAGCTCACCTTATATTGACACGCTTCCTACCTGGCCTCAAGTACGAAGTAGGCATGGACTCAAACGGCAAAGCATGTGAGCAATGGGTCGTTGCCGATTCGCTTGTTCTGAAGATCCAAAAAAATGAATCGATGCGTTGCCTGATCCCACAAAGGATATGTAACACTTACTTTAATTTCTGCAATTCTTGCTTGCCCAATCAGTCTACTATTCTCCTGTCTATCATTGTTGTCCTCACTTTGATGATTTCATTTACCTACTTCATTGACATCAGTCTTGTTAGTCAGGTCACAGTGTCTTCATGCTCAGACTCAAGCATCAACATCCAGTATAGCTGCTTTAAGGCTGGAACTCTTAGCCCCGTGAGCTGCACTTCCAACAACGGCACTCAAAGACTACACTGCTTCCGATTCTTCAGGTTTGGCGTTGACGTAGATATAATAACAGCCAGCTCCAGTGCATTTGCCTTCTATTTGCTCACTAATAGAATCTTCGGTGCCATTATTTTGGTGATAAGAATGCTTCACAACTTTACGTACCTACATGGAGCTCTTTTTATGGTAGGAGGATCCCTCCTGATGTTCTCCACTGCAATCATTGGTATTATGTGGATCTCGGGATACGCATCTGATTCAGTTAGTCTCCTGGCTCATCTGGATGTTCTCAACATAGCTCAGCTCACAATGATCTCACTGTTCATCATGATAGTAGGTTTTCTGTCACACCAAGGTGAATGGATGCAAAAGAGGCCTGCGAAGCACAAGTTGGTGATGTTTGAAAAAAAATGAAAATAATCAGCCAGTGTATAAATAAGCCTAAAGATGGTTTACTAATCGCAATTTAGTTATTGCCATTCATATACTTCATTGTACAGCTCCATTTTTGTGCAGTAGTATCAAACTCTAGTCCTCCAATGTGACATTCTTGTTTTATTTCCAGTCATGTATTTTTAGCTTCTGCTGAGCGAATCTTGTTTTTTATACAACAAATTTTAGATTAAAAAGCCGATTTCAAATGTGCTTAATTATGTGAAGTTAACACACTTCACTTTTATTTTAACCCACTAATGTCTGTTGCAGCCAGATATTTGTACTTCTAGCTAGCAAAAGCTACCAGAAATTAAAATGGCATTAAAATTACACACTGTGTCAAAACCTTAGATAAGCTGTAACTACTCAACTTAACTTCAATATTGGGTCCATTATTTATATATTTTTTATTTCATTTTAGAAATCAGAATAGCTATATTATCTTCTAATAGTAATTTTTTCATGTTTTCTCTGTATTCGAACCCTAAAATTCAGAAAAGGGGTTTAAGTATAGCAATATTAGCCTGGTACTTTAACATGCATGTAAAGGAACCATTGTATACTGAACTCCGACATTCCTGGGCACTGTAATCGTGTCTGTCTGATCAATGCCTAGAAACAGGAGCCATGTTGATGTGTTTTACATGCTCTGGACCATGCCTTGTTTCTAGTTGTAGATTGGACAGACATGATTCTCTCTGAGTAATAATAATTGTTTGCTTCAAGGATGGTGGTGTGGTTCCTTATTTCATATTATGAATTGTGTAGTTTTGATAGTTTGTTAACTCAGCTTACAGGCAGGGATACTCAAGTCTATTCATTTCATATTGCAACTCATCATGAAGATTCAGTGTAATAATCACATGGCTTCAGAAAGAATTGTAGCTCTTGGTATAGCTACATTACTTGTGAAACTGTTTGTAAAATACTAGTACATATAAATATCTAGAATTGGACTCTTCCATTTATTCTTTTAGTGTTTTTTTTTTGTGTGGTATAATCTGACCATTGGAGCACATGGTCCAAAATACAGCCAAATAGTACACATGGTGGATACCATTATGCCATGTGGGGACGTACATTATGTCATTTGTACTTGGACCTTGTGTGTTTGCTTGGTCCACCCCGTCCCAAACTTCACTAAACAGAATCTTCCAGTTTATCGATCATTACCCCTATCACCGTAGAAACTGAATTGTTTATCGTTTTGAATTCTTTTGCGGTTCCATTTCTATTCGGATTAGTTCCCTCGGTAATTCAGTGTGCTCTCTGTCATGTTTATAAGTCATACGCAACAGTATATACTTGAAAATTATTGTTCACTAGACTAACCATGTAGGTTAGTTGTGTGAAAGTTTTGTGAGTTACAGCTTCTACTTAGCTAAAGAATATCGAAGGTTTAAATAACATGTATTGCTTGGCTGTTGCTGTTGTTTTTTCAATTCAAACAGTTGCGGCGAGTAGTTACTATGCCATTTAAATACCTTTACGGATTGAACGTAATTTAAAAACTCGACATTATTTTTAGTAACTTTGAGTGTTAGAAGTTAAAATCAATCATATGTGACAGACTCTGCAAAATCCAGGAATTTGCTTTAAAAATTGAAAATCCTGATAGCTACTTATTGAAAATTGCTCAACTTGAATCATAGTGTACAAAGGATTTTTACTGTGGACATTCAAAATGTGAGTAACCACCATTAAAGATGACCCTCACTAGCCACTATAACACAATAACAAGCAGTTGTGAAGTGTCTTAGTGAAGAGATTTCTTATAAATAGCTACTTCTGAGAATATTTTGTGAATTATATTAATCATGTGAACATAAAAATATGACAACAATTGATGTAAGTCACTAGTCAGTCTTCCCAGATCCAGGAAAACTGCAAGACCTTGTGCCTGAAAACTATGTCTGTAAAGATTTTGTATATCAATAGCATGATTCTCATTTGCTTTCTCACAGATCACTTTTTGAAAATATCACATACTTACCAAATAGCTATTTGCCGTTAAGAAACCATCTTAGCCCAGATATTGATATATAGCACATAAGTTTACCCATTATAGTAGCATCACATTGACCATTATATACGAGCTCAAAGCAATGATGACTGATCATGTAAATATTCCTTCAACTTCCTTACCACTTGTGATACAAACACTCTTTGTGTGCACTGGGTGTGACTTCATTTTTCTTTAATGATTTGGGCAAGGCATTTTTCATGGTGTGTCTCTTGGCATTTCTCCTACACTTCTATGAGTTTACAATAATAATAATAATAATAGTAATAATAATAATAATAATAATAATAATAATAATAGTATTAATAATAATAATAGTAATAATAATAATAATAATGAAATGGGCCCCAGTCAAATAGAGGCAGAGACCCATTCGAAACTAACTGCTAATAAATAAATAAACTAATTAACTAACTCAAAGTAGTACCAGGAAGTCTCCCCACACAAACTTATAGATTAATTAGGAGGTGAACTACATATAGGGGAATAGGATGAGTGAAATAGTTGGGTGTAAAGAGGGCGGAGTTGGGAAAGGGTCGGGGATTATAATATACAACTATTGGTAACAGTTCATGGTGAGTTCATGTTCAGCACCTGCTGGACTTTATAGTTAAGTGTTCCGGTTAGATTTTCCCACCGGACGGGGTTAGCTTGATGGCTGCGACTGCTGCTGCTCGTCCCGGGCTTGTTCAAACAATAATAATAATAATAATAATAATAATAATAATAATAATAATAATAATAATAATAATAATAATAATAATAATAATAATAATAATAATAATATCCAACCAATAGTCCATTGGAAGGCAATGGATAATGGGAGCTCCATTTCTATTCGAGTTAGTGTAGGTGGTAAGTTAATACGCTATTTGTCGCAGTTATAAGCCCTACTCAACAGTATTTACTTGAAAATTCATTGTCCACTAGACGAATCACGAAGGTAAGTCTTGCGTAGGTATGTTCAGTTGTGAGAAGTTGGTGATGTTTAAAAAAAAATGAAAATAATCAGCCAGTTTATAAATGAGCCTAAAGATGGTTTACTAATCGCAATTTAGTTATTGCCATTCATACACTTCATTGTACAGCTCAACTTTTGTGCAGTAGTATCAAACTCTAGTCCTCCAATGTGACATCCTTGTTTTATTTCCAGTCATGTATTTTTAGTTTCTGCTGAGTGAATCATGTTTTTTATAAAACAAATTTTAGATTAAAAAGAAAATTTTATTATTTGCTTTTAATTATGTGAAATTAACACATTTCACTTTTATTTTAGCCCACTCATGTCTTGTGCAATCAGATATTTGTACTTCTAGCTAGCTACCAGAAATTAAAATAGCATTAAAATTCATACACTGTGTCAAAACCTTGAATAAGCTATAACTATACTACTAAACTTCAATATTGGGTCCATTATATTTTTATTTATTTCATTTTACAATCAGAATAGCATGCTAAATCTTCTAATAAATTGGCACAGGGTCAAAAGTTCACTTGAGGACGAAGTTATCTTATTTAAATGTGTAGTTAAAATAAATTGCATGCAATAAATGGATTGTTCATGCTAACTTACAATTTTCTCAAAGTAAAGAAGACTTTTGGCAATAAATGAGTTTTTGTTAGATAAATCATATTTATAGAATTATATCGACAAAATAGGAGGGAGCGCACCTTTACTTCATTTTCTTCCTTGACACAGGACTAAAGTGCATTATTGGCGAGCGAGCGTAGCGAGCGAGACACTTACAGGGGTAACACAATTGAAAATCGGGGATGTTTGTTTGTTTATTGGCGAGCGAGCGTAGCGAGCGAGACACTTACAGGGGTAACACAATCGAAAATCGGGGATGTTTGTTTATTTATTTATTTATATATATGTTTGGACGTATGTATGTCATTTTGTACTTTGACCCTCCGTATTTTTGTGTTCGCTCGGCGTTCGACCCCGTCCCAAACTTCACTAAACAGAATCCTCCGGTTTAGCGACCATTACCCGTATCACCTTAGAAATTGAATTGTTTACGGCTTTGAATTGTTTTGCGGGTGCAGTTAAAACTCAAAATCTTATGGGAGCTCCATTTCTGTACGAGTTAGTGGCGGTGGTAAGTTAATGCGCTATTTGTCACAGTTATAAGCCCTACTCAACAGTATTTACTTTAAAATGCATTGTCCACTAGACGAACCACGAAGGTAAGTCTTGCGTAGGTATGTTCAGTTGTGTGAAAGTATTGTGTGTTACAACTACTATTAAGAATATCACAGAGAAAATTTTAAATAACGTGACTTGATTTTGTTGCTTCTTTTTCAATTCAAACAGTTGAGGGGAGTGGTTACTATGGCATTGAATCCCCTCTCGACTTTATTTTAAAAACAATAGTGTAGTTTTAAGGCTCGCTCGCCATTTGTGCTCAAGCACACCACTAGTATATATGTTTGGACGTACGTAAGGCATTTTTTTGTACTTTGACCCTCGCGTTTTTGTGTTAGTTCGGTGGTCGACCCCGTCCCAAACTTCACTAAACAGAGTCCTCTGTTTATCGATCAGTATCCGTATCACCCTAGAAATTGAATTGTTTACCATTTTGAATTCTTTTACGGGTGCAGTTAAAACGTGAAAACTTACGGGACTTCCATTTCTATTCGAGTTAGTGGCGGTGGTAAGTCAATGCGCTATTTGGCATGGTTATTAGCCATACGCAACAGTATTTACTTGGAAATGCATTGTTCACTAGACTAACCGCGAAGGTAAGTCTTGTGTAGGTGTATGTCCAGTTGTGTCAAAGCATTGTGTTTTACAGCCACTATTTAGCTAAAGAATATCACAAAGAAAACGTTTAAATAGCGTGTATTGTTTTGTTGTTGTTGTTTTCCTTCAATTCAAACAGTTGCAGCGAGTTGTTACTATGGTACTGAAATCCCTTATCCCTGTATGCTAAATAAACAAACTGGACCTTATTTTCAGTAGCTTTAGTGTTAGAAGTCAAAATCATTCATATAAAAATATTATAGTCTTTAGGCTCGCTCGCCATTAGTGCTCAAGCACATCACTAGTTTAGCTACGAGAGCGGTAATGCTGAGAGCTGGGCGATCGCGATCGAACGAGTACTTCGTCTCGCGTACCTAGACCCTTTACCAAACCGCTACGCGGAAAAAGGGCCCTGTGACATGGAGCTTTGAATCAATTCTAATGAAATGCAATACAGCCCTGTCGTTGCTTCCACGCTGCACCGCCCACGATTTCAGACCGCTTTGGTTTTATTATTTTGATACTTTAAGGTGGTTTACTTCCTACCGGCGGTGACTGAAGCCGCTTTAATGATATTCATTCGATACTTCAACCACATTTACCCTTCAGATTCTGATGGTTAACTGATGAGGTGCTACTTGTCACCGCCTCTTCATCCATGTAGCAGATTGGTAAAGTATCAGGCTATGCGAGACTACGAAGTACCGTAGTGAAGTCTGCATTTAAACTACGGATGGCGTCGAAATTTTGTCGCCTAAGTTTACCATATTCCCTGGTTGTTCTTCTGCTCCTCATCGCCTTAGTACTCTTTGCAATCACACTATGTTTTGGTAATCTAGCAAGTTCATGAAGAGGGAAAAAATTACACTATATTAGCTATTTCACTATTAATATTTTCTCCATAAGGTGCAGCAGGTATTGCAATAGCCACTCAGGACAATGTCTGTCATGATGATGAACGAGTAGGTGAAAGTTGTGTACCTGTGGATCAAGACTTGGCTGCGGACGTCAACTTCACAACATTAGACATGAGCTTACCAGAAGTCGTCGAATATCTACACAGCAGCAGAGATTACTTGTACTGGCTTCTTGGAGCCACTGGGAGTGGTTTCATCTTCTGTATCACCGGCTCCATTTGTGTATGGCTAGCCACTCGAATTTTGTACAGGATGAATAGAAAAAGTAATGAAAATTAAGGGTCATTCTTGATAGAATAATTAGTGTCATAAGGTGTCCAACCTAATGGACTTTGATTATTGTATTACTATCAGAAATTGATGGCTGCAATTCTTAAAAATGAACCACTATATATAAATAGCTAATAGTTCCATATTCCCATTTTTGTTGTTATTTTAGTATTATTTAGTTCTCAATGCTTCAATAATTTTTACCTGGAGTATTTGATAGACAGGTGTGTGCCTCTCATGTTATTGAATAAAACGACTGAATTTGCTGTTTCCAGCCCACAACATCATGTGACAATGTTGAAAAATGCTCGGTTATGAAATTAATTTATGCAATGCCAGCACTTTACAATGTTCAGTGGCTGTTGCTTTTTGTTGTCGTCTTGGTTTGTTTACTTTCTTTAACTTTATGTATTGAAACTAATGTCATAGATTTTCATTGCTGCTTTAATTATTTCTGGTACATAATTTAATATTTTTGTCTTAGTAGCATTAAAGTGAGATATATAATTTCACAATACTTTTCGGCTCGTAAACCTTCTCCAGTTGTGAGGTGTATATGACCGTTGAAAATAAAATAAACAAAATTGTCAACAAGAAAATGCACTTAACCATGGGTCAACCTTGACGCTAAAGTTCTTAAGGAATGGAGTTCAGGTGGAGTTGAACTACAGTCATATACACCTCACAGAAGAAGGCTTCTGAGCTGAAACGTATTGGGAATTTATATATCTAATTTTAATGCAACTAAGCTAAAAATATTAAATTACCAGGAATATCTACAAATAACTGAATTTTTTTCCTCCTATTTATCTTTTGCAGACCAAACTAAGGCAGTTTCCCTCTTGGAGGTAGGTCATGAAGTATTTAAAAAAATTCAGTGCAAATAATCTTTCTTTTAATTAATTGTATACAGACTGGTCATCCCAGAGAGCAGGTCATAAGTGAATCTGTTACTACAGATACGGCATGTGAAGATTATGTGCAGTTTAACAAATTAATGTGGATGAGATTAGAAAGTGTACACACCACCACAAATGAAATGCCTCTAAAATGGGTATGGTAAACTCTATTCAAGGGAATGTCGTGGGTACATTGCAATGGGACATGATATATTTTTACTTTTATACTAGGTACAGCATACTGAAGTTGAACAAAAGGTTAATGATACATATTTATACTTTGATTTTGATTAAAAAAAACTTGTTAATAAAGGTAATTCTCATTGAAGATGGATCATTGGAGTTAGTCACTGAAAAGGGTGGTGACATAAGTCTTAAGAAACTCAGTGTTGGGGCCTTGATTTGTGTCTGCTTCAGTTTCCTGTGTGGAGTGTCATCCATTCTCTGCTGTAAGTGACACACAAGCTAATGTTGGTATTAAATCGATGCTGATTAAAATACTGCTCTTGTATTTGCTATACATAGTGTTGTGGTCATTTGCACTGGGCTTCAATCGTTCTCGGCGATTCGAACACACTGTCACTCCATTTGTTATTGCTAATCTCCTGTCAGGGATTGTGGCACCCATCCTGTTCTTCATGTCTATATTTGTCTTGGTAAATATGGTGGACTACTTCACTGATCACAGAATTCAAGCACATTTTATTCTGACCTATTTCCTTCCTTGCCTCAAATACGTAGAAGGTGTGGACTCCAGCAATAAAGAATGCCAACAATGGATTATCGCAGACACACTAGTTCTAATAATCCAAAAAGAAAAATCTAAGTGATGTTTATTCTTTCCAAAACAAACATGCTGTAAGTGTTTAGATTTCTGTGCAATGTGCTGGCCTCATAGCTCCACAATTCTGCTCTCCATCGTTGTGATTCTAAGCCTGATGATATCATTCACATACTTCATAGACATCACTCTTGTTAATCAAGTCACTGTGACTTCTTGCTCTGATCCAACTATAAACATTCAGTACAGCTGCTTCAAAGCTGGCACTTTAAACCCCATGAGCTGTACCTCGAAGAAAGGCACCCAGAAACTTCACTGCTTTCGTTTTTACAGGTTTGGCGTTGATGTCGACTTGATTACATCTGTTGCTGGTGCATTTGCCTTCTATCTGTTCACCAATCACATCTTCATTGGCATCATTTTGGTTTTAAAAATGTTGCATAATTTTACGAGAAAACAAGGAGAAATATTTATATTCAGCGGATGTCTACTCTTGTTGATGACAGGATGTGTCATTCTTGTTTGGATATTTGGATATGCGTCGGAATCGGTTGTACTTCTATCTCATATGAATATCCTCAATTTAGGTCAACTAGCTATGGTCTCTCTCTTTATAGTGATTATAGGATTCCTAGCACGCCAAGGAGAGTGGATGAATCAAAGACCAGCAAGGCACATGCTCGTGAAATTTGAGAAAGATGAAGAAAAGCAAGAACATGTTTGCTAGCTATATGTCACGAAATAATTTAATGTTTCCACTTTCCGAGTTTTATTAACTTTTTTGATCTTAAAACCAAGGAGCTATGTTATATGTACTAGTTATTGATTAACATTTTACGTAGCAGTAGATGCTTAGCTTAGTGGCTGTGTATTGCTAATGAACTGGAGCTTCATATTGCAGAGAAAATGAAATGAAGGTGAAATTTGTGACCTAGCTTCACAGTATCATCATTAGTGACCACGCACAGGAAAATCGGGCACTTTTACCTCTGTCAGCATCCAGATATTGAGCTCTCCAAGTTTTACATATAGCCGTAGCTTCAATTGTTACTGATGTACATGACCTTTAACCATACAAACTGCAAATTTCTATAGTGGAGCAAAATTTTATCTATTTGAGTTGACGAAAACATTATATCCAAGAAAAGTCACTAGCAGCTTCAAAACCTGTGTTCTCGCTCTCTGACATTTTATTATTGGGTCATTCATGGTCATTTAACAAATAAATGCATTTGGAATATATATTTATTCATGGTGGTTTTATCTAAGGGGTTGGATGCAAGGGATTCCGCTTCTCACTCCCCCCCAAACTTTGCCATGTCTTTTATTTTTCCCGTAATTAGTAATACAATCTAAAATGTTAATTGTCAAGTGTTTCTGGGCCCTCAATACTCACTTTTATAGCTCGACTGAAACTACACTGTAAAAAAATAGGGTGTTCCACTACACCTTTAATGAGGCATAGTGTAACACTTCTGTATTGTGAGGTGTTGTGCTACGCTCTTAAGTGTTCGGTAGCACTGTGGAGTGTAGCATGACACCCCTATAAGCTATAGTGACTTTACTACACTTCTGTGGGGTATATCAGTACTCCCATGCAGACTTACTACTTTAAGAGGTGTTCAAAAACCAACACAGTTGGTAACCAACTTTGGCCAGTGTGTTGATGAAAATAATTATTGAATGTTTACAATTATGTGCATATAATTTTGACACATTATTATGTCTTATGTGGTTCACATGGGCAAGATTCTATAAAGTACACTTTATGCGTCATTGTGCAAGCTATATTCATAGTGGCTAGCTTTACTAAAATTTTAATGTTTTTATTCACAGCACTAACAACGAGGAAGCTGAAGAGCTTAAAGTTCTAATGAAGAATTTCAAGGCATGCTTGGTAATTAAGTTTGAGAACAAGACAGTTAAATATGTTTATGTGATTATTTCTAATAATTATTAAAATTATATTATGATGACATTAACCTTTAAGTAATGAGTTTGATTGGTTTCATCTGCCAGGGATAGTCTTGGCTTAAAAAAAGAAGAAGACAATTAAAGAAAACCTGAGATTGCATTTCTGCTATGCAGCTTACATCTTAATATGGTAAAAGTGTCAACGCAATTCAAAAAAGTATGCACGAATCAACTTACCATAGTATTTGAAAAGGTGACGCTTTACCGAACCACTTTGAGAAGCCGTTTAAGATGAAGTAGTTGTAAATCCCTTTACCCCATTAATTGATTAGCACAGGTGCGTAGAAAAACCCTTGAACATGAACTCGAAACAAACCTTGTAAGACACAAGGATCATATATGCATTGGGTAAGAAGCTGTAAGCTTAGAATTTAAATCAACCGCTTTTGGTTTGTGTAGGCTTTATCATTATTATTATTATTATTATTATTAGCTATAACTTTACAACCACTATAATAACAAAGAGAGTTAAAAGAGATGAAATGTGATATGATGGGTGGATGAAGGACAAACTCTATGTACAAGAGAGCAGCCTAGTTAGCTAAAAGAAAAGAAAAGGTATATAAATGATAATAAAACAACTAAGTGTGAGAGGGGAGTGATACATTAATATAGTGACTGTGACATCTAGAGCAAGGACATAAACAACAAAATGTGCAGGAATTGTCTGAATCAAAGTGTGCAATAAATAGATCAAAAATTTTTTGCTTGAGAGAACGTTAGAAGTGAAGGACAATGAAAGATCAATAGGTGAGAATGTGTTCCATAGTAGAGGTATGCGATTAAAATATTGATGTCGTGTAGTGGAGTGCGTTGGAACTTAATTTCTAATTTACGATTAGATGAAGATCTTGTGGACCCAGAATAATAGGTCTAGTAATTGTAGGTAGTACATTAGTGGTAAAATATTGAGATGAATAAGTCTTAATTTGTAAGAAATATTATAATTATTTAAAATGTATTTAGTTGCACGCCGTTGAACTCTTTCCAATAAGATAATGTCTTGTATTTTGTTGGGAAACCATAGCTGGGAACAGTAGGTCAGCTGAGATCTTACAAGTGATAGATAGAGGGACTTCTTAATGTTAATGGGTGATGTGCAAGGAATTGTTCGCCTAATTAATACAGAGATCTATAAGCTTTGCTGCATATTTGTTTGATGTGGACAGACAAAGATAAACTATCAGAGATTAAAATACCTAAATCTTTCTGTTCAGTTACTGTTTTAATTGTATCATTACCGATGGTGTAATTGTTGTTAGTAGATGATGATAGGGAGACGTTCATGTATGCGCAATTAGAAGTATTTAAAGAAAGTTTCCAAGATTGACACCATGACAATAAATTGTCAAGATCCTTTTGAAGAGCTAAATTCTCACTTGCAGAGTTTAGAGAGGCAATAAGTTTGGCATCATCAGCAAATAAAAACACAGACAAAAAAGAGCAGAGAGACGGTATGTCGTAAATAAGAATAAGCAGAGGTCCAAGTACACTACCTTGAGGTACACCTGATTTGACAGGAAGTAAGTCAGATTTACACCCTTCAACCTCAACAAAATGCTTTCTATTTTGTAAGTAATCTTTGAAAAATAACCAAAGAGGACCACTCACTGTTGTGCCACGTGTTGCTACCAAGACAGAGTTCAGTAATCTAGCTAGTAGCCCCGTAACTGCTGGGAGGGGTGGGGGGAGAAGGGGTCTGTTTGAAATCCGGCCTAATACCCACCACATACTCTTAGATACCAACCTAGAACCTTCACACGCGATTAGGTTACCAACCTAGAACCTCTACACGCGATTAGGGTAAAGGGATTGGGTACATGAGACTAACTTTTCATTATGGCGGTTCAGTTTAAGGAAAGTTAGTGTCTCAGCTTTCAAGAGTAAGTTAAAAGCTTTGTAACCCTTAAAAAAGGAATGCCAATATGGTATTACTCTAGTGATGTGGGAGAGGAGGACTGTCTAATAATTCTGTACAACATTAGTTTCTTAAGTAGTTTGAGACCAATAGTGTGTACAAGGTGCCTGTTTGAGTTTGCTAGTATGTAAGTCTGACAAAAATTGGAAACTAGTTGTTTACTATGTAAACTTGATACATATATATATATATCTTAGAGTCATCTTCAGTGGTTTCACGAGACAGCTGCATTAGGCTTGTACGTTTGTCCCTCCATCTAATCCTATCATTAATCACAGTAGTTTAGCAAGTGTCTAAAGAGTACTACTTGTCACTTACTCGTAATAATATCAGTTTAAAAATTCGCTCACCAAATGGCTAGACTAGAGTAGCTAAATGGAACGGCATCACAACTATAAAAATTGAATGGAATCATTTAGCTATTATATCCGTGTATTTTTTATTGTCCAGTAGTGATGTCATTTCCCATTGACTTATTTTGCAGGCTAGCACACATGCTGCTGATGTATCAAGGCCAGTCAATACAAGATGTTGGCGAAGCAAGCGTCATGAAGTAAGTTACGGGTGTGAACATAGCCAGGCCTCATCCCTAATAGTGATAATGTCTAAATTGCGAATGCAAATTTTATCTGGAACTTGCATGTAGTGATCAGGCAACTGACAACTGAAAGTCCTCACTGTTTCGAGGCTGCCCTTAATGTTACTTCAATGGTCCCTTTTTAGTTATTATAATGTAGCTGATTTAAGCAAATTGCTTCAGGATGGGGAGAAACTTTCGCTTGGGGTGGGAAATCCCAGGTTTCCCTCCCTTCTCTATAAAACCCTAACCTTAGTCAAGGTTAAATATTGGGTATTTTATAGATTCACTGCTGACAAACAGAGATAGAGCTGCAGACACAGATTGTATTGCATGACATAACATTGGGCAATGCGAGTACTGAGACATTGATAAGGAGTTACTATTGTGCTAAAAGTACCCGGTCACATTTTGGTACGCATTCATATTTACTCAAGTCAGTAGTGTTTGATGACCTTATGCATGCAAGCACATGTTTGGACTATATTTAGAGTCAGGAGTCTAACACATCTTGAGGTTACTTTCATTAACTTTTTCCCCATCTCTATTTTCAGGCTGTTGGGAGTTCCACCGTGCTATCTGCAGCATTGATGGAGCTATGAGGACACTGGAACTTATGAATATAGAAACCGAATAGGTCTGGCTTTACTCCTCTACAGTGCACCTCCACTGGACAGTTGACACTGTGGAATAGCTTTGGGAGAGCCCCCAAATGATTCTAATAACAGCAGATACATGCTGCACTTCTATATTAACGGTGAGATTCCGTTTTTCTAGTTAGTAGAGCATCCCCACACCCTTTGTACTTGGATTTTGTAGCTGATATTTGAATTGTAAGAGAATGCACAAAGTTAGCGTGATGATCACTTTTAATGTTAAAGTGGTCTTACCATAATGGTATTTGGTAAAGGTCACCAATCCTAAAAGAGGTGACATTTCAATATATTGGTATAGGGTGTCTTGTCAACAAACATGTTATAAATCTGATATACTAAATGAGCTTTCAATTTTTTGTGCCACATGATGCACAGTTTTCCAACCAATGGTCGCTAATGTATATTAGCCTCTCTCCTTGTGTTATATGTGGGGATTAGCCTAGTAACTACGATACACCTTTAATAGTGCCTATCACAGGACTGTCAACTCTCTCACTCCAACAATAACTGTTTAAATACTTTATGCTTGTCAGATACCTAACGTGTGATTGCTGACTAAATGTGAGTCCTGGTGAATGGGCCTGTTATTGGAATTAGGAACCCTTTACCAAGTTCTAGACTGGGTTACCATATTTGACATACTTTACGGTTGACCAATGCTTGTGACACAACCTCAATCTTTTCCAAGGCTCTATTTAGATTAGGAATATTTACAATGTGGTGAAAGGTACCCTTTACCATGGTTGATGTAGGATTGGGAACCCTTTACCAAGTACTTGTGTTATCTTATTGTCACAACACACCCATTACCATCTATTTGGTTGACCAGGTTCAAGTACCTGTTTAGATGAGGAACCCTTTACCATATAACTGATTTACGTTGTTGTGACAAGACACTCTTTACCGAGCAGATGTGTTCTAGAAGATTCATAGGGAGTGCTTTCTTATTTTCCTAAACATTACTTTTTTTAATGCCATATTATTAATAAATGTTATTCTCTGTATTAAATTAGAATTATGTGGGGTGGGGGGCAAAATTTTAGTAACCTTTACGGCTATCCAATTTAGCGTAAACTCTATAAATATGGAGCTAGCAGTAATTTGTTGTAAGCTATAGTTTGATGGATTGAATGAAATAAGCAGCTTGATAGACAGTGTAGGCAGTAATTGGCAGCCTATACTATCATACAGCACTTGCTTGATAAGTATACAGTTCTGTTTCTGATCCCACTGAAGATCCCTATAAAATGACTTCAGTGATCCTTTTACTTATTAAATTTTTCTGATTCCACTTGGTAAAGTCTGTGTTATATACACTTTATAGACATAGACGTTTTTATAAAGGTTTATATTATAGGCACTTAGGTAAACAATTTCTGATCCTGCAAGACCTTGGAAAGATCTGTATCATAGACATTTCATATAGGTAAAGTGTCACGCACTTCATAAAGGTCTGTTTCATGGGCACTTTATATTGGTAAAGGGTCACAGGCACTTCTCATACAGGTCTATCATGGGCACTTTATATTGGTAAAGGGTCACAGGCACTTCATAAAGGTCTGTTTCATGGGCACTTTATATTGGTAAAGAGTCATAGGCACTTCATAAAGGTCTGTTTCATGGGCACTTTATATTGGTAAAGGGTCACAGGCACTTCATAAAGGTCTGTATCATGGGCACTTTATATTGGTAAAGGATCCTTGCTTAAGCTATATTTGAAGATTACTTGATCCTCATAAGCTTGATATATGATTAATAGTTCCTTATATTTTTGGACAGAATGCAAACACTTTGTGTGTGAGTGTATGGTGGGGAGGAGAGAGAAATATTTTAGTGTATTCTTAGCTATTACATGAAGTGTGCAGTAAGACTGGTAGGGAACTGAACAGTCAGTTTGTACACAAATGGGTATCAATACAAAAGACACTTAGTAGAATGTTTTCAATCATATAGTATTGATATGATCCTAATAGGTTAAATGAGAGTGTGAGTGAACTTCATAAAGACTTCAAGAGAAAGTGTGGGAATGGACATGACCATGAGTGTCAAATGCTATTATGTCCATGTAATTATAATAAACAAAGTTGGGTCCTTGCTGTCTTCTAAACATTACTATTGTTGTTGTCGTCATTTTTATATAAGTGCAATAAAAATTTTATTGGAATTTTATTTAAATTTACTTGTGAAAATAGTATGACATGCTGAGATTTGGGAAAAGGTGTGGAATGTCCGAAGCAGTGTTGGGTCAAGCCCAGTTGAGCTTAAACCTTTTTGCTGAATAGAAGCAAAGAATCAATTTTAGTAGACAATAACACTTTCCCATTTTACCTAATAGGCTATTAGCCACAACCAATATGAGTAACTTTATTAATAAAGTCATTTCCTTTTTGTTTATTGAATTATGTAATTTTCAATGTTCTTTCACAATAAAATGATTAATAAAGTCATTTCCTTTTTGTTTATTTTTGTTTATTGAATTATGTAATTTTCAATGTTCTTTCACAATAAAATAATTAATAAAGTCATTTCCTTTTTGTTTATTGAATTATGTAATTTTCAATGTTCTTTCACAATACATGAATAATAAAGAATTTCAACTTCTGAATAGAGCTTGAGCTTGGACTTAAGCCTTTAAATAAAGACTTGAGCTTGGACTTAAGTCCGATTTGAAATTGATGTGCTTGGGCTTCTAAAAATCTATAAAGGCTTGAGCTTGGACTTAAGTTCTTAATCACAGGGCTTGACCCAACACTGGTCCAAAGTCAATTACCATTGTTGTTTATTGTTGCTGTTTGTAGATCACTGCTGACATGAGTGATGAACAGTTCTAATCATCCTGGCTGTATGAATAATTCCCATAGGCTCCAACTGTCCTTAAACCCAAAGGACAGTCCTTAATTTTTGGACTTTGTCCTTCGTCCTTCAAAAGGCTCTACTGCTCTATTGTTTGTCCTTAAAACAGCACTGACCTCATATAGCCAGCTATAAATAGAGCAGCTGACTTTGCACATGCCCAGTACTGGCCAGCAGAGCATGCATTGCATATTTGCCATATTAATTATGAAGCACCAGATATGGTCTGCACTTACAACTTTACTACTATTCAGACACTTGTAAAGCGTTTTCCACAATTAGAATTGGCCGAATCTGCATCCATTGATGCACTGAGAGATGAGTTCATGGATTTCAAGCTATCTCCAATTGAGCATCCTACTGTAGAAATATACAAGTCGGCCACAGGAGATTAATACAAGCCAAGACCAGGGTGGGCGGTTTTGGTATGAGGTTGGTCAGATGAAACTTTTTGATGGAGAGCCGATTCCTTTGTTGGTGAGGCTGATGTCAGGTTTGATGTCAATTCCTGCTTCAAATGCTGACAGTGAGAGGGGCTTTTCATGCTTAGAAAAGTTTATCTCAGATACAGTCAACAATAAGTTCAACAGTGGAGAATGCTGTCATGACTTAATTTTTAGTGAAGAACTTCCCAAAAAGCAACTGTACTGCATAATAAAAAAATAAAATTCATTTACTCCATTAATGTGGGTGTGGTTGGGGTATGGTTATGTTAATTAGGGGCATGGTAATTAAATTATAGATGGGTGTGGTTTGTGTCCTTAAAGCATTATTAGAAAAGTTGGAGCCTATGAATTCCTGAGCATCTTCATTCATTCATGAACAGTTAATTATTTACCTATCACACAGATACAATGTCACATCACGGACCAATATTTATTGCATTTGCTGATTACTGGAATAAATGTATACACTAAAATATATGGCTATAAAGTGAGTATTGTGAACGGAGTGTTGTAGTAGTTAGTTTAAGGGAGTATCACAACACCCCATTGGTAGAGTATCAATAACACCATATTTGGTGCATTATGAGCTCTGATAGGGATGTAGTAGAACACTTGGTCCTTGAACATGGGCGTATCACAACACTCCATTAAGGGTGTACAGGGGTGTAACTGAACACTTCCTCTAGGTGAAATGGAAACACTCCATGAGGACTAGTAGCTACAGCCAGTGTTACCTGGACACCTCAAAATGGGATTCCCATGCACCCCATTTTTAACAGTGGCTACTTAAAGCTGATGAAATATAAGATGAAAATGTCCCATTTCAAAAAGCAATATATTGTATTCAATTTTCATAATGATTATAAACTGTTACACCTAGCCATGTTTGAAATGGTAGTGACAACTGCACATAATTGATTGATGATTAATCACAATAGACTTTCGTGAAAGCAGGAAGAACTCCGCAATCACATGCAGCATAAAACAGAGTTATTACTATTTTAGTTATTTAAAAATCAGCAATGGCAAAAACAAGAAGCTTGCAATTGTGTTTAACTTTAACTATATTTGTTTTTCTACTCCTAGTAGCTTGTGTGCTCTTTGGAATCACACTTGGAATTGGTAAGTCAGCATGTGTATATATTAAAATAGACAACTGTTTAGTAGTATATTCACCTTATGTTGTCTTCAGGAATAGCTGGCATAGTAGTAGCAATGCAAGACAACATCTGCAATGGAGAGATAATAGAAGATAGTTGCAAATTGGATGTAGATGGAATACTACATATGAACAAGACTACAGTAGACATGATGGGAGTAAACGAAGCAGTTGACAATATCATGAATAGTGAAAATTATTTGTACTGGCTCCTTGGAGCAACTGGATGTGGCCTGATCTTCTCTATGGGTGGTTCAACTTGTGTGTGGACTGCTGCTCAAGTTTTGTTTATATATGCCAGAAGTAAAGAAAACGTTCTAATATAATATATATTAGTAGAAACAATTGTGGCTCTAATTAGATTAAATGTGCAAATTAGCTAATTAAAATGGAATCAAAGTTTTTACAACAACTAAAAGTGCATCATGAGAATGCACAAGATGTACAATCACATTACACTGAATCTGGCTGATACCTTAATTAGGTAATACTAATTCATGCATAGGAACGGGGATGGCCAGGATAGCTTTGGCCACCAGCAGCAGAAAAAAATGTACAGAGTGTTAATTAAAACTTGACTTACAATTCGGTACCAGAAAGTAATTTGTTCACTTGTTTGAACTTTGTCTTGACAAGTATAGCTTTGGGTTTATGTTATTGCTGTGATTGTTTCATTTGTATATGTATTAAACAGCTATCAAGTCTAAGAGCAGCATAGAAAAAATTGATTTAGTGCAGGTAAACATTTTATTTCCTCCAATCCTTTGATGACTTTCATTAATATTATTGGTGACAGCAAAACAAAGGAGCAGCTGACTCTGAAGAAGATAAAATTACTGTTGAAATCAATAAGAGTAGAGACTGTGTTCCATACAATGCGAAAGTGTGGATGAAAATGGGAGGTATGGACAACTCAAAGGCTGAACCTCAAAAATCAAGAGAGTACAAGGAGGAACTTGAAAAACACGTAAGGGTGAAATACAGTACTTTATGTCAAATACAACAAAATGAATTTCACACTTAAAATTATTTAACTAAATATCACTGTACTTAAAGGTTATTAAAATAGAAGATGGACTCTATGAACTAGTGAATGAGCACAAAGATGAATTGCATCTGCAGAGACTTGGAGTGGGGGCCTTAGTGGGAATTTTTGTCAGCTTTTTATGTGGGATATTGTCCATCCTCTGCTGTAAGAAATGCTTTGATATTGTATCATGTTGATGCTGTCATCTTAACTCTATTTATTACAGTGTTGTGGTCCTTTGCTCTAGCCTTCCACCTTTCAAGACGATATGAGCAATCCGTTGCACCTTTTGTAATAGCTAATTTTCTGTCAGGGATCTTGGCTCCTGCACTCTTCTTTATTTCTGCATTCATCATGGTGAACATAGCAGACTTCTTCACTAACCATAAAATTGAGGCCCACCTGATTTTGACACGATTCTTACCTGATCTTACGTATGAAGTAGGTCTTAACTCAAACGGGAAAGAGTGCAAACAATGGGTTATAGCCAATTCACTGGTTCTGAACATCAACCAGAAGGAACCAACAAATTGTATGCTGCCGAAAAAAATGTACAAGAAATACTTTCGATTTTGTCCCATGTGCTTGCCTAACTACTCTACTATCCTCCTGTCCATCATTCTAGTATTTACTTTAATGATGTCTTTCTCTTATTTTATTGACATCACTCTCGTCAATCAAGTCACAGTGACCTCTTGCTCTGACCGCAGTATTAATGCCAAGTACAGCTGCTTTAAAGCAGGCACACTCAGTCCTGTTAACTGCGTATCAAACAATGCCACTCAGAAGCTTCACTGCTTTCGATTCTACAGGTTTGGTATAGATGTGGACTTAATTACATCCAGTTCCAGTGCATTTGCCTTCTACCTGCTTACCAATAGAATCATTAGTGGTGTTATTTCAGTTAATAAGGTATTGCACAACCTTACCAGCAAACTTGGCGAGCTTTGCATAGCAGGCGGTTTGCTCCTTCTTCTCGCCACTGGAATACTCAGTTCCATGTGGATCTCGGGAAACCTATCAGATTCAGTGAGTCTCACGGCTAACCTGGATGTTCTCAATTTGGCTCAACTAACAATGATCTCTCTTTTAATCATAATTATTGGGTTCTTGGTACGCCAAGGAGAATGGATGGTAAAGAGACCAGCAAATCGTAAGTTGGTGATGCTTGAGAAAGATTTTGAGAAGGAACCAGTTGACACTGAACCAGTCCACAGTGTATAACTTATTATTGATGAACTTTTTCTGTACAATTTTAATAACTATTATAATTCTAATTACACTTCATTTTATTAAAAATTATCTTGAATGTTTTTTCTGTTAATAAATCAGATTACTTAATTTCTCAAGTTATATTTAACTTTGTACATGAGAGAGAAGGAAGAAAAAAAAGTTGTGTAAAGGTAAAATTGAGAAGTAGGCAACACTTTATATCATTTGTATTTGGGAGTATTAAACTTTACTTCAATTCCTACCTCTTGAAACCACAATATTAAGGAAATGTGTGATTTGTCATTCATAAGACATTTTTATAAGTACCTATGTATAATTATGAGAGTACATAGTACTAAAGTGGACCACCTGTGGCTCATAGGGACAATACAACTTCACCAATCTCATAAATCTCGGTTCAGACATTCATTCCATGTTTCTAAATGCAGCAGTTTCACGATATCCTAATTTAAATTCATAATACAGATTCAGCCAAAACTTTATTTTGTAATTAATTTTATTGCAGCTTTGATATTTTTACTTGAATATTTCCGCATCACGCGAGCGTTCTGTATTCTCCCATATTGTACGGTTTATATTGTACGCTACTTGTAGCGCACGCATAGCGAGTACAATCAATGAAAATTGTATTGTAACCGGTTGAGAAAAATTTCAAAGAAGCAATAAATCACTTATCACACTCGTCGTACAATATGGGAATGATATTTTACTCTCACGCCACATTTTCACTCGCCTTTGGCTCGTGAAAATATTTTGCGTGCTGGTAAAATATTTTCCCATATTGTACTCTGACTCGTGCTATAAGTATTATTTATATCTAATTCTCATTTCCTATACCTTGAAACCACAATAGTAAGGAAATGTGTGAATAATCAATTTTATATATATATATATATATATAGCTATATATATATATATATATAATACTTATAGCACGAGTCAGAGTACAATATGGGAAAATATTTTACGAGCACGCAAAATATTTTCACGAGCCAAAGGCGAGTGAAAATGTGGCGTGGAGAGTAAAATATCATTCCCATATTGTACGACGAGTGTGATAAGTGATTTATTGCTTCTTTGAAATTTTTCTCAACCGGTTACAATACAATTTTCATTGATTTTACTCGCTACGCGCGCGCTACAAGTAGCGTACAATATAAACCGTACAATATGGGAGAATACAGAACGCTCGCGTGATGCGGAAATATTCAAGTAAAAATATCAAAGGTGCAATAAATATAATTATATTACTGCACAACTCAGCATGTAATGTAGTGAAATGTCATCCCAATATTATTGCATGCTATCATAAATTGTTCATTGTACACTGGATATTTTTTCCAAAACAGTAAACATACAGAGGTAGCTCCGCCTCTCTTCTAAAAGTTCAGTTGTTCAGAACTACACATGGGTAGGTTATTGTGTATATAAGCTCTCATTGTAGCTATATGCACATTCACAATGTAGGTAGCAGGCCTGGGGGGACTGGGGGGGGGGGGGGGGGCGGGGGGGGGGGGGGGGGGGGGGTTGCAAGCCAAAGCAAATATTTTGGATCCCTTTTATACACCATACCATTTGCGTATGACTTCATTATTTTAACCTTTCTCTTCTTATGGCTTAAAACTCTAATAGATTCACTAAAAAAAACTGAATAAAATCACACAATAATCGGCGTACAAACATTTAATATTTCAATGATTCAGTCATTCTCGGCTGAAATAATAATAATAGCAAATTTTCTGAAGAGGACTTCGGCAAGAAGTTGAAACGTCGTGTTAAGTTTTAATTAACAATATCATTGGCTGTAAAAAACGAGAAAATTTGCTATTACATGTACTTATAATATTATTTGCCAGCATTACTGCTAGCTATTACTGCTATTGCTCCAGCTGGTCTTATAATGTCATTTATAAAGGTGAATAAGTCATCAGAAACTCTTAGTCTTGAAGAACATTCAATCTACCCAGGGTTTTTCTTATCCCATGAGTAAGAGTAATAGAGTTTCTTCTGTATGCCAGCAATTAAAGCTAATCAGAAAGAAGTGTACCTACTTATTATTGCAGGATAAAGACACGCTTCCGCAATAACTTGTCTCAGCAATAAGTAACTATTACTAACTTCATATATATACATAATAAGCACTCAATAAACTCTTGTTAACCAGAAAGAAAATCTAAGTGATAATGATGGCAGACACAAACAATTTGGACTCTTCTCATTATGTAGTTCATTATTAATAACGGCATACAATAATACTTTCGTAGTTTAAAATAATATCAGCTTTAGCTAAATTGTAATACTGCTTGGTCTGCCCAAATCCAAACTGCTTTCCCCTACCGCTAAGTACATGTATCTTAGAGACCTCCCCTCCCCTCCTCCCCCATACCAACTCCAAATCAATATCATGATGTCCATAAAGTAGTCTGGAGAAAATGGCTAATGGGAGAATTTCAGATATTGTTTTCTTATCTCCGAACAAAATCAGAACCCTTTGTGGAATATTAAATTGGGCATCTCCAATCCGACCAGATAAAATGAAAAGGTTCAGTTACTTCATGTGTAGCCAGACCCTTTACCTACTGCTACAATTGGAGCTAAGGTTTGGCAGCGAGACCATATATTCACATGGTTACACACTGGGATACATAGTATCAATCAAGGCAACAGGCAAAAAAAAACTCACAATAGTTTTCACTTTACACACAGTCTTTCCTACTTGACTAGTTATAGGAGAGAGTGCACATAGAACCCAGAGTAATGAGTTCAATACAGTCCAGAAGCACTAATTAGCAATTTAGATCCCGTTGCTATATTGTTACTAGGTGTACTAACTTGGTAAGTGTGCACTATTTTTTGGCTTTAGCCATTTCTGCGAAAATGCTGATACAAAGTTGCTAGTGCCAACTGGACATTCGTAAACTGGATCTAAAATAGTTAGAGCATGCGCGCTTAGGTACTAGTGAATTTAGTGCACACAGCCCTCGGGCCTAAATCCACCAGTACCTACTTAGGCTTATGTAGGAGATTTATAGTCAGGATTTGAAATGGGAAAATGCAGGATGATATATAAGCAGCATGAAGCAACACATCAGAGTAAATGTGAGAATGGAGTGGAAAGGGGTGGAGTGGAGTGGAAAGGGGTGGAGGGAGGAACGATTTCATTTGTGACTCCCACACCTAAAGTATTGGGTGATGTCTGGCTTCATTGCACCAGCACCTGCCCAGTGTCACACAGAAGAGTCTAAATTAATTCAAGGAAAATGCACAATTATATATTAGCTGTTAAGTGTATGCAGACTTTTCTGCTTCATTGTCTTTTATTATTTTAGTAACCAGGACAGTGAAATGTAAATAGTTTTATGTTTCCAATGAATAAAAGCAATTTGTGTATTAGATTGTGATATTCTTCTTTATTCTGTCTAGACATTTAAACTGGACCTACACTGAAATAGCGGCCCTGACATGCCAATAGCTAGTAAAATTTACATCAATTCAGTAGAAATCAGAGGTACCCTTTACGTTGGAGGAGGAACTGACACGGTGATGGCCTACAACACACAGTCCTTCTATAACTTCATACCCTACAAGATGCTATGCTATGACTACCGTCAAAGACAAACTCGTTTTTGGTGGGAGGTAAAGTCTACAGTGCATCTCTAGAGGCTCTTGTTTCACATTCAGCCTCAGACAATTCTGACATATGGAGGAAGCTACCTCCACTCAACTGTACTCAATCCTGTTCACTCCATTTGGGAGGGTCTCTACTGGCAGTCGGTGGTTTGGGCATAAAGGATAAGCATCCAATGTCTGCCATTCAGCAACTTGATCTAGAGAGTAATACGTGGGTTAAGGTTGGACAACTCCCTTATGCAGTGTATAACTGTAGCTGCATTATGTCTTCTGACAAGATATTTGTGATGGGAGGACATGATGGAAGGACTTCACTTAAGAAATTGTTCTATTCTGAAGTGCAGAAATTGTGTCATTGAATAACATGTGTATCTATCAATTGAGACATTTATAAATTCAACATAAACCACTTTTGGTAAAGGGTAGAGTTTTGGTAAAGGAGTTTGTTAAGAACGGTTTTCCCGCTTATCGCCACCAGCATTACGGTGTTATAGTGTCTTTGGACAGCCATAGCTGGAATATTATTGACCATAGATATTACATAAGTATGAAACAATTTATGCCGAAGTTTGTTATGATCCCAAAAAATATAACTGAACATTCAAGATGAAGAGCTGTGGTGAGAATGGACTTGGCTGACTGACACAGAGAAATGCTATGTCACAACTTATGGTACAAATGCTAGGAGAGAGATACAACAGCTCGAGTAACTACAACATCAGAAGAATCTATATCTTTAATCACAGATGTTCTCAAATCATCTAGACTGACTCTGCGTCCTTCTGTCATGTCTTCTTCACTTCTTCCATCGCCACCCGCTGCCGGTTCACCATTACGTTTGTCGTCCACAAATCCAGTTGGTACGTGCCCGTTTCTGCCCAGGTCCATCACAATCCTACTGTTCCTGAAAGAGCTGTCTCTGTTCTCTGTTACAAGAGACAAGTCTGGCTCAGAGATGGTAGAATCTGATTCAAAAGTGAGGCAGAATTCAGATACTTCGTCCACGAGTTCGTCTGCCAAGAGAGAACCACTCAGGATAGGGCTGGAGGGAGAGTCTTCTCTGGCAATACCTAAAATGATTTGTACAGTTAATAAATAAATAAAACAAAATAAATAGGAATAAATAAATATTAAATAAATGTAGACCCCAAAGCAAACACAATAATGTGAGGGTGAAAGGACAAATAAAATACATAAGTACGTCCACTCATACATACTAAAAAAAAAAAAGTAACAAAAAATATACTCGATTTTCAATTGTGTTACTCCTAATAGTGTCTTGCTAGCTTGTTAATAAATCTCCTGTATCACTCAAGGAACTTTAATTATGTACCCCTAGGTACTATGGAAGTTGTTAGTGTGGGTTTGTTAATAGTTTGGTCATTTCTTGTGTGGCTGTGCGTCAAGAGTTGTCCAGCTTTGCAGCTTTACCATCAACTGTCCATGGGTATTCCTGGGAGGCCCCACCCACTTATATGGGTGTGTACTATAGTCATATTGTCAAATGAACCCAAAATAGCATAAAACATGCATTTGTGACAATATCTGGAGGTAGTCTGGCGTAGCGGTTGGGTAAAGGGTCTGGCTACGCCAGACTAATCTGGAGGAGTGTGGAGGGTGTAGCCCCCGAGAAATAAGGGGGGTTATGGAGGGGCAAAAGCACCCCATTTTGGGTGTACCAATCATGTGACTACAAACATAAAAGGCTAGACCATTCAACTGCAAGGAGGGATTCCCTGCAGTGATAGTTACGAATTTAATAAATTCCAAAATTTTGATGGGACATTCACTGGGACTTGTGTATTGTCCCATGGGACAATCGACGGTGTTACTGGACAACACTGTGTGTGTATGTGTGTATTTATCATTTGGAGTTTGCGGTTTTATGAGTATTCTGTTATTTCTTTTGTAAGTGTATCATTTGGTATTTTAGTTGAGTTTGTGTGTCATTGCACTGGTTCTGGTAAATGTGCTGTAAGCCATCGCTCCATACATCACCTAGTTATTAAAAAAAATATTATAATATATAAAAAGTCAACTTGTTGAGACTGAGAGCATTGCCATGGTCAACCTTACCCCTGTGGCAGCGACCAAACAACAAGCATTGCGCCTGAGGAGTGTTACATCTATGAATATCTGTCTAAATATCCACACTCTATACAATGGTATTTTGTGTGTGTGTGTGTGTGTGTGTGTGTGTTTGTGTGATAACATTTCAGGGACGGAGGAAGCTCTCATAAATTGGTCCGGCCAGGAAGTGAGTGTGGCCAAAACAGTTCATGGGTGTAGCTAAGGATAATTCATCGGTGTGACAAATCTATACATACCATCATTGTAAATAGCTAGTTCAATAAAAAGAAGTTTTGTATTAGCTCATGTTTAGAATGACGCCGTCATAGCTAGAACAGTTACTGACAGTGCTAACTACATTGCAAACTGTACTTACAATTGCGACAAATGTCTTAGACTTCGTTATTTATTACAATAATTAATGCCAAGCCACTGCTAAACTAACCGCGGGAGAATGAAAATAATTGGTAAAGATCGATTTTTATTATTTTTTTTCTTTTTTTCTTTTTTTCTTTTTTTATTTTTTTTATTTCTTTTTTTCTTTTTTTTTTTTTCCCTCCCCAAGATAATAGCTATTTTGGAATTCTAAAAGATGGTCCAGCCAAAATCGGACCAACCAGACCAGTTTTTATGGGCCTGCATTTATAGCTAGATAGGTCAGCTGGCTCACTGTTTGCGCTGAAGCACACCACTAGTAATGGGGGTGCATATATGCATGCATGTGTTTATATGTACATACGCATGTGTGTATGCATGAACATGCGAGTCCTCATCCCGCACTAACCATTCATATAGTGCCACGAATTTTCCTCCAATTCAGAAGATTCATCGTCAGCTTCCCTCTCCACCTCATCCTCCACTGGTATCACCTCCACGGCCACACCTTGAACCACTGCAGAGTCTAAATCACACAAAATAAAGAGCACCATGAAGAACATACCAGTACAAGAATTTCAAATACATACGGCCAAAAATTACACAAAAAGCTAACAATGTAATAATTAATACATTCACGTTTTAACCTACCAGCCCCACCACGCCCATCTCTATGTTGTATCCACTTGTAGCCATTTTTCTCTTACTTTCAGTTTCTGTTTCTGAATCGGATTCTGCAAAGTTGATAGTTGCAACTTCTGAGGACAGATGCTTGAGTCTGGCATGCCTGGCAGGCCTGTTGTTGTTAGGGGTTACCACCAGTCTCCGCCTCTTGTCACCCTAAAGTAAAAAAATGTATTAATAAATAAAGCAGCATAGAAGTGGCTTCAATTGAGCTATTTAAAGTCCTAGTGACTTGTGATAATAATTCCAGCTACTCTAATCAAAGGTTCATATTCAATTTTTTTCATGGGACAAGGGGATGGGGGTGGGGGGGTGTGCATGGGTCGTTGCAATATTCGTTCAATGACAAGTAAAACATTAAATTTCAGTTTTGTTAGTAAAAGGACTACAGAGATGACAAGTCTACATAGGGAGGGTGCCTCAGAACCAAACATAAGCTGCTTCAAAATTAATGGACAGCAACCATTACCAATATTGGCTATGAGTTCATAGAGAACTGTTGTATTGGTCTATTAGGGAGGGGGTAAAGTAGTCCAACCAGATCCAGACAGGCTCCAACACCAGGACATGAAAAATCTGCTTAGAATGGAGACTTGTGTAAGGATAATCCATAGATAGGACAGAAATTAGATCACAGGAGAATCTTTCTCAGTATATTTGAACACACCTTCACAGCTAAGTAAACAAGTGGGAAAATCTTCATTATAATGTGTTTCATTTACTGATACTTCTGGCAAATGGATAAAAAATATACTTGACCTCATGTACCTGTTCAAAATCAAATGGTAGTTCAACTGAACTGTACAGGATATGACAGGTACCATACACCCAAGAGGTTACACACTTGTTACATCATACCACTGGCAAGTGGGACTGGTCGGGTGTAATACTACATAATACTACATAATACCATGTCAGATAAACACACAGGTAGTCATAGTCTGTGATAGAATCCCTGCCTTTATACTGGACTGTTAAACACTTCATAAAGATATACCAGTATAGAACACTTCCTTGACACCTGGTTGACAGTGGAATAAAGCACCTTTTGAATTAACAACTAGAGATTGACAAACGGCCTCCCCACTACTCCTCCCCCCACCTCCACAGGCCCCAACCTTACCCCAAACCCCCTTCATTACCATCTCCACTCCCTTCATTCAAACCCCACCCCCTCCCTAATAGACTAATGAACTGTGGCAATGGATTTTTAAAAAAGTATTTCATTTATAGATGCAATTTTCCAGTTGCTATGGAAGGTGTGCAGTTTCCAATGGAACAGTTTTAGCGATGAATGAAATGTATGGAATTCATACACAACAATTAGTCCAACTCTCAAACAATTAGCACCCTATAATTGTAACATGTCTACAATCCACACCAACACAGGTTTTCTATTACCGTGCCTAACAGTTAGTCTTCACTTCATACAGTTCCACCACACACAAAATATCTTCACTGATTCATCGGACCTTGTCATGCCTAATTGACCAGTTCTTCTTTATATTACATTACGGTGATACTGAATAATTAATATAATATGGTTTATGTAATGCTACGGCCATAGCCCAGTGTATAACTTTGATTAATATTGCGAGTTCTAATTCAACTTCATACCAGCTGTCAGTACCTTACCGGTATATTCACCTTGCTCTATCTATAACCAAACCACTTATGACTCCAAAGCTTTCTACGTGAACTAGCATGTGACATCCAATACCACAAATACGTACAACCACTCTAACTTCGGAACTCGGTGGGACCTTGCTACAGTCCCGCAGTTCTTATCAAAAAACTCATTTCATTGGTTAATCAAATCATGTGACCAATTATAGCGCCGCGCGTTACCAATTATAGCGCCGCGCGAGGGCTAGGGCTAGGGCTAGGGGACCAATCAGAAGAATTCTTTGATAAGAACTGCGGGATGGCTCGGACCTAGAGATGTTTGGATAACTGAAATGTTCTGATAACAGAACACAATTGAAAATGTATTATAAAAAAAAAAAACACTAATGAAGGGGCGTGGTCAAGCAATTCTTCTTGTGTGCACGTGCTACTATTAGATTTAGAGTGTTCGGTTAACTGAATCTTTTGGATAATTACAGTTCAGATAACTGACTTCATATTGTAGTAAGTGCAGTTGATTAGTGTATTTCTGACATAGTCCTTCAGTTATTAAATGAGTTCAATTGCCATATGATGTACTGAAGGGAAGAACATAACCCAATAAAGAACACTAACATATGTTCAGTGACTGTCTCTATTCAGCCCAACTCGATGGCACCTTGCCTGGGTTACATACACACATGTATGTGGATGTCAATGGATGACAATACTAACACAAGACAACATGCACGCGCGCACACACACACACACATCCCAGCGTCTCACGAACAAACTTTTAGTGAAACAACTTCCCCACAATCAAATATCTGGACACACAAATGAAAATGTTTACAAACGTAGAATCTATTAGAACAACCGGAGTATTTTGTTTGTGCTATTTCATGACACTGATGTGTAGCGTGCTCTATTAAGTGGACAAACTACAGACAGTAGGAAGCTACGTAACCTGTGCTGGTACACAGAGAAAGTTTCAATTGTTGACAAATAAACATCCTGCTTCTTGTAAATCATCAATAAATATAGCATTCTTTTAAACCAAATTTAGAGTATAAGGAAGCAGATGATCACACTCTAAACTAAATGTATTTATATGACATCTTTGACAGTCGGGACGTGTAACAAAAAAAAATTCACAAGTTGAAGCAAAATGATTAGTATAAACTAGCTAGTACCCCGCCACATAGTGGCACTTGACTTATTGCAAAGTAAGAATGCAGTAGCACAAGTTATCCTGCTCAATTATCATTCTCGACCATTGGTTAAGGTTACATAAGTTTCCCTCTCCTGCTCTCTATTGTCTGAATTATCTGAGCTTTCTTCTATCCCACCACTCCTATCACATTCCATCGTCTCTATTGCACCCGCTTTTTAGAAATAACCGGCACGTTCTACATAATGTGACGACACTTTACCTATGGCAAAGAGACGATGCTTTACCTAACCGTACCAAGCTCATGAATTATTCATGAACACACACACCATCGTCGGTCGTCGTCGTCGTCGTTACTGACACACAAGCATATTATTATATAGATTACTTCTTTACTACAAGGCTAATGAAGTAAAGTTCCAGTTGTATTTAAAGCTAAAGTAGCACCACATTTCAGCCACGAGGCACCAAAGGCCACATTTCAGCACTCTACTGCAGCTCCCTTACTATAAGTTCAACAATGAAAGTAATAATGGTTTATATATGCATTCTTTACATAATTCGAATATAAATCACTACCTATTCAAATAACGGCTATAAAACGGGGAGAGCTCAATACCTGGTTGTTAAGGAACACGCAAGTGTTAAAATACTATTTTTAACGGGCACCGCATTGTGCCTGAAAGTTTCAAATTGCTACGGATGTACGCGACCCAACTGTTCCAAATCCAGACTTCGAAATCAGTAAAACGATCTTTTCCGACATTTGCACATACACACACGCGTCACATTCTGTCATGCAGTTTGTAGTCGTCTGAGTTATTCACACACATTCCACAAAACATGCTTCATTGCTACACATTCAAGCACAAACTATCGTAAACACACACACACACACACACTCTCTCTCTCTCATGTAAGTACGCATGCTAAATGGAACACACTTCTTCACACTCTAGTAATGGAACACGCTTCTTCACACTCTGATAATGGAACACACTTCTTCACACTCTGGTAAGGTGACAGCTTTCATTGATATCTTGTCACTACATACCACCTGTAGATGGAAGCCATTAAAGTAAGTCAGAAGACCAGCAACACTACAAGAAAAAAATTTTGAATCAGGAAATAAATTCTTGTCCCTAGCTTGTAACACACCAACCTGCCACCAAAGTGGTTCCCTTCATTGGTAGAACACACTATTTATTAAATTGGTGGTGGGGATGGGGGAAGGGGGGGGGGGTGGGGGGGAGGAGGAGGAGGAGGGGTTGTCTGACGATGTTATAACCACTCAGAAATGCATAAACAACCAATATGTGCCTGCCTCAAGGAAAACATGTGCCACACACACACACACACACAAACTTGAAGAGACATGCATGTACATACACACACACACACATTACATCTAACATGTGCAACAACCATCCAGCTACAACCAACAACTCACGGATATGTGGTTAACGGTGTTGCCATTGGGTAAGGAATGGCCATTGGGTAAGGAATGGCCATTTGTCAGTTCTTTTCGTAGACTGTGCCGCCTCCTGAGGAACTTCCTGACAGTGAACGCCAGAGTAGTGCACACCATCACAGATGCAGCTCCCTTTAGTAATATACCCCATCCTACACACCACACACACGTGCACACACACACACACACACATACACACACCACACACACACACACACACACACACACAAATGCAAATTCTCTTGCAACTGCTAGCGGTTATGCACACCTGGCAGAACCAGGATGCCTGTGCACTAAGCAGGCACTATGAGCCGTGCAAGCAAAGATGCATGCACGCATGCACACACATACACCAAAGCCAATCGAACAATCGCCTCAGTAGGCATTTCGGGGGCCCTTTGAAAATAGTTTTTCCCCCTGAAAATTATTTTCTTCATGGTGACATTTGCCACAAAAATGTCTTCAATTTCACGGAAATAAGAAAGTCCATATTTCAAATAATGTTGATTTGACCCTCTCAAATCCTGCTCTAAACAATACCCTGTGTAAGCCAAACACATTCTTGAACAATGGTTCACACAGTGCAGAAAATAATGAATAGCTACCTAGAGTGTGTATTCACAGGTGTTTGTATTTCAAGGATATGTTGGGTAGTTCTATACAGACGTGTGGACATAGGCCACAATCACATGTTAACATGCACATGTACATTGTTGCTGTTAGATGCTTGGTACGCGAGCTTTCCATTGCTGTGTGTGTGTGTGCGTAATTAATTACTAGGGGTCGGCTCTGTAAGAATTTGAACTCTAATGTGCCAATTAACACTGCAGGTAGAGAGACATAAGCATGCTTATTAAGTAATTTTGCACCTGAAATCATACTGAACGTGTATGTGTGTGTGTGTGTGTATGTGTGTGTTATCCAATGACCATATCTTACTACTGTATAATAGTGTTACTGTTGATTATGTAAAACGTTGGGAAAAAAAAGTACAATAAAAATTGAGTGACAAATATTAAGGATAATGACTGCCTCGTGAATTATATAATTCAAATAAGTTACAGCGTATCACCAAGACTAACATAGTAGTGGTTACCTAGCAACTAACAAACAAACCCTGGCAGCCACCCCCACAAACTAGGATATCAAATTTATTCTCAGGTGCACCAGGCATTTCTTAAACAGGTATCCAAATCCAAACACTATCAGATCACAAGTACCTAAGCCAATACTTAATACATGTACAGACAGCTAGCAAAGTGCAAGACAGATCAAGACAATACACCACAATAAAGTCTGGTTTAGCTATTTGAACTATTTCCCTCCAAATGGCTACCAGCCACGAACCACTACGCAATAGTACCTGATGACCTTCCGAATAAACTGGGCAGGATGGTGAAGGAACTAGCAGGGAAGAATCCTCCATTGGACCAGAATATTGAATCATCCAGAACAAAGACCCTCTCCATCAACCCTCAGAGTGAGAAGTCAGTAGGAGAGTAGAAGAGCTAGCGCGGGTAGCTAGGCAGTCACGGACAAAAAAAAAGACAATAGAAAAAATGAACTTTTCCAACTCTTTTTTATGCCCAGGGATAATGTCACGCCTCCCTTGTGATTGCTTAGTAAACCACACCTACACTCGAACGAAACTTTCGCATTTGTGACGACTCGTACCGAAAACTGGCGGGGGAAAAAAAAAAAAACCAGGTAAGAAGACCCTTCCCACTACTGGCAATCTCTACCACGTACCACGTATCAGATCCAGATTTTTTTTTTTTTTTTTTTTGCTGAAGGAAATAGCTACAACACATAGCATTAAACAGCATTAATCAGTCAGTTCCAATGAAATGAAACTAAGCACGATAAGTTGGTTGAATGAGTTTGCCTTTCTCAGTGCCTCCGTAAACTTTATTTTTCCATGTTCGGTATTTGGCCAGCAAAGAGCCACTCCAAACTGAAACAACGACCAGAAATGATGGGACAATTATGCGAAGAGGGTCACCAACGGCGTGAGCTATCCACAGAGCAGGCTCTTGGGGCTCCTTAAACTTGATTTCCCAGATTGACCTCAACCGGCTGATTGCCACAACGAGGAACAGAATGCCATAGAAGCAGGGATAGAGTAGGACAAATAGAAGCTCTTTTGCCTGGTATCTAGGGTCACAAACGAAGCTAATGATAATGTATATACAGCAGCAAAGGTTGAAAAGGACGAAGAGCAACAATGGACCGTAGTAAAGGACAGCAATATAAAGCAGTCCTTCACCAACCTTGCATTGATCGGACATTTTAATCCAACACCAACTACCTGAAAACCCATAATAGTCGTGCATGAAAGGGACCCAATTGAAGACAAATGGAAATAGAAAGCAAAAGGCCACTCCTCCAACTTCTATCATTGAACCACGACTTTCTTCCAGCCTCAGTTTGTTCCAGCGTAGATATATCATATAGAAACTGACCCAGGCCATGCACAGGTGCCCCATCCATGCTGTACACTGGTCCAGGAAGCCAAAACTCTTGCATGCCAGGTCCCAACTCGTTCCATTCTTCAGCATATTGGTGCCATTGACGTTGTGCACAGGAAATATCTCCACTAGTTGTAAGGTGATCTGGAATCCATTGGCAATCATCGCGTAGAGGACAATCCTAAAAATAAGGATGTAGCGTTTTGACCAGAGGCTGAAAATAGAAGCTGAACTAGATAGTATTCCAATGCAAGCAAATGTTAACTTCAGTACATAAATGATGTCTTCATCCTCTTCAGACATACGAATAGGACATTTTTCTGCTTCCATGAGATCCATCTCTCTGTATCTGATCCTTTCTCTAACTTGGCTTGATATACAGACTGAAGGCAGGAAAAGTGTGGGTTTATTAGAGATAAAACCAGTGACCAGCATGAGGTTTTGAGGTTTTTGCCTCCCAAGTTACATCATGGCATATCCTCCCTGTTGTTATCAGTGGAGTAAGAAAGGGGGGGGGGGGGGGGGGGGGGAGAGAGAAGCAGGTGGGCACTCCAATATCTAAGGGGGACCTGCCCCCCCCCAATATTTTCCCATAAAGACTGACAAAAATAATCTGAACATGGAAAATTATCAGCTCAAGACTGAGAATGTTCAAGTCAGGACTGAAAATAAGACAGAGAATAATCAACTGAAGACTGAGATAGATAGACATAAACTTGAAATAATAGGCCAGCTAAATGCTGACATCAATCAATTCAAGAAACAGCAAGAAGCTGAAGAATTGAGAGACTCATCACAGTGAAGAGAAAAGATCATGTGATAGTGCGAACAGACATGTCTCTCAGATGGAAGCAGAACAGTTTCGAAAAGAAGTACTACAGCATCAGAAATTTGCTGAGAATAAAGTTCCTGAAAGTAAGAAGAGATATCTTGATTATAAAAAAAATTGTTTTAATTTAATGTTACACAAAAAAGTATGAGACTGTGAAAAGTTTGGATGGCCTAATAGCTGTTTTGTGTGCAGCAAGTTAAGCTGATTAAAGTTTCATGTACTCCAAGTCAACTCCTCACTTTTTTTGCTTTACTCAATTTGTGTGAACCTGGAGACTGTTTTAGCTCTAAGTACAGATTATAATAATTGTTGTATAACTAGCAAAAATTATCTCTTGCTTTAGTACATGTTTTAAGATAAATTTACACCTCTAACTTGGCCACATAGATAAGGGATATCCAACAATATACTATTGCTCTTGCCTTCTTGCTTGTGTGAATATTTTTATGTAGAATTCATGAAAAATCAGCCATGTTATGTTAAAATTAGGAACTCATTGATTAACATTTGTCACTTCTTTCATACTCAGAGCCATGACTCCGTGCAGTTATATAAACCTGAGGCTCCAGCTAGATGCGGGGTTTTTCAGTTGTTCAGTTCTGTTACTCCATTGTTCTCACTCTCTTTCCAGTCTAGTAGCTGTACCACCTCAGTCACTTACTGAGATTGTAGTCAATTTTTTTTCTAGTTATAACCAGTCTTGCAGTTAGTTATTTAGTTTGCTATCTGACCTATAGCCTTTGATTCTATATAGAGTGACTCTAAGTCTAGTTATTAGCGAGTGAGTTAGATTCTACTTGTCAATAGCTCTTAGTAGCCTGAGCCTTACAACTTCAGGTGGCCCTCACTCTCTACTTGGAACTTGGAAGTCACAGAGCTCAGCTAGCTATTTTGTAGTTAGTTGACTTGTCGCACAGACAATATATTCAGTTGATTGTAAATCCCTATTCAAATTTTTGCCTGGAGAAAGGGGGGAAGGGTTACTTAACACAAAGTGATATCTCTTTACAAATCTCACTTGGAAAATATACTTTTATACTTGCTGATGCAGAGACATCTTTAACGCGAACGAAATTCTCTACCGGTGCTCATAATTCACTTGCAATAATAGCTCGTCATTTTTATGGCCTCATTCTGGGAGTCCCACCCACTCCTAGAGCTTAAACTGCTTTTCAGCTACTTTCCTTTCAAATTTCGATTATCATTATAAAATTCTTGAATTGACTAACCATTTTGATCAACCCGATACTGTATCGCCAAGCCATCAGTTAGACTAAATAGCTAGTTACCTGTGTGTCCTTCTTAAAAGACTGAACTTTCTTAAATTTATGGTGCTATCACAAAAACGCTGTATTATCTGTAGTAGCATGCGATCAAGATCTAAGCTACACAATATTGGCATACCAAACGTCCCTCAAAATTGTTTGTGGTTTTATGGTTTATTATTATGGTAACAGGTGATGGAACTGAACTGTACAGCTTTTATACTTTATAGGCTGTATATTATGAAAACTAGAAATTGCTAAATCACCTATCATTATGCTAGTTCAGATACATCATGTGGCTATTTTGCAGCTGCTACAAAATTAAGTTTGGTTTAATTTTAGCTGTGGCTAAAAGAACACTTAGTGCAGTCATTTTCTCTGAGTAGCTAATTTTTCTTCAAGGAGTTCTGATCAGAAAGCAATAACTCCACATAAAAATACATTAATTTCTTAACCATTCCCAATATTTTCAACTTCCTACTCCACTGTTTATGTATGTACAGCAAGCACTGGTGCAAGTTGTGGATTTTGTGAATCATGTCCACAGATTGCTAATACATAAGAAGTGATTTCATAGCTAGATAATATAATACCCTCAGTTTCAACAAGTACATGCCTTGTAAGTGTAGTACACTTAGTGTACCTCCGCTGCATGTGTTACGCATCTGTACATAGCTTATGAGCAGTAAGCTAGGAACTAGCTCTGGACATAAGCTACTAATATTAGGCTACCAAACTGCTTTAATGTTTTCTCCTCAATTTTATAAACACCACCTAATTTGACCTGAATAAGTTGTTCAGTATCTCAACATTTCCAGGGGACTTTTCTCTATCTCACTGAGTTCTTTCATTAGGTGTCCCCCAAGAACAGTGCACATTTTGTTTCCCTGTTGCAGTATTCCCTCCTGCAATTGAGCTAATTGGGTGCTCGGCTTTTGTTGCACCCTACACACATCTTTGATGGCTTCCCATGCTGGTCAGAGTACAAACCAATCCAGGGGTTCATTCCCTTCACATGCTACATAAACTCTTCTTGAAAGGGCTATCTTTTTTTTAATTCCAAGCCAAATATGACAGTATCAAGTATGTACTCTACTATTGAAACTGATATCAATAAAAGTCAACAAGACCTTTTGTAAATAGCTACTGACGGACAATTCAATATAATTAAGTTCTATACAGAATACTCAGATCAGACAAGAATCAAAAGTAGGAAAAAATTAAGCACGCAAAGTTAACAAAATTAATTGTTGACTCATTCAATTCTGAGGTCTCACTCAGTAATGTAGTAAACTTTCTTCGTCTGGCTCAATACGTTCTCTGTTACTAGTCGTTCGTCCAAATTTACCGCAGCACCTACACCTGCACAAAGCTGAAATTATCACAAGGATCGACAGACAAATCATGCGAAGTGGATCACAGACGGCATGAATCTGCCATAGCCTGAACGATTGCTGTTTGTTGGCATGGAGATCTATTATTGATCGCATGCGACTTGCAGCCACGACGATAGACAGAATCCCATAAAGCCAAGGATAGCACAGGACAAACACAAACTCTTTTGCCTGATACTTTCGATCACTGCAAAATATATGGATAACATACATGCAAGAAGAAACGTTGACTACAACAAACAGTAATAGGGGTCCGTAGTACAATAAAGTCATATAAATTTGCCCCTCAATTAAATTGCAATCATCTTTGACCATGGCTATCCAGCACCAAGCACCAGATACCCCATAATAATCATGTACAAATGGAATCCAGTTGAAAGCGAATGGCACCAGGTAACACAACGTCAAGCCTATTATCTCGGACTGCGAACAGAATTCCTTCTCCAGCATCAAACTATTCTTATACAGATATATGACGTACATGCTGACCCAAGTTAAACACAGGTATCCCATCCATGTGGTGCACTGGTCCAAATACCCAAAGGTCTTACATGCCAAGCCCCATCTGAAATTGTCTTTGGTAAAAGGAAATTTTTCCCCGTTCTCTGGAAAGAGCTCCATCAGTTGTAGAGTGATCTCGATGCCATTGGCTATCATGGCGTAGAGAACTATCCTGAAGATACGTATTTTGTATTTTGGTGCAAGAAATAAGATGGCAGCAATATTCGTACATATTCCTAGGCTGATAAAAGCGAGCTTGAGATCAAGTATGGTAGCATTAGCGCTTTTAGAGAGATTAAAACTGCAGTTGCTCGACATAGCCTATAAACTTTGCCAAGGTAGTGAAAGAGGCCCCACGTACACTCGCACTTCGAGAGCCCACAAAACGCGAATTGGTCACAACCGCGACCGCGAATACAAGGCCGCAACAGGTTGGCTTTCGTCCTGGACTTTTAATTACCTTGCGCTTCGTTCCACCTATTATTCTCTGCTCCAGTGCTTAGCTTGTCAGATTTAACTATTATGCTTACCTTATGCAAAGGTCATCTATGCACCTATAGATAATAATGTGAGCATTATCGATGCTTTATAACAACTATTACCTTTCGCGTTTAGGTGGGTAATGGAGACTTCTTGTACTTGTGACTTCTTGTACTTGTGACAAGCCCTCAGCTGATTAGTCTCACTCTTCTTTGCTCTTATCAAATCCGAGGTAATGATCTGGATGCATCCTTTGACTAGTACATCGGGACTATCTAGCAAGTGGAAGACTTGTCCCTGAAGCGAGTTATCCGCCGACCACTTTCGAATAGAATCTTGAAATGGTAAGTGCTTCTAGCAGGTATCCGTCAGACGGAGTCCCTGAACTAATATTGTAAGAAAGATTCAAGTCGGATATAACAGTAACTGCCACTAATGTACGTACAATACTGAAACACTAAGAATGAATTTAAAAGAGTATACATACATAACAACATAAACAAATAAAATGCTGGTCTTCGATGAACATCGCCGAAGATCAACGATGCCGGTGGTACTGAGCATGACATAAAGTGTTAATGAGTACGGCGGTTAAAGTAAGAAAAGTTATTGCTGAGGCTTTGAAGCCTGAACATCTGGATGCACCCTTAGACTAGTACATCTAGACAATACGGAGATCAGGTGGAATATTTCACACGAAGAAGAGTTTCATAAAATATTTCTTAAATAAGACACAAAAAGAACAACCTAATAATTCGATGTCTTCATCAAGATATGTGCTCAGAAAAAGAAATATTAAACTTTCTAAGATAAAAGTGTATTTGTATGCAGCAAGAAGTGATTCTAATAATTTAATAACATGTTTAAAAAGTCACTAATTTGGTTTGCTGGAAGAAGGCGGAGCTTCAGAATTGGCAGTGGAACCGGCACAAGAAGGTGTGGTCATCATGTAGCCCGGAGGAGGAGGAGCCATAAATGACGGAGGGACACCATAATGTGTGTTGGGGAATACAATCTGTGAAGGAAGTGGGGGCATTTGAAGAGGTACCACACCCACTGGAAGAGGCACTGTACCAACTGGAAAAGAGGCTACGCCCACTTGATGTGGGACCACACCCACTTGAGGTGGTATGCCCAGTACATAAGGAGGCGGAACACCGTAAATTGGATAATACGGAGGGGGTGGGGGAACAGACGCACTACTTGAGACCTGTGAAATACGCCCACTAGCAGATGATGACTCTGATTGACTTTCAGATTCTACAGTCTGAATTGGTGAAGTTACTTCACTAGAGGTAGGGGGATCCTCAGGGGGCGTGACCAGCTGATTGGGCATGTCATGGTTAGACGCACGCACGAACGGTTGCCTCTGAACACCTTTCAGTTTGGCGTAGGATGACGGAGGCGCGAACTCGTTCAGTCGCTCATCCTCTAATTCCCTCTTCCTCTTCAATACTGGGTCAATCACTGCACAAACACAAATATAATTTGTCCTTATCAATACTCACAATACGTCAATAGTCTGTTGCATTTAGGATTACGACAACATTATTTTATATTTTTTTCTTTTTATCCGCATAAAGCAATCCATCTGAGTAAATTAAGGTTTTAATAACTACTAGGGCCATCCCTGAACCAAGCTGTAAAATGTCTACTCTATCACTCCTTCTATAACAATACAAGTCAACATTCTGTGCTTTTTTTTTTTTTTCAACCTCTCTAGGGATGTTCAGGCAGGAGTAGTCACACTAGATAATTCAATATAGCCGGCTATAAAATGTTAGCAGTTGAGCTCTAAATTGCAACATCACCAAAAGAAGCTTCAAGGAATTAAAGGCCTTGCATTTGCACCCCAGCAAATGCCAGATCCCCCAATCACAGCTGGGTGGACTGGTGGGAGACAGATGGAAAATCGGAAGGAAAATTCTGAGTGGGGCTTGAACTCAGGACCTCAGGCCCTGAGCCAAGGACGCAACCACTACACCACACAGCCATGCGCACACACACACACACACACCTTTGCCTTTGTCCCAAGGCCTCACATGAGCGGCTCTCTTCCTCTCACTCCTGTCTTCCTCATCTCTCTTGGCTTTCTCTTGAGAACGCTTAAACTCTTCTTCGAGCAACGAGCTCACTTCAGAAGCCACACCCCCACTCCCACCTACTGGGTCCTTATCAGTTACACTTTGTGCTGCATCAAAGTCGAAATCCGCCAAGTCTTGTGTTGTGTCCATTTCTTTTTCTTCCCCCTCTCCAATCAAACCCTGCTCCTTGAGCTTCTTCATCCTGCGCTGCTTCACCTTGGCCAAGCGGGCTTCCAGCAAAGCTTTCCGCTTCTCCTGTAGCTGCTGCTTCTTCTCTCTTTGAGAGAATGTCTAACCACACCCACACAGATACAAACCACATTATGAATAGTTCATTCCATCAATGTGCATCAGGATGCAACATCAAAACGCAAAATCTAAATGAACCAGTGCATGAGTAGCTAGACATATTAAAATAACTGGAACTATGTGTACATTGATTCAATCCTTCTAATGATAATTACAGCAGTATTTTCTGTTTCATACAGTGTCAGAGTTAAACAGCTTTTCGTTACCAATTAACGTGGTCTGAAACCTTACGTTTAACAGAGACATTGGTCAGTTTAGCGCTTCCTGGATACTTGCTGTCTACTGTATGCTGCATGCTACGGTAACTTGGGTGTCACTGGATTGAGTAAATGTGTACTATTCAGTATTTAGGGTAAAGCGTGCATTATTGCTGCCTTTCTGTTTTGTATATAGAATCATTGTGTAAGTCCAACCATATTAATCCCCCGAGAAGGACTGCAACAAAACGTCTAACAGACAGGTCACGTTTACTTAACAACAACAACTTTTTTGTTGTTGTTTTAATGCATAATTCCCCCATAATTAAGAAACCTTTTGAATAAAGTAACCACTGCAGGGTTTCGTACAGAGGAGGAGTGGCCCTGGGATCTCCACCCCTCAGAAGTTGTAAAAGTACATTAGCTAAAAAGATGACAAATCATACATGTGACCAAACACGGGTCAGTGTGAAGTACTGTATATCCTTTCAAATGGACATGTGCATCAAAGTAGTGTGTAAAAACAAATAAATAAATTAATTAAAATTCAGACCGACATGTGTTGATAGGGTAAACACATACAAAAAAGTTAATTTCTTTCCCCCAAGATCCTCACATACCTTCTCTCTGAGGTCATTGAGCATTGCCATTTGCTCTTTCCTCTTTTCAGTGTCAGTAGAGAAGGCAAAGTAACCCACACCATGGTTACGGATTTCTCCCCCCTGGACGTTCTGGTAATGTAACTGTTCCACAGGTCTGCTACTTGCTGACTCATCAACTTCTTCATCATCTCTATTTGAGGCCCACCTCTCTTCGCCAAACTCGACTACACCTGGATATTCTGGAGTTTGTGACCTGAAATGTATAATACATACAAACAAACTTTTTTTAATCCTTGCTACTATATTACCTTCGCATTTATCATGCCTAATTAACTACAAAAGCAAATACAATATCAGCACAAACAGAAATTCATTTATTATTTCTGCGCACTACCCATCCCATTAAACTCCTCCCACACATACATGTACATAGTCCAGTTTAATACTTTATCGGTCACTACCTTAAACTCATATACCAATGAAAGTGTTGACCTGATCTTTATATCTATAAATAGAACGCCATGCATGAGCCTTTCTCACCCTTACCGTCGAGAGCTGCGTTGGCGACCTCCAGAGGCAGGAGAAACTCCGCCCCTCATCTCCAGGTCCCTCCTCCTCATATCCTCTAAATCTTCCTTCAGGCAGCGTCGACTACGACCCAGAGAGTCCACATACTCCACCCACTCTCTGCTTTCTTCCTCCTTCTCCTCTTCTTCCTGCTCTTTCACTTGGCGAGTTGCTTCTCTGCGAGTTTCTTCACTATGACTATCCACTTGGGACTAGCAAATGTATGAATGAACAAAAAAAAGAAAAAAAAAAGAAAAGAATGAATGAGAAAATGTTTTTAATCACTCTCGACTTAATAATGATAACTTTTTCTGTGTAATTTTAGCGATATTTAAATATTTTATTTGCAAATATGTATTAGTTTAAAGTAAGTTACAGAAAATATTTAGGGCTTTGGTTGGTCAATACGAACAGATACCACATTTACCTCTACTGCCTTCTTGGTGAAGTCAACCATATATCTGTGTTGCCCCTCCCCCATCCCCGCCTCTTCCTCCTCTTCCACAAGTTCTCTGAGCCCCTCCCCTTTGCTCAGCCGATCGTAGAGAGCAGCTTTGGCTTCAAGAGAACGTCTATGAGAACAAGACATACAACCATCTGTGTGAAATGTGAATGCGTATGCATGCATGCATGCAATGCAGCTTATCATGCCGGATCATTTACATGCCTGCAAGAACATGAAGATATACTTCGGTAACCATCAGTGGCCATGAGAGTAATGAATACAGGACATATTTTGTCAGTCTTCCTGCTGTCTGTCTGTTAGTTGCATTATTAGCAACAGCCAGCTCAGCAATATTTATATATACACACACACTCATACCACACCTGGATCTGAATTTTAATCCTAGTCTTGACCATATAAAAAGCCTAGAGACAATGAGGATTGTAATTTAAAAAAAAAACAACAACGATGTATAGTTTAAAATATATCCTTAGTCAGCTCTTTTAAATAAATGGGAGAGGAGGGGAAGGTGAAAACAATAAGGAGGGGGGGAGAGGGGCGGGGAGGGAGGGGAGGGGGGGAAGAGAGTCAAGTTTAAAAATACTGCTATAGCTACCACTACATAATTCATCAAAGTACATTGTATGCACCCTTGACCCCTACAGCTGCACATGCATGCACATACATGTACCCCTACATACCTTGACCTTTCCAATGCTGCTTCTTCCTCGTGACTCAGTTTACGTTCTTCTCTTTCTTTTTGCTGGTAAGACTTAGAACCTCTTCCAGCTGATTTGTCACGCCTACCAGAAGACTCCGCCTTCTTCCATATGGAAGATGTCTGAACGAGCAAAAATAGCCACTATGAGCAAGAAACCACACTCACTTTAATGTCTTTTCCCCACATCTACTATTAAATAAAACTATATAGGCTAATTGGCTGATTAAGGATGCACTATTAGGTAAATGTCGTCACTGCTTCTATGTATGGTAAATAGAAATGTGGGCGTCGCTAAGGAGAATTCTTTGTTAGTGTAATAGAATCAAGTCACTTGATTGCACTGGAGATGAGGGATGAGAGGAGGATGAAGTATGACTTACTCAAATTGAAATTTATTGTAGTGTTGCTGTTTTTTTGTTAGCATCACATATGCGAAATTTAAAACCCACATTGAAATTTGATGCTGAGGCTTGATTAATTTTAAAAAAACAAAAAACGTTTAGCTCCGTATCATTGTGGGTAACTTAACAAAGGCAAGTAAAAAGAATAATACGCAGCAGTTCCAGTTCCCCCTTCAGATCTGTGTAAGATACAAGCTGTTGATCTGGAAGACCACCTATCAGGTCTCCAATAGGAGCACTGACTTTAGATTCATTACATCACAATTAATACTTGCGACATTTTATAGTCGTTCTCTGAGAGTAATCTCCTGTGGTGTGTGCACAACACAATAGAATTTAAGAAGTTTAAATGAACTGCGTACTGATCACCAAGGCTAAATACATACTGTAACAATATTATTCTTAAGTCAAGCATGAGCAGCTGCTGATATTTAAAAGCAACATGGTTAGTAAACCATGCACACTAGCATGAAGCTTGGCAGAAATTCCTTAATTAAAACAGTTTTGAAATATGAAAAGCCGATTTGAATATATGAGTAGTCACAACTACATTAAAGGAGAGATTCTTGGTATTCATTAGTAGATAAAAGAATTGCTAAATGGTAGGAAAATGTCTCCCCTCTCTCTCAGATCTTGCATTCTAGATGAAAGAAAGACTAATTTAGCATCCTACTCTCTCCAGCAGCGAGATTCATGATGTATAACTTGCATTATCAGTAAGTTTAGACAAGTTATACTACTACTTCACCTTCTCTGAAACCTCCCTGGTACTGGCCAGCTCATTTTGAGAAAAAGATTTCTTTTCCTTTGCAAACTCCTTCTGCTTGGAGAAAAGGGCGGCTTTCAGACCTACTAACTGCACAACAAGGAGAAAAAGGTAAAAACTATTTTACAGAATACGTAGTTCTTACAGCAGAAGTATTGACGCGAATCACTTTGTCTTTGTCCTTCCTAAGCCAGTCTGACATTTCCTTTCCAAGCTACGACAAAGTTGAAATTCTTTATAGAGCACATCAATAACAAAAAACTTGAAATAAAACGCACCCTGGTGCAGTGTCTGAGTAAGTGTGTAGATTGATTGTGGCTGTATTGCTGAAAATGTTTCGACCAGCCTGGAATGGAGTTTACGGACAAAATTCTCGAATTAGAAAATTGTTGAATGATTTCTTTACACTAAAGAATCAACTCCTCCACATCCGAGGCGGCCACGTGGGCATTCAATGCGCTAGCATTTCATCTAGACCTGTATCATGCAATCGAGTAAAATACACGAACACGAGAAATGATGTAAAGTTTGGTCCTTTCTCTACTCGTGGTCTTAGCAATGATTCCGATTCTAAAGACTGTATTTCAGGGCCTGGGAGCGGCAATCATTTGGAAAGTGAAGAACCAATAGCAGCCAGATTAGAGGAAGTAAGCTCAGAAGATGGCAAACAAGTTAATGATTCCCAATCAGACGCAATACTGACAGATAATAGCAGTGACAATAATGGAAGTGATGGAAATGACTCACAAGCAACCTGGGTTGAAGACGATGGCATTGTAATATACACAGACAAGGAATTTCTCACCAAGAGGCATCAGAAAAACCTTCACCTAACGGGGCATCAGGCTATCGAAGAAGATTCAGATGCTGTTAGCAGTCCAGATCAATTTAACCTGCGCTCTTTGCTTCAAAACATTCAGAGGCAACGCGACGAACGAGAGAAAAAGGACCAACGACCTCCTCGCACTTCAGTTGTGAGCGTAGAGGAACTGGTAGAGCTCCTGAAGAAGGATAGTGCTATGGATGTCTGTGTGATCGCTGTGCCACCGGAGATGGACTACGTGGAATATTTTGTGATCTGCAGTGGCACGGGCAGTCGGCACATCGGTAGAATGGCAGATCATTTGGCAGAAGAAGTTAGTGAGTTCATTTGTATGTTTTTTTGTTTGTTGTTATTGTTTTTCCCAAGAACAGAAATTGATTTTAATACGCATAGCTAATGTCACCGATATATAATAGGAAACACGTAGAAAGTGTGTGAATATTCATTGCAATTATCGTACTCCATTCCATGTGCACCATGTCAGATGTATACTTGCCATGAAGTGGAAAGAGACGATGCTCGCTACCCATTGATCCAATTATCCGTACTCTAAAGTATGAGCTACTGTATTGTCTGCTGCTTGTTCAGTGCAAAATTAATTAAACGAGGAGGTAGATTGACCTTTGTGCTTAACAAATTAGAATAGACAGTTATGGGCATTATCAGATATCATGACACTCAAACAATAATAGATTCAATTATATTTACACATTAGTTATATACCATCACTAAAATTTATTTGTTTGTATACATACAACAAAACTGTGCCACTCATGAATTTTACAAGTTTGTTGTTGTACTTTTTAATTATGTTGTGATTCTAATTAGTTGCGGTTGGTAAAGCTCGGTCCAACTGGTAGGAGGATCAGAGTGGAAGGTCGCAAGTCACATGAATGGATGGCATTAGATATGGGTATGTATGTAGCTAGTGGTTTTTGGCAATGAAATGGGAATAGCCAAATGTATTGTATAAATTCGTATAATTGCGCAGAAAACTGTATTTATTTGCACAAATAGCATAATAAATGTTCATGGAGCCCAGTGATATTTCTCGCTGCATGAATGAGCTGTTTATCTGTATACCTCTGTTTTCCATGGCATCAGACTGTATGTCTATGGTGTGTAATCTATATAATAGTACGCTTGTGTGTCAGTAAGGACGACAACGACCGACGGTGTGTATTGCAATAATAGACCATGGATGGTGGCGTAGGTTTCAAAAAGGAAGGCGAAAGTATGGAAGAGAAGGTAAAGGGTGATTAACCGTAACCAAAAAGTGGATGGAATCAACGAGGTAAGGCGGTGTAGGCTTACAATGGAAGGGAAAAGAAAGCAAAAAGGAGAGCGATTAATTATAACTAAAAAAGCGGGTGGAATCGACGAGTAAAGGCAGGGGTTAGTTTTCAAAAGAAAGGCTAAAGTACGAAATAGAAGACAAAAGTTTCTCAAAGTAGGACTAATTTAGAAGCAGGAGAGATAGACCAAGGAAGAGGGGGCTCCATGACTCAAGAAGAGCTGAAGATAGGAGAGGTTGGGTAGAGAAAAGCTCAGATAGTTCAGAACAAAGAGAGTGGGAGAGTGAAGCTTATGTAACCTTAACCAATGGTAGAGAATGGTAACTGAGCAATATAACTTGAGCTACTGCATTCTTACATTGCAATACGTCAAGCGCCACTATGTGGCGGGGTACTTGCTAGTTGTGAATAACGCATTAGCAGAAACAGGTTGGTATAGCATTGCCACGAACTCAATAGGTATTCTTGTTATTATTGTTATTGTAACAATAACTAGTAATGTGCTTGAGCACACATGGCGAGCGAACCTCTAACACTCAAGCTACTACATAAAAGTCACAGTTTTTAAATTACGCATGTGTGGTGAAGGGGTTTCAATGCCATAGTAACCACTCCTCGCAACTGTTTGAATTGAAGGGGAAAAAATGCAACAAAAAAACAAGTCACGTTATTTAAATGTTTTTTTAGTGAGGTTTGGGACTGGGTTGAACACCGAGCTAACATGAGAGGTCAAAGTACAAAATGACATGTGCACATCCACATTATATACAAATATTCCTGATTCTCAATTTGACACTACTGTATAGAGTCTCGCTTTCCAATAATAAAATAAACAGGTAAAGCGTTATTTAGTAACTAAATCTGTATCCAGGAACTATGGTGGTGCACTTCATGACGGAATCCAAGAGAGAGGAGATGGAGTTAGAGAAGTTGTGGACACTTGGAGAGCAGTATGATGACCAGTCCAGAGCTCTGGCCAAGAACTATGAGGAAGTTATGGAAATGGAGAACAAGTGACTGGTGGAATGTACTGTTGGTAGCTACCCTGACCTGAAAATAGTTTATTTATTATTTCAGAATATTAAAATTCAGTTAGTGTGCATGGATTGGACTTCATTAGAGGTCAATTTAATTGGGTTGAGAAGAGCATGAGCGAAAGCATTCTTGTACAATGACGACTGCAAGGAGGGAGAATCGAGGACAATCACATTTAGACTTTATAAGATTATAAGATGGGGAAAAACACAATTTTTAAACCTCTATAACACAATAATACTTAAGTTACATGGGAAAGGGGGAAGATGTTTAGCTGTTAGCATTCAAATATGTTCATTGAATAATAGCCCAATGTTGTGATTAGGCACACAGCATGCCAGTAAGAAGGAGGAGCTTAACCCCTCAAAGGAATTTCTAGGGGAAAGGCAAGCAGGGTTTTTTCGATTTGTATACGAAGCCCTGGCAGTATAGTTAGGACTAGGTATCAATCTTCCCATAGTATTATATATCAATATTCCCATCGTATTATATATCAATATTCCCAGATAGCTAAGCTGAAGCAAGGCACCTCTGCTCACATGATTATCTTTCAGTAGGGCATAATTATAACAATTATAAATTAAATTCATGAGCTAAGCAGGACTTATTCTGGTAAACTTATTTTGGTTTATTTTTTAGTTTCTCGAACTCCCTATATAGTAAGATGCTTAACCTAACAATCATGGCCATCTATTTTAATAGGCTACATTACTTAGTTTAATTATTGTTATGGCTATCTATTTTAATTCACGGCACAATCCTCTTGAATTTTATGTGTGGTTTTTGATTGTACGTCATAGTAAAAGCTGTGCTATTATAACTAGCTACCTATGACACATTAGTACCAGTATGTTGTTTGGTTTAGACATTAGACTTTCTTACTATTCATACTAAAATGAAATTCTTGAAGGCTTATTTTAGGTTTCTTCTTTTTTCCCTAATTCTCTCTGAAGATTAGTTTTTAGTATTTCTTCATCGTGTGAAATAAGCTAAAATAGTTAAAGCTAATAGTAAGCCTAATACTATCAATTACTTGTTGTAGTTTTGTAATTAGATTGCTTAAAGAAAGTAAAATAATATAATTTTTCCCAAGTAACGTCAAAAATTGAACATCATCTAAGTTTTTCTTACCAAAACGTAACATACCCCATAACTAAAGGGTTTTAGTTTTAATTAACTAAAACAACACTAATTTAGTATGCTATATATAGGGTACATTATTGCTAGAACTTATTTCCAGTGAAAGTAGCTACAACAGACATCACATAGGCTCAGTAAATTTGTTATAATACCAATAAGCTCAAACTTATATTGCTCTAAGCTAAGGTTTACACCGAACAATTCTGCAGTGTAATAGCAAATGCAGCTGTCAGTACTATCAATGTGTGACAGGCAGGCACACTAATAACCACTTACAATATTTAAGGCATTTAATTAGTTTAAGCTAGACAATGCGAATATAAAATGTTTCATGTTTAAAAGTAATTGTGGAATTTATCTAGATTTGATCCTAAATCAGTCAATGTATGTGTAACTTGTTAAAGATTGCCAATATATTAATAATTTAATGAACAGCACACAAAAAGACTGATTATTTTATGCATTATTTGAATCACATAGAATGGCCTAACATAATAGTGATCAAGTATGGCAAATCAAAATTATGGTTGAATTTCACGTTCAATGTCACATCCATAAATGTCATATTTCGGGTTGATAATAGGGCTCTCTGGAGTACCCCCGATAATCAGATCGTTCAGAGCTTCTCCAGAAGAACCATACCCAAACTTCTGTCGATAACTTTGGTCCTGCTCCATGAAGCTACAATCTGGTTCCATAGTAATTGCAATGAACCGCTTGTTAATTTCCTGCTGGGTGAGAGGAGCTGGACACATTCCTCCCTCCATAGCCGTCAGCTTCTCTTCCACTTTGCGTAGCAAAGCATTGCTGTGCTTTAGGTACTCCCTCAAGTAAAATCGAAACTGTTCCAACTCTGACTTGGTCATTTTCATCCAGTCAGGCTCAAAAGATGAATTCTGGAATTGTGAACATGATTCTCGACTTGAAGGTCGCGGAGGCATAGGCATTTCTTGACTTTCCCGATGGCGTGGAGGCATTTCATGACTTTGTTGATGGTGAGCCTGTGTAAACTTAGTTGTAGAGCTTGTAGAAGACCTGTAGAACTGATGAAAAATCAAAGGGGGGTGAGAATTAGAAGAAGATGGCTGTGTTCTTTCTCTAACTATGGCTGAAGAAGAATTAACCATCAGAGGAGATCGCTGCGAATTAATAGAAGAATTAAAACTGTAGACGGCTCCAGAATGTGAGGGGCTTTTAACTTGTGTCCTATGACTACCAGGTGATTCCATAGTAGTAGGTGTTGCAGCATTATTAGGGCCAGATGAATGCAATGGTCCAGGAGATCGCATTGAAGTGCGAGAAGGAGGCTTGGACACAACCTTCTTGCACTCGCTACCTCCAGCTTTGTTACTGGATCTGGGAGCAAAACCTGTGAAACACGACGGCCTGTGGTGGTCATTGAAACTGAGCTGTCTCTGTCCTTCTGGGGTGACATGACCACTGTCTGGAGACTCTCCCCTACAGTAGTCTTCTGAAGATACTGACGTACCGTGACAGCTATGAGAACGCCGAAAGTGTGGCAAGTGGCCGTTCCCATAAGCGGCCTCTCCTCCATTCCTGGCACGACTCATAGGCAAGTCCCTCCCCCTAGAATGTGACGTGGGCCTGTAGTTATCAAGACCATGCTCCTGATTGCCAGGTAACTGATGCCTTGAGTGCCAAGCTTCATTGCCTCCTGGTGGTCCAAACACGTCATCGATGTTTTCTTGCAAAAATACAGGATCGCCACCATTTTTGGCTATATCGGGCATGACTGTGTCCCGAGTTAGAGACTGGTTTCGTCTGGCTAGATTGTGGGAAGGATCATTGGTGCGATTCAGATTGTGTCTGTACTGATTTCGAAGATAAATAATCTCTTGTTCAGCCATTCTAGGATCCGGGCTGGAGTCAGTCGCTACATAGGTAGAAGTGTTATGAGGCATGCTCGAGGGTCTTGTGTTCGAAGGTTGGTTCCAAAAAGAGGACCAATGAAGTCTAGAGGGATTACTAGGTGGTGTAGAAACAGAGCAAGAGGGGATATTTGGAGCGTTGGGGCTAACGCCAGAAGATCTAGAAGAACAGCTCAAAGACCTTGAGGGATGACTCAATGACTTGTAAGAAGCAGACTGGCTAGAGTATGTGTTAGAATGACGAGGTGAAGATTGGCCTGCAGTACACCCACTCTCTGCAGTTTGCACAGGAGAAACTATAGACACAGCCTTGTTGGGCTGCCTGGAGACTCGTTCTTGGCTCACACTATCACTTGAGTTGAGCTCCCACTGAGGCAAAGTGGGCATGCCTGCAGAGGTCGTCCCTCCCTCCATGTTGTCATCATACATCCTAATGGGATTGGTTAAACTAGAATTATGCATGGCTCGGTAAGTTTCCCTCAAGGTTGAAGGAAAGTGTATATCTAGAGAACCTGCAGCAGAGAATGGGACTTTGGGTCTGACGTAACCAGCAGTAGGCATTAACGTCTGTTGCTCCCGACGAGGAGACATCATTAAGCAGTTATCGATCCCCATAGGAGATTCGGTGTGCTGGTTGAGTGGAGAAGGCGTGTGAGGCACTGGAGTACTCTGGCGTTGATGAGAAACAGACTGGGAACGCGGCTTGTTGGAGGTTGGCGTCAGAGGTGATGGAGACTGCCGCCAAGAATCAGGTGAAGCATAGGAGTATTTCTGAGTTGTAATGGAATAATTGGCTACATCAGATACTGGCCAATCTTTAGTCAGGTGACTAGTGTCATGCGAACTTTTCTTGACGTGCTTACCGTGAGTGGACTTTTTAGAATGGTTGCTCTTCGCATGCTTCCCACCAGCCTGCCTTTCTGTATTTACTAAATCAAATAAGCCCGTAGGTTTAGTATTGGGCTTCCAGGACGGAGAAGTAACGGAAGACCGTCTGCCATTTTTATTCAGATGTTGAGAATTATGGACAGAGGTCGAATATAGACTGTCAGACCCCGACCTATAATTAGACCTAGCATTTTGCACAGAAAGAGATTGAGTGGGTCCACTTTGAATTCTGGGATATTTGCTGCTCCTGGGATCACTACCAGCTGACAAAGAAGCTTCATGGGGTCCATTAGACAAACCAAAATTAAAGCCTTGCTCAGAACGCACACCTGGTGATGGAGTGACGCCACCGTGCTGCATAGTTGGAGAAGCTGGGTCATTAGATAGCGAAACACTTGTAGGATTACTCTGGGAGCTATTTCCATCGCCTCTTGGAAATATCGGGTTAAACGTTTTTTCCACTTTCACGCAGAATCCAGTCATCCAATTAGCCAAGGATCCACCAGCAATACTCTGAACAAAGCTCACTGGGAAAGGCGCGCGAGTAGCTTCTGACGTTTTCGTTGCGATTGGCAATACCTTACCTGTTCCGTCGTGGGCAGGACTTTCAGAGGCATCCAGAATTGCCTCGTGAAAAGCATCCGGTGACGAAGCACCGCTGGTGGAACGACTGCTCTGACCAATACACTTGCTCCTGCTGTTCAACTGTTTTGTGATAGTAATGGCAGCACGTGAAGAATCAGTGAGAAATGAAGTATCGCAAAGTACTTTGGCAGTCTCTACAGTCAATACCTGTAATTCATTAGCCCCATCCTCAGTGATGGGTAATACTGCTTTCGGGTTATTCTCAAGAACTGGTCCCCTGGACATATTTGCCTTGGAGTTGTTAGGTAAGACTGAAAACATCGAATGATTAACATGTGATGCATTCGAGTTGCTTAGTTGCAAGCTAGCGCCACCCATAGAGTGCCCTTCAGATTGATGATCAGCTGATTCTGTAACATAACTATTCGGGTCTTTCCTTTTTTTAGCCACTTCTATAAGCCTCTCTACTAGCTGTGATTCCTCTAAACTGCTTTGTCTTCGTAACTGATTGGCTATTGCCTCAAGATTTCTTGGTTTGTGGCCTTTTTCTACTAATTGGTCAGACGAGCTTGACTTTGGATTATTATTGTACCTTTTCACAGGAGTGCGAATTACAGTCATGCTGTCTTGCATCATGTCCCCATTAATACCAGGATTTTCACTTCCTGTACGATTACTTCCAGAAGTGTCGATACAATTACAATCTTCTGTCGATTGTCCTGTAATAGTCAAGCATTGCACTTCACTGCTTGCAGTCTTGGAATTGGACCTCACTGGCGACTTCCTTGCCTTCTTCCCTGTTTTGTAGCCTTTGCTGGGAGAAGTGTTGGACAAGTTAACTGTGTTGTGCTTCTGGTTCGATATAGTTCTCTCTGAAGCACCAGAATCTCTAGCTATTTCTGAAGGTTTTCTAGTAGCATCCATGCTTGCTACATGCAATGATGCCTCAGTCTTCTTGTTGTCGTTTCCAATATTCAAAGCAACCAAAGAATTTCCACTTGGCTCGGACTGAGGTTCTGTTTGTTTATGTAAAAAAGCCGACCATCCAGGCAATCCCACTGACTGCCCCAAAATATCTGTTCGTCCACTTTCGCCATGCCAACCGTGCCCAGACAGAGCAAAATGGGAATTAACTTGCATGTCGGCTTGCTGCCTAGAAGTTACTGTGTGCATAGCAGAGGAGTCTCTTCCACAATTCTCAACTCCAGAGCTGCTTTGCTGCTTTTCAGTTTCTTGATTGCAACCAGATTGAGGTAGCTGTTCTTTAGACTTACTGGAACTGCTTTCTTTGACTCTTTTTAGTTCTGACGTATTCGACTCACTGAACGAGTGAATCCCTTGGTTTGTGGCATCAGTACGGCACGAAGAATTGGTAATTACATGCTTTGTAGAGCTGTCTGTAGTACCACACATCACTGAGAGGTTCTTTGAATAGGAGGATTCCACAGCATTAGAATGTCCACTCACTACTCCATGCCCACCAGCAGCTGTAGTCTCACTCACTCCACTCACTACTCCATGCCCACCAGCAGCTGTAGTCTCACTCACTCCAAATCCAGTCCCTATTGTGCCTGCACTAGAGCACGCGCTGATGTGAGGAAGCCAAGGCTGTCTGGATGAGCTCGGAATCCCGGTGCATATCGGCTGACCCAAGTCCTTCTTCGCCGCATCAATAGATGCATTCGCAAGCGAGAAAGGAGCACTGGTAAAACCCGTTTCACTTGAATTGACAGAGTTCCTATTGGATACAGTACATGCTAGACTGTTTCCACCTGTGTTACATTGCTCAGGACTAATTGCACCAGCAACAGGACTGCAGCTCTTGTGCATTTCAGAGGTGTCGGAATTGTTCGGAGTGGTCACGTGACCATTGGGTGTGGCAGTATTGAATAAACCGTCACGCTGGAGCGGTGATGCGTCCTTTGGCCTGGATGTCGTAGGGTTGAAGGCACTCAGCCTTCTTGCTGTATTCTTCCTCCTGCTGCTAGCCAGCTATAAAATATGACAACAAAACAAAACAAACACAAAAAACAATAGAAAATGACAACAAAGATGAAAACACTTAATCCCCTCATACCCAGGCACCTTGGGATCTCAGGGTGCCCAATTATTCAGGGAAAGACCACACTTATGTTAAAATAGAGGTTCCTGATTATTATATAATTTTTATAAAAACACAACATAATCTTTCTTTTTTTTTGCTTGCGCCTCCATTTAGGTTTCTCTTTAACTCTATAAAACTCAGGCTAACCACGTGAACTTCTGTGACTGTAAAATTAGTGAAGTAGACTGAGTGGCTAACTTGTGCCTGGTAGAGAGATGTGCCCATAATAGAGGTATCTGGTTGAGAGGGGATCGAGTGTATTTTTAACTTTCAATAAAAATTGCATGCAAATATTTAATATATATGGCAAACAATAACAACAACAAAAATGTCAACTGGTTGCACTCATGCCATCTATGGTAAAGTCATTCTCAATATTACTACTATAAGTTATGATGTAGGATCGCAAAACTATTCAATGATTCACTCCTCTTTAAAAGAAATCAAATATGGGCCAATCCAAAAATCCCAGAGCTAACAGATAAAGTTAAGTGCCAAAAAACCACACCTTACCTTCTTCAGTGAGGGAGAGGAAGTATAGTCTGACAACTGAATTCACCAGCACAACCAACACACACACACACACACACACACACACACACACACACACACACACACACACACAAATATCAAAGTAAGGTGGTGAATAGTGATCAGTAAATATACATGGTAAAATGGTCACCATCTTCTGTGTATACATCTTTAAATAAAAATTTAAATGCAAAACCAATGACTTCTCAAGTACACTTTACAAAGGTAGTATGATTGGGTTGAATTGAAATTATTATTATTATGCAATGTCTGAACAAGAAAGGATGCTACTAAGGATCCAAAGACTTATACTATAAACTTGTCTACCTTATGTAAGAAAATATCACTCACAATTTTGGTTATACACAACTCTCTTAGTCTTAAATCAATCTAGGCTCTGCATTTAGAAGTCTATTAATAATAGACATAATCTAGGCTCTGCACTTAGAAGTCACCACAAACCTCTCCCTCCTGCACTTGATTAACTTACATCCTTCTTGTTTTGCTTGGCTCTCTCAATATACTCATAGCGTAAGTGTGAAGGCACCTTAGTCCGCCATAAGGACCAGATGTATCTGCCCCTGTTGATCCATGGCTCTAAAATATACAGTGACATCACTAACTACAAATTATAGTACAAAATATATAATATATATTATATACATACTACACCATTGCTAAGCAAGTTGTTATATACATAAGACAAAAGAACACCTTGTCCAACTATTGTACACTGAAATAGAATAATTTGTTTAAGATTTGAAATACCCATTACGAGTTTAATAGAAAATCATCAAACTATTCCGTCTGTGGACCTTTGTCAGTGATATCAGACGTAGCTAAAGTGACTAATGGCTTCAGGTGAAAAATTATGCAATTGTTAGAAAACAATTTCCCCCAAGAGGGATGAACTTTGAACTCTGAGTCTATTGCTACATGTGATGTGCTTCAGCACAAATGGCGAGCGATATAGCTATGACAAACAGCGCATTAACCAAGGTAACTTACCACTACCACTAGAAAATGAACTCCGCTAAGTTTATAAGACTCAACTGTGAACGTCCGTCCTATTCTGTCTTTGTAGCTCTTTGCCTTCATTTTTCCTGGCATTACCTCAAAGTCCTTTCTCCTAAATTTCTTGTGCCCATGTTAATGTTAAGGATTTAAAGTAGCCTCCGGGGGTGGACACGCATTGACATTTATGAACTTCGTACAACGTACAATATATTAATGGAACCATACTCAATTTCAGCTTTACTAAAAATGTATTCCATAACTACAACACCAACAGATTTCAAATTAAACTCATCACATGTTCTGCACATGTCATTGGTTCAACATAGGAGCTGGTCTGACTGAAATTCAAATTTGAATGCTAGCGGATATAATATTTCTTTGTTAGTTGAATGTCTTTAATTTATTCTTTAGACACTTCTATACACACCAATACACACTTGTTCACTGGATATACCAGTACAAGATTTGCATTGTATTCTCTTCGCGACTTGACTATCGGACAATTGATTTTCAAGGGGTAAGCAATCAAATTTCCGAGGATGATATGGATAAGGAAACCAGAGCTATAGTAAATCGTATTGTATTCTCTTAGTGACTTGACTATAGACAATGGATTTTCAAATAAGAACAGATCTGTTATGCAAGGCACAATCGCATCTACACCTAAATTAACCTTGCATGAATTCTAATTATACAATTATCCTAATTGGTCATTCAAAATTTCATAATACATGCATGTCATACTAGTTTCCATGGCGAGTCCATGGCAACCCTCACCTTCACTATAGAGTTTTTCTGGACAATTCTCATGAGCATAGATCATAGATGCTCTGGTGGACTTGGAGCCTCGACCCAAATCATTCTCCAAAGACATCAGAAACTTGAAGTGCTGAGACAGTTTGTTGGAACCAGGCTCAGAACCCTTACCATCACTGTCAGTAGATTCCTTGACTTTGGAACTAAATCGCTTGCTTTTTCTATTCCCGTCTTTTGGATCCAGTTTCGGACTCGTGCTTTCCCTAAGACATCCATTCCTCTCAGAATCTATCACACCCTTACCTGTAGGTGGACATTCCATTAAGTGATCATCCCCCTCGCCAGACCTAGGAGAGAGCACTGAGGGTGTTGAAGTGGGAGTGGCACTACCAGAGGTGCAGTTCGCGCGTGATCGTCGATCAGCAGTGTTACGAAGATTAGGTCTCTTGGACGCTTCAGTTTCAATCTGGTCTGGATCGATGTGGTGTTCGCCTCGATCACTCTTGCCTACCTGACTGTTGTCAGTACCTGTGGCAGTGGGAGAAGAGTGGGTGTGGCTGTCAGCAGAGACCAGTTTCTCGAGTGGATGGTAGGTGATTGTCGCAGTGTGCTCCGGATACCTTGTCAAGGGCAATGATGAAGATTCTTCACCAGCCTGCTGACTGCAAATCAGACAAAGAAATACAATTGATATAACATTCAGTCATTCTTGGCTGTATAATAACAATTGAAACAGCTATGTACTTGTACAGCCAAAAATATTATATTTCAATCTTAATCTAACCTAATGCTAAGTCTTCTTTGCTGCGATCCTCCTCAGGAGTCAGTGAGAACATGAGCAAGAAGCCGAAATGCCGGACAAATTAATAAGGAATGGTCGGTCACATAAACAGAGAAATCTTATGTAGTAATCAACAAGTTAATAAAGCCATAAGGTAAATTCAATCTCAGATGAAGTGAAAGGTAAGGTGATATCTTATGAACATTCCAGTGGAGGTATTTTGCAACCCTGTGTACAATGACTCCCTGTACAACAGAAAGGATAGGCCACTTACAATGGCGGGTGAGTAGTGTATACCATGGCTTACATTTAATTTAGAAGAAAAACAAGGAAAGACCAATAATAATGAAATATTAATTAAACAGAAAAGCACCAACAGTTCGTTTAGTTTTGTTTTTGTTTTTTAGAAGGAAAAAAAAAAATGAGAAAGAAAAAAATATTTTGAAATTTTGAAAAATATTTGAAAATTTTTGTTTTGAAATTTCAAAGCTCACAATCACAAATTCTAAACTCCATTATACATACAATTAGAAGGTGTCAAGACCCCACCCTTTTCACATGCCCCTCAACACACCCAAACATCCTCTCTTTGTACGTCTTGTAGCCAGCGGGTAAGTGTATGTCCACACCACCCACATGGGGCAGCATGGGGGCCAGCATGGTCCCAAGGAAGACTCCAGAATCAGAGTCCTTCTTGGAAGACAGAGAAGAAGGGGAAGACGAAGGAGAAGAACGAAGTCTCTTGGAATTCGGAGTAACTTCACTAATGTTCTTGTTGCTGCCAGAGTCACTGCTGAGGAGCATGGACGCTGCAAGAGAGGAGGGAAGAAATGGGTGTGGCCAGAGAGAAAGAATTGGGGAATATGTAGGGAAATGATTGCAAGTTTAATACATGGATGTACTTTAACTATGCCAGCCAATATAAGTCCTGGATCACAATATAATTACTATGAACAACCTAGTTTGTGATGCATTGAGTCTTGCAAATTGAATGTATGGATGTAGTAGCATAAAATATTCACCATCGTCTTTTCCTTTGATTTACCCAATTTCTTTACTAAATTTTCACCATCTTTCTTACTCTTCACTTACCTCATTACCAATGTAACTCAAGTTTAGTAACTGGATGTGACGACCCTTTACCAACTCAATTTAGATTTTATTTTATTTTATTTTTTATTATTTTTTTTTTTTTTATTATTATTATTTTTTTTTTTTTTTTTTTTTTTTTTTTTTTTTTTTTTTTTCTTTTTTTCTTTCACCCCTTAATAAGGACACTGGACACTGTAAACTGGCAATAGACATAGGAAATGCTTTAATTCTGTTTGTTTGTCTTGTTGTTTTTGTCACAGTAATTAGTGCAACACATACTGTAACCTGCCAAAGGCAAGTTACAATAGCAGATGACTGCACATCAGACTTGAGGTTACATTCAGTCTGCAAGAACTTCTAGAGCAAGACACAGACACAGCTAATCTGATTTAGCATCACTAACAGTCGATGGGCAAGCAAAAAATGACTAAATGGTCAAGAAATTATAACTTATATCACAATGTTGGTAGACTAGTTATCTATTCAAGATCACGGGGAAAAAATTCTATTGACACTTTGATCTTTGCCACTCTCCTAATCTACATCGGCCGTGAAATCAGTGGGGGAGGAGTCTCGGCTTGTGCTGGCAATCCCAGTATTATTTTAAAAAACACCCCGTGCTACTGTTAAGTATGTACTCTACTGAAGCTTTTAATTCGGTAAGCTGATTGCCATTAGAGCAATGCAGAAATCTGGCAGGCTTATTCTCACAAAATTACAGTGAATCTAAATTTATTATAAAGAAGCTTACAAATTATCTTCTTCCTGGGGTTCTTTTAGGGCTTTCAGGGGAGAATTTTGCCCATCCTCTAAATTTATTTCTGCCCCTCTGAAAATAATTATGACTTAGCCCCTAAATTTGATTAACCTCCATTCTAAAAAAAAACAACAACAACAACAACAAAAAAAAAAAAAAAAAAAAGCCCCAGTTTTTTCTCTATGACCAGATTAATCATTCCACTTCCACTTTAAAGACAAACTTTTTCACCACTCACCATAGCTGGGTCGTCCCCTCTTCCTCATCTTCTTCTCTATTTCACTCTCGCTCGACTCGCTGGTCCGGCTGAGGCTCAGAGATTCATGATGGTCCTTTGCAGCAGCTGACAAATCATATCGCCGCTTAGATCGCCGACCCAACCTCTTCAGACGCTGCACTCTCTTCTCATCTGCAGTCTGACCAACAGCACACGATACAAGGTTCTGTCATTTTCAGAAACTATCTACTTACACCATCATCTCACCATATCCACCCACACAAATACACCCAATACATCCACCCACACAAACACATCCAATACATCCACCCACACAAATACACCCAATACATCCACCCACACAAACACATCCAATATATCCACCCACACAAACACACCCAATATATCCACCCACACAAACACACCCAATATATCCACCCACACAAACACACCCAATATATCCACCCACACAAACACACCCAATACATCCACCCACACAAACACACCCAATATATCCACCCACACAAACACACCCAATACATACCCACACAAACACACCCAATACATCCAAACACACCCAATACATCCAAACACACAAACACACCCAATATATCCACACACACAAACACATCCACCCACACAAACACACCCAATATATCCACCCACACAAACACACCCAATATATCCACCCACACAAACACACCCAATATATCCACCCACACAAACACACCCAATATATCCACCCACACAAACACACCCAATACATCCACATCCACACACACAAACACACCTAATACATCCACACACACAAACACACCCAATACATCCACACACAAAAACACACCCAATACATCCACATCCACACACACAAACACACCTAATACATCCACACACACAAACACACCCAATACATCCACACACAAAAACAAGCATCATATATTCACTAAAGTTGATCAAATGTATTCGTGTGGGTAGATATATCGGGTGTGTTTGTGTATCATCACACACACACAAACACACACTATACATCCACCCACACAAACACACATCAACATTGGATGTGTTCGTGTGGGTGGACTTATTGGGACAGTCTGTGCATCAACACACACACACAAGATAACCACACACATGACACGAACATACATGTAATGTATCTTATATCCACCCACACAGCCACACCCAGTACGGTATACCACCTTCAACCCATTCAATGCCATGAACACTCCTCACCTTGGAACCTACTACTCCAGGTGACGGTTTCTTCTTGGGGCGACCACGCCCTCTTTTTAGAACCACCGGCATGCTGCCAGTACCAGTTTCACTGCTCACACCTCCACTTTCAGCCACACCCACTGGCATGACCACCGTGAGACTAGAAACGCTGGAAGAAGGTGTGCTCGAATTAGAGCTTAGGGCGACCTCCACTTCCTTGCTGCGGGTCACCCTAGCAACAGAGTGGGGAGTGTGCACATGCTCCCAGTCATCGGCACTGTCCAAGTTAGAATCTGAAGAAACTGTTGCTGTCACTAGTGCTGCACACACACACACATACATACATACACACACACATGTACATACACATACACACACTTAAACACACACACACACACACTTAAATACACACACTTACACATACACACACACACACTACTTCTTTGCCAAGCTTAGTGACATACACATATAAGCTAGTATTTACTATAACATTCACTTTGTTATGTGTACCCACTACGTATGTACGTAAGTACCAATACAAGTCTCAGAAATAATTAAAACAATCCTCATTCGATTACACACCATTACAATGTTTTAGGAAATATGCACACACATACATACATACATCAAACCAATCCCTCTTCATTGACACCACATGGCAGTCCATGCGTGCATCCTAACCCACCATGCAAAGAAAGTTATAAATTATAGGCAGACATACAAGTTATATCCTCAGTAGGAAACGTAGAGGGAGTGAAAGACAGTGTGTAGTTGTTTGTTGTTGTTGTTGTTGTTGTTGTTTTTGCTGCTGTTATGTATAACTATAGAATGGAAAGGGAAACATTTAATTTCGCTGTTTTAAACCTGATTATTTTATTAATTTTCTATAGCAATCAACAATTTTTTCGCATACACAGCACAAAATAGTTAACAAAGACAGAGAGAGAGAGAGTCAGGTACAGAATTCCTATGCCACAATAGCTGGAGTATGAGAGGCTTGAATACCGCCTCAGTGGATATGCTCCTCCCAACAATGGCTCAAAGCAAGGCAGCTAAGAGGCCCGCCAAATGAAAGAGTTGGCTGGCTTCAGACCAGGGAGTTGGCCAAGCCTTCTTGTCAAGCTCCAAAGGCCCAACTAATGCTGCCTCTTTTAAGTAGACACTTACTATTCCCACCGGATCACTGTCTTCACTTGTCAATGCATGAGAATGAAGAAGCCGTAGAAACGCTACATTACTTTCGGAGGAACTTGAGCTATCCCATTCAGCCTATTGGTCCATCGTCTTGCCACGGCAACAGTTTCGCCGAAATAGAATCATTATCCAACCACATGAAGAAAAAAAAAACGTTTCGCATTAAAATATATATAAATAGCTCAACCTCCAATCTGACATACTGTGGTTACTTGACAGCATTAAAGGCAAAAAATGAATTAAAAAAATATATAATTCCATTAATTCTGTCATTTTCGGCTGAAATAATAATCATAATAGCATAATAGCAGATCTTCTCAGCTAAAACAGCCAATATTGTTAATTAAAACTTAACCCGACGTTCGAAACATCGCGTTAAGTTTTAATTGAACATATATTGTCAGTTAGAAGTGGGAGAATTTGCATTAATACGTGAAAATCTGAAAATATGTGCACTGCATTTAGTGCCGACTGCAAATCAAATTCAAGCAAACAACAACAACAACAACAACAACAACAAAACAAAACAAAAACTCTAAAATGCACTATAGTTGACAAGGCTGGTCATCCCTCGACTACAAAGTGCTATTTAGTAATCATCCATCTTTGCAGTTACTCATTCGTACATTCTTCCAACATGAAAATGCAGGGAGGAAAGAAAGATTCAATTGAATCAGAGTTACCGTCACAGTCCCCACACCTTTGTAAATACAGCCAATTAGTTGAACCATTCTTACCAACTATTCTCCCTCCCGGCAAGCTGTGTGGCCTGCCCCCACAGTTGCTTACCAACACCCCCACAGTTATTACCAACACCCCCACAGTTATTGCCAATGCCCCCACAGTTATTGCCAACACCCCCACAGTTATTGCCAATGCCCCCACAGTTATTGCCAATGCCCCCACAGTTATTGCCAATGCCCACATGCCACAACGGCTTGCCAAGCTGTGGGGCCCCACAAAAGACACAAGTGGCTACATTAGTTGCAGTGAGTGGAGAGCTAGCAACCTCCATCATTAACAATACAGAATTTAAAAATATTTGGTCGCCACTGGGAATCGAACCCAGGACAGCTTGCTTAACACACAAGCGCTCTGCCACTGAGCTATGACAACCAGCCGGTAAACAGACACTCCAATTCTGTATTTATACTGTTAAGGGGTACTGCTATGCTACAGTCTCACTCTCAACAGACTAAAAGAAATTTTCTTTTTCAAAAAGACTCTTTTATCAATGGAAATTTTGCTAATTTATCACTCCACAAATTCTTTCTCAGCCTTTTTTCTATATCTAATGAGTAAAAGAAGGCTGAGAAAGAATTTGTGAAGTGAAAAACTGTAAAACTGAAAACAAAACACATAATATACTTAGCTAGAGGATATTTAAGAGAGGGTGGTGATAAAAATGCAAATGGCTAAAGGAATAAACAGGTGGGTGGTACAGGTGGGTGGTACAGGTGGGTGGTACAGGTGGGTGGTACAGGTGGGTGGTATGAAAAACTCTTCATTATATATTCCAATCCTGTTGTCTTATGTGAAACAGCTATTATAATTCCAAATTTTGATAGTATACCACTTTTTGTAAAAGGGAGGGAGGGGGTGGGGGAGGTAGGGAGTGTGAGAGTGCGACAATTAGAATACAGCTGTTTACAAATGAGTTTTAAGACGTTAAAAACAGACTTACTATACCACAACAAACATTAGGCGTCGAGTGCCAGGCGAGATGGCAAGAGAAGAAGACAATGACAACAGGGAGGAGCATACAGGCCATGGGAAAGTTTTAACTTACTACCACCACCAACAATGAAACAATTGAAGTACGTATGTACGCACAACATACACAGAGGGAGGGAAAAGGGGAGGGGGGAAGGGGGGAGGAGGGAGGAAGTAGTAATTCACTACACCATTTCGTACTGTCCTGTATACCAATCCACTCACAGGAACTTACACTTTATACCACCTCCACAAGAGGTCACTATTAGTCACTGTCACTATTGAATGCAGTGAAACCATATCAGAGAGACATGTCTTACAAAACTGCGTACAGAGACATTTTAGGTTAAATTGTAAAGGGACCATGAGTTCAGTTGAAGTTTCCGTAGAGCATTGGTGTATCTGGAACTTGCGTGTAGTATTATAAACCTGGCCCTAAGCACAATTATGGGCTAGCAACATACTAGACAGTTGTACATCATGTGATGGAATCAAGTTGTAAAAGAATGCTGAGCTTCAGTATAACTAGTAGTTCACTTGGACACATCTGGTTAATCAGTGCCTCCAGTAAACCAATGCAAGGACAGCCTGCAACTCATTACTAAATGGTGACAAGTTCATTTCTTCACTTGTTTAAGTTTCAAGACGCTACACAAACCAACGATGAGTGACATGGGAAAAAATATAAAATTGCACACACCATATTAATAAGCAAAAAAAAAAATTATAACAAAAAAATAAACATCGCAAATTTTGATTGCATTACCCTTTACCCATGAGAGTGTCTCACTCACTTCATTTGCTCGCCAATTAAGTTTATATATCATCAAAATCTTATTTTAGGGAGAAAAAAAAAGCACAATTTACTTCACTACCTGTTCATCAACACAACAATTAACACACATTTTACATCATCTCTTTCATCTGCCTCATAATTCCATCCACATTCCTATTTCTAACCACACCATCGGCCATTTTGTCCCTCCTGAAGTTACTCACCTTTTACTGGTTTTCTCTTTCTCAAGCTTCTCCTGGCGCTTTTCCTGAGCTGTGCAGCTGTCTCACTTACACTACTCAGGGGACACGCCTCCCTCATAGACACCTCCTCATTGCCTTGGCCCTTAGAGACTTCATTATCACCAGGACCACCACGCCCATTTAACTGAGCATGCTCCAAGTTCATTCCACTCTGTGGTACTCCATTCCTGCCATTCATGAAAGACGGCTGTGACCTACCAATGGTGCTATTCGAGTCCACTGAGTCTACACTAGCACTTTCAGAATCCAGCGGCTTTCTAAGCAACCACCCTGGGTCATGTGATCTCCCTGGGCTGGCTAATTGGTCTGTTGCATCATGTGATCTCCTTTCCAAGTCAGCTGATCGCCTCGCCATGCCCAGCGAATTCCCCAGCCTTTTTAACGAAGTATCAGTCGGGTCACTAGTACACTGTCTAGGCACGTCCCCTGGTTTATGTATCGATCTGGCCACGCCCTCTGAGTCAGCCGACTGCTTCACAGTGCTCCCAGGACATAGTGGCTTTCTCTTCTGAGGACTACGGTTCCGACACAAGGATACCTGGAAGTCATTTGCATGTGCTTTGGCAGACATGTTGATAGATGGCTATCAACTCCAGACGTCAAACCTACAAACATGAAATTAAAAATTATTTAATCAGCAAGAATTTTTTTTTGTTGTAAGGATGCACTACCAAGTGCATCCCTTAGAAAAAGCAACTAGAGCACCATGTTTGACCACACCCCTAACCACACCCACTCAACCAACAGAATAGTACATCATATGTTCATAGTTATGGCCTCATAATTTCATACCCACCTCTTAGGAGGTGAACAAGTAAATCGTCCAATCAAAATTAGTTTTTTTGTGTTTCCTATAGCCTACAGTTACTGCCAAGGGGGCAAATGCTCCTCCTCTTCTCTCTCTCTCTTTACATTTTTAGAATTTATGGGCTTAAATACAAGCACAAGCGATTTTTTTTTACCACCAAAGTGCTTAAAAAGTGCTTAAAGTACTTATAAGCACAAGCACAAAATGCTTGAAGCCATGCCTGGACTAACAGAGATCACTGGAACAAATAGGAAAACAAGAACGTTTGAAAAAAAAACAAATAGCAAAACACACACACACACACACACATACACACAACTCCAACTGATGAAGCTAAAACAAGAAGAAGTGTTCATGAAAAAATAACAACATAAAACAACAACACACACTTAGACCAACCAATAACCCTCTGAACTCCCCCCCAAGATGAAACCAGTACATTATGATAACCATTTAGTGGGTAGATTGTAGGGGGACACTTGAATAATCTTAGCTTCTTATCTATGACATCTACACTATCCTCATCCCCTTCCCCACATACACATACATGTAATGTGCTTTGGAGAGAGACATTAGAAGCAGAAGTGGATTGAGCCTCCCCTCCCAGATTTTATATTTTATGCTTGCTTCACAGCGATAGAAAGCTACTGATTAGGGACAGTTCAAGCCCCCACCCAGGGCTTTATACAGGATTTTTTTTCTGGGGGGGGGGGGGGGGGGAAACTTTTTATCCTACTAGAATAGTGTGTGGCTAAAAGAGAGGGGAGGGTGCTGGTCCTCAAGTTTGGGGGGGGGGGGGGGGGGGGGGGGGGGGGTAATGCTAATATGAGCTGTTTGTCCACTGTAAACTTCAGAGGGTATACGGGGATTTTTCAGAAAACATTGACCTTTTGAACACATTCCCATCCTTATTGGAAAACAGCATCAGTTGAAAGATCTTCCAGCACTTCATTAAGACCATATATGCAGAGATCACGACTAAAACCTTCGTCAGCTCGTACGATTGCCATGAGGCCTGGAAAACCTTTGGCTGAAACTGTGAGAAGTCTAGAGCTAGCAGATTTTAAAATTTGCTTGAGTTCCCATTGATATATAATTAAACAATTCAGATTTCTGAGGGGGGGGGGGGGGGGGGGGGGGGGGGGGGGGGGGGAATGCAGGGCCACCCCCCAACCACCCTCTATATGAAGCCCTGCCACCCCTCACTTGGGGATTTCTGTTTCATTCTACACTTACACATGCAAACACACCACACTCAATGTCACGCTCACATCTCACAAGTGTGAGTGTGCAGAGGTCGCGCGTGCGTGCGTGTGTGTTGGGTGTGTGTGTGTGCGAAGTGGGAGGGGGGGGCGCCAAGAGGAAGTGGGTGGAAAAGCGGGAAGGCAGGGGGGGAGTGTAAGTCGTAACATACACATACACACACACAACCCACACACCACACCACCTAGCACCACGCTTGCCATTACACACACCCTTTACAGACTTCATATCAATGGTGATGGGCAAAACCACAATTAAATGCCATAAGGATTGGAGTTTCACAGGGTAATAGTATCATGAACACACACCTTTAAATCAGCAGACCTTCAAAATATAAGCAACAGGACAATTCCCTAACTAAGACTATTTCTTTTTTAAGACTACATTACTGAAGGTGGTAAAACTGAATAATTTGTGTGATTCTGCAAAGCCACATGGCTCAAATTTATGCTCAAAGGACCCCTCCAAATCACATGACACTGTCCTCAGCAAACCCTATCCACGATCACATGTACCTCTTGTCCCCGCATCACATCCCACGATCACGACACTGTCCTCATCATCCATCCCACGATCAATTGAACTCCTCGTCACTTATCCCATGATCAAATGACATGTCCTCATCACCTATCCCACGATCACATGACACTGTCCCCACCTACATCGAATGAACAGACACTGTCATCCAACATTCATCCACGAATAAAATGACACTCCTCGTACCTAGGACCATGATCCACATGACACTGTCTCATCACCTACCCACGGATCACATGACACTGTCCTCAACCCTCCCTCCAAGCATCACATGACCACTCCTCGTCACCTCGTATCCCAAAAATCACCATGACACTTCCTACATCCATCCCACGAGAACATGACACTCCTAGTCACCTATCCCATAATAACCTGAAACTGTCCTCACCATTCCATCCCATGATCACATGACACTCTCGCCACCTATCACATGACACGTCCCCCACCCTCCATCCATGATTCACAGTGACTGTCTCACCATCCACCCCCTGATCACAAGGACTGCTCCTAGGACACCGTATCCCATGATAACAGACACTGTCCTCAATGCCCATTCCCGCCACAAGTGAGCTAATCCGCCACAACGGCCCCATACCAGTGAGTGTGGAGATCTCTTTCACACTGGCAACTTGCAAGGTATAAAGCAAAAAAAAAAGTGGGTGTTCCCAATGCCAATGTACACTACTGCTACCACAACTAGTTACTTCCCCACTTGTATTACACTGTCAATGCTTCTAAAAATCAGAGGAGTACACCCAAACTGAGAGTACAATAGGACTGGCACACTTTCTCCATCAAGTCTTCCTGGTTGCGAAACAAAAAAAATCAAAATGTTTCCAATTTGCGTACATCATATTTTGATGGTGAATGGAACCTATTTATCACCATTGACCACAGGTGAATGTCAGATTCTATTCCCACTGTACACTTAGAAGAGGAATAAGTACAGGGAGTAGAGTCAAGTACTGTGTGCATTCAAAAGTAACTCTGTGAGGAAAGTGTTCCCAAAGACTTCACTGTTCCCTTATATCATTTCCATCCGTTTTTCAAAAGGACCATTATGGACAACAATACGGGCTCACTTTCAAGTAGAGCTGTCCCAGTAGCTCATCACACCCTGCAGTCATTTCAACAGGCAACGTCTACCAGCGCCTCCGTCCACACCAAAACGACATCCATCCAGTGGGGCCCTTATTTCCAGCATCAGATAAAGGCCTAAGAAAGGTAAGGGTTCAACGGTGGAGAAACTACACTGCGTGGGCGTACGCGACTGCAAGAAAGAAGGAAATTAAGTGGGGTGGGCTAGCTTACTGGCGGCTGGTGAAGTCCGCAAGACGCATAAAAGAGCTACGGACGCGGTTGCACAGGAGCGGCCCCTCGGAGGGAATAGGTAGCTGAAGTGTCCGAACTAACGCTGCGCCCTGAACCGCTGGCGGTAAATCTGAATTAGGAACATTCTAGCAAGGAAAGGTATCACTACACCCCCGTCGAGTCGGTTTGATCTCTTCGCGGACGGGAAGATCCACAAAAAATGGCCGACGTGACACCTCTCCACAAACCCATACAAAATGCCTCCAAGACTTACAGTCTTATTTGAGAGGCCCCAGGTAATGGAAAGACATCACTTTGGCTGATGTCAGGTGAGTGTTCAAATCAGCACCTGGAAAGTGCAGCAGATAGCGTTGATCCTCTGCTGTGTGTTTGATCTCAGCATTATCAGGACCAAGTTCATGCTACAGTTGTGGGAGCAGCCCAGTCCCAGCCCACGGAGGTGAAAAAAAAAAATGGGAGCAAAATACTTCTATGTTCATCGGTGAGTGAGAGTGTTCCAATGGCAGTTTCTGCCTAGACATTAGTGTTAGGGAGCTTAGATACTTGAGATATGCGGCCGTTGATACCTTCGATACTACACACACTGTTCAATTCTTAACGAGTTTTGCGAAAACGGTGACATTTTTTGTGTATTGCTTGAGAAAGGACATTTTTAATATGTACTCAGACTTCTTGATGTTGAGAAAAATAATTCATTCGAATACATGTTAAAAACTTCACACGCTGATTTAAAATTTGTCGCCTCCAATGCTATAATTGGCTGTTAATATTACCAAATATTGGTGTGTTAAGTATACTATTAAAACCTAAGTTTTTTGACAAGTTCTCTTGTATATCGGCAATGTGGAGCGGGTTCCCTTTATTTGTTTTAGCACAACTAGCTGCTGGCTTTTACATATATTATTATTTTGTGTCATGACAATGTTTAAGCACAAAACAAAAATTTATCCAAAGAAAATTAATTCAAATTTCATGCCAATTGTTTTTCTATTTTATTGGTTGGGTGTAATATCACTTGGAAAAAAGAAGATTTACCATAATGTCATTGTTGAACAAACCATGACAGCAGTAAAGACTGAATTGTCTAAGGGTTCCAGTTTGTTCCCCTTAATATTGTCTTAATGTATTATAGAAATATACCAATTGAACAGCAGTACAACCCGGACTTCTTAAAGAAAGAAGTGAAGTCAGACACGTGGATGAGTTGTTTGTAAGTGTATAAAAAAATACTATGTAAAAAAAAAGTTGGTTTTCCCGTTGATTATGGGACATATTGTTCCTTCTAATGGTAGGGTTGACCGGACAGATCCTGACCCGCAAGTCAGCTAACTAATAATTAATCTATTTATGAATTGACAAGGATTATTGATAGCAGTGCAACTAGCATACTCCAATGTCTCAATCAATTTCTAAATGAAGTAATTGCATAAATTTGACAATTAAGTTTTATATATATATTTTTTGTGGTTGCATTAGAATAGCAAAAAAGATGTAGCATGTACATCGTATTCAAGTTAATGTTAAGTATTACTATTTAAAACCTAGGTTTTGTATAAATCTGTGTATACATGTAGCAATAGCTTCACATTTTATTCTCTCTACTTAGGGAGAAAGAAATTCAACTTCCATACCCTCAGGAGCATCCTCACACCTCTCATATTCCTCACTACCTCACATTTCCTGATCCATATCCCCACCCTCCCAATCCTCTCACAAACCCTCCCTTGACTCCCAAGAATCCTCGTAGGCCCCTGAGTGCGGGCATTGCGCATCAGGTCACGCCCCCGCCCCTGGTCAAAGCAGCCTCTCCGGACAACGATGTTGGAAAATTTGAAGGGGAAGGAGCAGAAACTAAAGATGAGGAGAAAGAAGAAAAAGAAGCAAGTCTGCTCGAAGGGATGAAGAGCAGTGATAGACTCATTGTTGACAATCGTTTCCCTTGCAATCCTCCTCGCAAAAATTACGTTGCTAGAAAGGCCTACGATAGTGGCACACGCGTGGAATTATTCGATCTGAGGGACTCGGGGAATACCCCAGAGATGGAACACCTTCTGTGGCAAATGCCCAAGATGTCTCGCAAAGTAAGATTCCAGGTCATTTGTTTAACCAAGAAGATGTGTTATTTTGTTTATTTCATAGAAATTGTTTAACTATTCATTTCTCCTCTTTCTCTAGCGCTGCATCACTTACCCAGCACCCAGTCACCAGTTCTCCAGGCAGACTACTACTCCTAACTACCTCCAACTCTCCTCTCCCTCATCCTCATCCTACCTCCACGCCACGCCCCAAAGCCCCGCCCACTTCCACCCCCATCAGCACGTGCACGATGCAGTGTCAGACTTCCATCGTGCCATGTGTCGCACTACCTCCTACAGGGATCACTATCCTGCCCATTTGGTGACACCGTCCAGCCGGGGTGGCATCGATCGATCCCTTAGGTCTGTCTCTAGCTTCCGCCCATTCACATCCGAGCAGAGGGGGAAGTACCACTTCAACACGGGGGGTGGATCAAGCTTGGCCACACCCCTTTTGAGGCCTGGGACAACTGCGCAGAATAGTTTGCCCATGGCACCATCTTCTCCTCCGGAATTAAGGAAAATTGGCAGCAACCATCACAAAGAGAAATCTGCAAATGACAACAGAAGTGGGAATGAAGATGCCACTATCGTTATTGATGACGATGAAGAGCAAATTTCTGTGGAGACCTGCAACAAGTCGACAAGCGGCAGCGATAACAAGAAAGAATCAACAAATATATGTAAAGGTGGCACCACTAATCCATCACTCCCATCCCACCTTAGTGGAAGTATTACACGCAAGCCACGCCCCAAGTCCTGCACAGGCAGAGTTTCCTCGGCCAGTCGGGTGATGGCCCAGCAGCACAAGCTTCCGCTGCTAGAAGACAAGAACCTTCGCTTCCCTCCTCTCAACCTCAACAATGACACTTGGCAGATGAACCCGCAAGACTTAGACCAGAACAAGACAAACGCCTATCTCTGGTTGGCTCCAAAGTCTGACCAAACCATTGGCGAAATGGTGACTCCGCCTAGTTTGAGGATGAAGCGTGGCCACACCCACCACTCTTCTCTCCCGTCTCCGAGACAAGTGGGGCAAAGCTTGGTCAATACAATGCAGTCTTCTCAGACTGCACCAAAGCAGCCGAGTCAAGCCCAGATAGTGAAGCAATTCACACGAAACCTTCAGAGAGAGCTCTACTGTAGTCCTGACATGAGAGGGGTAACAATGAAGGAAGGCAAGAAACACACATTCTTTGGGCACCACGGACACGATTTCCACTGATTAATGAAAGTATTTCAGACATAGAAGCACGAAAATAAACAGGTTTGGATACACCTATGTGCTTCAAACTATACATTATACACACAATCAACAAACGATATTTTTGGTTTTCTTGTTCGCTATTGGCAGCAGTATTTAGCTCACAACTTTGGCACCCTGCATATTAGCTAATTTGGGCAAACTGGCATGCAAGTGTTGTTGTTTTTAAACCGTACATTATAATTCTAATTATGAAATTATACATGTATATTGATTTTGTCATAATAGGCAATGCATTATTATTATATTGACTAATAAATTTCACATTGACTTTTATATGATATAACTAAAAACCTTCGAGTAAAAGAGAACGGAAAAACTGCTTTACCACTAGTTCATTAAAGAGAGTCTTTTCACTGACTAGAATCTTCATAACATAATGTTTGGGAATGAATGACTTAGATTTAACGATTTATGTGCTAATTGTCATAGAAACCAGCACTGGGATATACATACTGGCACTCCTCCAGAATTTTTTTCATAAATGGATTCACTGGTCTTACTGTAATGATATTCATTGCATACCACCACCAGCCAGCCTGCTCGCTATGATTAATTGAAGATACAACAGCATATCACCACATACTCATTCTTTGTACATGAATAACTCTACGTGAAGATATATTCATTGCTATGAGCAGCCAATAAATAATGTTAGATAGTGATAACCCTTTACCATAATAATATTCAACCTGTAGAGTGAGGGCAACTAAAGCAATTAATAATAATAATAATAATAATAATAATAAAACAATAATGATAATAAATCATTGTTATTGCTGCTGTTTTGTAGTTGGCATTATTATTACTATTATTATTATTATTATTATTATTATTATTATTATTATTATTATTATTATTATTATTATTATTATTATTATCATTATTATTATAATTTCATAATTTCTTTCTCAGGTAAAGTCCTAAGTTCCAGCTGGGAATACTGCCAAGAGAATTAGTATATGAAGTAGTCTGGAACTTCTTCAATGGCACCCTATAGCTATCCTATCACTTCCTAACCCCCTCAGGAATTTATTCAAGAAAATTTTTATACTGAAAGTTAATTAGACATTTTGCTAGGTAGCTGTGTGGAGGTAAACTAAATTGAAACTGGGTGGATTGACTACATATCAATGTTATAGCCACTACCCCACATACCCGACTGTGGAGCTTAGCTGATAGTGAACTCTCTAATAGCCAAACAAACTGCCTCTATTATCATCTCTTAATCCAATCAACCTCTTACTTGTGAAATGAAAGCCTGATCCCAAAATTGTTCTTAGTTTGGAGGCTTTACAGCAATGGAAAATGGTGTGTGCACATACATGCTCAAAGATGATGCCATGTGTATCTAAAATTTATTTTGAATATTTCACTCCACTACACATCCACTTACACCCAGTTCCTCCCCTGCTATTCCTCCCCCCCGCCCCCCGCCCCCCCCCCCCCCCCCCCCCCCCCGCCCCTTCTGGCAACTGTTCTGTGAGTGACCCCCACAATGATGAAGGATACAATTAAAATATGAATTATACAAACAACATACAGTGCAATATGTACAATGAATTAATTCATTAGCTATTCATTATTTCTTACTCGGTTGAAATAACTTTTACCTATTGCTCAATTTTGATTTCACCTTATTAGTTCTTTTCCACTTTTTTTTCAAGAAGCGTAGCAGAGGAGGAAGAACTTTAGGACTAAGCAGAAAGACGTGAATGACAAACACAGTAACAGACATGCTGACTTCCACAAGGGAATAAACCACATCTGACTGCAAAGACTCTTCTAGGGCCAACCACACCGAAGTCAAAGCCACCAGTGTGATTTGCTGTGAGATGACTACAAACAATATCTTTTTTGTATCTTTGAAGTCTTTGCGATGAACTGAGCGTGTTTTTATGGCCAGAACTATGAGAAGAGAAAGAAGAATGAGTGTGTACGTAATCCCAGCCACAGACCAGACTATGAAGTAGTTACAGAAGCATGTATGTATGGTCATGAAGTACGGAGGATTCGCTTGAGGTTGAAATGAGAGCGTCTCTACGAGATGATAGGTATCGATGGACACCCAAAGTCCAAATATGAATATCTTTATAGAGATTAATACGAGTATTATAACTCCAAGCCTTAGATTTGACCAACTCTTTCCCAGCTTGCCAAAATGTCGAAAAATGTTCCAAATGCGAAGAGTCTTCACCAGTGTTGTGGCCAGTATAAGATCAAAACCAGTTGACCCTATAATCACTACAACATTGCAAGATATGTATCTATCATAAAATGGATTGAAACTGCTGTTTGCTCTACCTTCAAGAACACGAATTGTGGATGACACCAGCATCAAGAAACTACCTAGGAATATCCACATTGTAAGGGGAACACTAGTTGCCTTGATTTCACACTCTTTTCTAAAAAACACAAACAGAGCAACGTTGGTTACAGACAGAGTGTAAACTATAGCTAACCAAAATAATAGTAGAATGATAATACTTAGAGGTAGTTTCCATAGCATTGTCTGAAACATGTCTGGAGGCAGGCTCCAGTAAAGTATGGTTTAGTGATAAAGATTGGAAGTTGAAGTTGTATCGACCTATAACATCAACTCTCCGGTTTCTAGCAAATCCCACCACCAAATCTACTCCATATGCTGCTTCGAAAATTGTTGAATAGCATGAAAAGTGAAGTTTGAAGAATTGATGTTTTGCTTCTTCATCATATTTGTACCATTGACGTTGTATAGAAGCTCCAATGCCAAAGTATCATTCAGAGCTAATGCCAGTCTCCAAATGGAGTCATAAACTAGGCCACTAAACAATGACTCTACTGTAGAAATAACTTTCACAGCTTCATTACTTTCATTAGATAATGGAGAGCTATAAGAAATAATAATTACATTTTCCCACCACATTGGTGGGAGTGAGGCTACAGAAGTTGGGTCTATGTGCACAAATATCCAAGACAACCTGGGCCACACTAAATCTTCTTTAGCGGCTTGCATTAAAATTGAATTGGCAGTATACAGAGGAACAAACACCACCACTATGTTGACTTTGCTTGAGTTCAACTTGCTGAGGAAAGCAATAATTTCTAGGAGTTTGTACTTAAATGGAACTGTGAAATTGTGATATTGAGAATTGACAATGCTGACCAAAGCTTCAGCTGCCTCCCAGAGGTTAGAAGTGACATGATTTCTGTGACCTGTTTCAGCATGAGCTATACCAATCCTCGTCCAGTTAAAACTGAGCAGAACATCCAAAATGGCACCAGCTACATCTGCATGAGAAGGCAGCATGTGTAACACAGAATGTGGAGACTTGCTCGGGTATCTAAGAGAAGAACCAGAAATCTGTAAGACCTTCTTGTTGGGTGGTGCTGAGATAACAGGAGAGAAGGATGCTGCCACTGCATCACAAAACAATCCAACCACTGCTACAATATCTGTAGGTGAGTTAAACAAACCACCGAATAACATGTCCAAACCTTTAATAGGGTCACATTCTGGTACTAGAATGGGAATTGGCACCAATTCATACTGCTGCAGTACAGTGGGATGCCTATTGACATCGTCCACAGCTTGAACTGCTCTTTGATATATATTTTCACCCTGAGTCCAAGAGTTGTTCGTGCCATCATTGATACTATCTTGGGGTGAAGCAATGACAAGAACATTCCATAAAGAAGCTCTATCAGAATGACAACTGGAGAATTGGAGAATAAGCAAAGATATACAACCATAAGCAAGAATTTCCATATCTGACGTTCTATAGCTACTGATATTGCTTATTAAATACAGCTATTCCGAAAACACTTAGAAAACGGTTTACTCTGCTACTATAAAATATAACCAAGTTGTATGTCTATGGACTGATTCAGAAACTCAATTGAACACTCTTATTTGAATGAAGTCATCCTTTTGTTCGCACTCTGTGGTCATGTGTTTTGTCTACTGATCCCTCCTATGTAATATTATCTCAGGTAAGGGAAACCCCCTATGCTGGCTTCACTTGGCAAGAGCTGTGTATCATAATCAGGTATGTGATGGTCAATTAGCTATAGATAACTCATTCATAAGGCACCTCCTGGCGCACACACTTTTGTGCAACACACATGTAAAATAATACTCACTCTGGGTATAGAATGTCAAATCATCAACCAGCACATACAATAAAATAACCACACAAACAATAATGGTGAAGTCCAAATTTCAATGTCCATCCACAACACACACTAATCTCTCGGAAGTTTGATGTAGGCATTGTCTTGGCACCTTCCCATACATCTCAATTTCATAAGAAATTTATTACAAAAGTTAACCTTTGGAGGAAAGCACTTTTTACTTTTAAAAAGAGTTTGGTAAATTTCAGAAGTTATTCTCTATTTTGGTAACTTCATATTTTGTTACTGAGTGCCTTGTTAATTTTTGGAGTTCCATTTTTGAGAAGTTCTATGTTTCCTGCAGTTCTTCAAATTTTGCAGAAGTTTATTTCATAATCTTTAATTTTCTTTTTGACACCGCACATTCTTCACATTCTTCCTAAATGCATGATAAACACCATAAACTTATTGAACGCATTTGAGCTTAGGTTCAATAAACCTACCCCACAGTCTTTTGATAGCTTGTTCCTCAGCTAGCTTCAGAAATAATCGTAACAATAACATGAAACTAATTTTCCAGCCCAAGTTTTTATTGAATTTGTTTGCTGTTGCCCATAAATTTCAGAATTTCAACCATAAAGAATGAATACACTTCTCATTAGAGCTGAGGCCAATAAGCAACCAATTTCAACTTCAGTATTTATGTTGCTAAATGCACTACTATTACACCAAGTAATAATCTTTCTGAGACAATCTATTTTCTATAAATGTGTGCCTCGTGAGAACTCCTTTTTTCACGTAAACACCTAATTATGTCAGTTACTAAGAATCTTGGTAGAAAACAACAACAACAACAACATATGGGTCCTTCTTGTGTTGTATATTTGTTTTTATTGCTTTTTTTTTATTAATTCATTAAATAAAACAATGCATTAAAAATTATAGTATTTTTTACTGGATAAGTGAAAAAGGCAGAGTTAAACTATGACTGCTGGTGGTTGATACTATCATCATTACAATCATTGATGATATGTTTGAGAAATAACTACGTTTGCTATTTTTATTTTAGAAAAGAACACTTTCCACGTACTTGTCTTCTCTTCACGTCCTCCAATCAAAAATATCTTGTCTGATATGATGCAGCTACAACTATATACTGCAAGAGGGAGGTGTCCCAATGACCCAAATGTCGAGGTAGCTTCCTCTAAGCAAAGATATACAACAATAAGCAAGAATTTCCATATCTGACATTCTATAGCTACTGATATTGCTTATTAAACACAGCTATTCCGAAAACACTATGTTAGAAACCTTAGAAAACGGTTTACTCTGCTACTATAAAATATAACCAAGTTGTATGTCTATGGACTGATTCAGAAACTCAATTGAACACTCATATTTGAATGAAGTCATCCTTTTGTTCGCACTCTGTGGTCATGTGTTTTGTCTACTGATCCCTCCTATGTAATATTATCTCAGGTAAGGGAAACCCCGTATGCTGGCTTCACTTGGCAAGAGCTGTGTATCATAATCAGGTATGTGATGGTCAATTAGCTATAGATAACTCATTTATAAGGCACCTCCTGGCTCACACACTTTTGTGCACACACACATGTAAAATAATACTCACTCCGGGTATAGAATGTCATATCATCAACCAGCACATACAATATGTAACACTGAAGCAGGATATGATAAATAACCATCACACAAACAATAATGGTGAAGTCCAAATTTCAATGTCTATAATCCACAACACACACTAATCTCTCTGAAGTTTGATGTAGGCATTGTCTTGGCACCTTCCCATACATCTCAATTTCATTAGAAATTGATCACAAAAGTTAACCTTCGGAGGAAAGCACTTTTTACTTTTAAAAAGAGTTTGGTAAATTTCAGAAGTTATTCTCTATTTTGGTAACTTCATTTGTTACTGAGTGCTTTGTTAATTTTTGGAGTTTCATTGTTGAGAGGTTCTATGTTTCCTGCAGTTCTTCAAGTTTTGCAGAAGTTTATTTCATAAATTTTCTTTTTGACACTGCACATTCTTCACATTCTTCCTAAATGCATGATAAACACCATAAACCTATTAACACATTTGAGCTTAGGTTCAATAATCCTACCCCACAGTCTTTTGATAGCTTGTTCCTCAGCTAGCTTCAGAAATAATCGTAACAACAATAACATGAAACTAATTTTCCAGCCCAAGTTTTTATTGAATTTGTTTGCTGTTGCCCATAAATTTCAGGATTTCAACCATAAAGAATGAATACACTTCTCATTAGAGCTGAGGCCAATAAGCAACCAATTTCAACTTCAGTATTTATGTTGCTAAATGCACTACTATTACACCAAGTAATAATCTTTTTGAGACAATCTATTTTCTATAAATGTGTGCCTCGTGAGAACTCCTTTTTTCACGTAAACACCTAATTATGTCAGTTACTAAGGAATCTTGGTAGAAAACAACAACAAAATATGGGTCCTTGTATATTATTTTTTATTGCTTTTTTTTATTAATTCACAATGCATTATAAATTATAGTATTTTTTACTGGATAAGTGAAAAAGGCAGAGTTAAACTTGATACTATCATCATTACAATCATTGATGATATGTTTGAGAAATAACTACGTTTGCTATTTTTATTTTAGAAAAGAACACTTTCCACGTACTTGTCTTCTCTTCATGTCCTCCAATCAAAAATATCTTGTCAGATATGATGCAGCTATAGCTATATACTGCAAGAGGGAGGTGTCCCAATGACCCAAATGTAGAGGTAACTTCCTCCACATGTCAGAAATGCCTGTGTCTGAATGTGAATCAAGAGCCTCTAGGTATACACTATCGACTCCTGCCCACAATTCTTACAGATACCTCCCATGAAGTAGTAGGTATTTTCCTATTGTAGTATATATTATAGACTGGCATGGTATAGGTGTAGATGGTGCGGTGAACCACGGCATGGCATCAACTCAACACTTGTAAACCAAGTTCTTTGTGGCCATCAAACCCACCCTTATAAGATATGCATTCTGTCTGAAGGAAATATGTGTAGTGTAGACATAGGAGGGAAAGGTTGTGTCTGTTGCTGGCTGTCAGACTGCCACTCTCCCAGTTTGGTGCTCTCTATGTCACTTTCTCCTGGAAAAGTTAGCCTTCCCTTTGTCAATCTGGTTTCCCTCACGTTACTATTAACTTGTTTTAGATGAAAACAATAACAAAGCATATGGTATGGTATGAAGATAGAGAGTACATTTGCAGGACTGTGTATTATAGGCCACCACTGTATTGGTACCTCCTCCAAATATAATAGCTCCAACATCTCCAGAATTACTGAAGATACTAGCAGCTTATATTGACATGTCATGACCACTACTACAAACAAATAACCCAACCAAGAACACTAAGAATATTGCCCAAGTAAAATATTGTTACTCTATAGCACAACAGATCCGTGGCTGCAGTGTGCATAGCTATATGGATATAGTTATACAAACTATTGGTGATACCAGATGCATAATTTGGAAGCAATATCACGACCTCTACCCACTTGGTGAAGTAATCATTAGAGGAGTAGCTCTATGTAACAATTACTATTAACTAACTGTATATTTGGCCACAGGAGATAAATTTCCAGATGATTGGATAATAATAGGGTAGAACTCAGGAGATACTTTAAGTGTCATTTTCCAGTTAAGGGGCACAGACAGGAGTTTGGAGTCACAAAGGAGTCTAGTATTAGTAGCTATTGTAAATAACTAAACAGCAAAGCTTGTTCCAATCAGTACTAACAGTCCATACTGAGATTGCATAGTAACATGGTACAGAAAATAGCATTAGAGTGGACGGGCTAAATGACATGACACAGGATAAACTAGTTTCAATTAATAAAAAATTATTAATATATTATGAATAATAATAATAATAATAATAATAATAATTATTATAATAATAATAGCACATTTTCTCATTCTTACAGCAAATATTGTTAATTAAAACTTAACCTGACGTTTCGACTGCTTGCCGAAGTCCTCTTCAGGGGTCAACTGATGTTGAACTCACTCTGGTGATATAATAACGCAATGTAAACCGCAAGATTTCTGGAGGGTGATTTGCACACAGCATGGACAGCCAGCATCCTGGAAGCTCTAAACCTATGTCTTAAACTTGTTGTTGTCAGGTGTCATCTGTATGTGTAGAGCTTCCTTGATTTTTAACTCACGATTCTTACTGGCTCTGTCTACAACTCTTACCTCTTCCCGTTTAATGGGGTGATTTTGCTGCCAAGCATGTTCAGCAATGGCTGAACATTCTTGGCATGGGAAGAAGTAAGAGTTGTAGACAGAGCCAGTAAGAATCGTGTGTTAAAGATCAAGGAAGCTCTACACATTATACAGATGACACCTGACAACAACAAGTTTAACAGAGACATAGGTTTAGAGCTTCCAGGATGCTGGCTGTCCATGCTGTGTGCATATCACCCTCCAGGACATAATAAACAGTAAGGTACCCTCCAGAAATCTTAATTGCTGTTTACATTGTGTATTAAATCACCACAAGGAGAGTTCAACAAGTTCTGAAGAGGACTTCAGCAAGAAGTTGAAACGTCGGGTTAAGTTTTAAGTAATAATATTGGCTGTTAGAACGAGAAAAAATGTGCTATTATTATAATTATTTCAGCCGAAAATGACTGAATATAATAATAATAATAATTAGTATTATTTTATTGATATTATTATTACTATTATCATATTGTTATTTTTTATTTCAATGTATTTACAAATAGCTATTACTAAATTTTAATAATTATTTAAGTCATCCCATTTCATTTCTATTCTTTGTCCTGTTGGATATCACAATCTATTATTATTCATTGCTTAAAATTATCACTGCATGATGTGTTTAATTGGTGGGTGAGTGTGGCCAAATTGTTGTGCTGGAGAATGTCAAATGTACAATAATGTCTTCCAGAATTGGAGAAAGGTGGGGATTATCTAGCAGACCTGTGGAATCTCACAGTTTGCAATGGTTACAGTATCCAAGATTAATGTGTACTGATAAGGAATTCAGTGGCAATGACTTAATTTCCCTAAGGAAGCTGGATTAATACAATGAAGAATTGCTGAAGAAACATTTACAGCCTTACTTATGAAAACTACAATCCTAGCTATACTTAATTCCAGACCCTTTCCTCAGTTAATAAAGATAGGCATCATCATCATCACTGAAACCTGCAGTCTCGAATTGGAATTCTTCAGCTTCTTGCTGTTCATCAGTCTCTAATTGGAATTCTTCAGCTTCTTGCTGTTCAGTGTCGAATTGGAATTCTTCAGCTTCTTGCTGTTCAGTCTCTAATTGGAATTCTTCAGCTTCTTGCTGTTCAGTCTCTAATTGGAATTCTTCAGCTTCTTGCTGTTTCTTGAATTGATTGATGTCAGCATTTAGCTGGCCTATTTCAAGCTTATGTTTATCTATCTCAGTCTTTAGTTGATTGTTCTCTGTCTTTAGTTGATTATTTTCAGTCCTGACTTGACCATTTCCCATGTGTAGATTATTTTTGTCAGTCTTTAGGTGTTCATTCTCAACCTTCAATGAATCATTCTCAGGCTTCAACTGATCGTTTTCAGCCTTCAACTGATCATTTTCAGCCTTCAACTGATTCTTGTCAGCCGTGAGTTGAATGTTTTCAATTGTTTGCTGATTGTTCTCAGCCTTAAGATGATCATTCTCTGCCTTGAGTTGATTTTTTTCAGTCTTAAGTTGATGAGTTTCAATGTTTAATTGGTCACTATCAGCTTGTAATTGGGTAATACGAATCTCCAATTTCCTTTTCTCTTCAATAAGTTGTTGTAAATCCCCAGATTGTACTTGTCTTCTGTCATTCTCAAGTCTGGCAATATCTACAACTAATTCTCTGTTTTCGGTTTCCAGTCTCAATTCAGATATCTAGTGTATCAAAAAATGTACATGTATATGTAAACGCATAATATTACAATGCATTAAATATATCAATTTGGAAACTTCGACTAGTAATTATTTAACATGCCAATATTATACCTCAAGTTCTTCTATTCTCTCATTCTTCTCCTTTGTCTCCTTCATGTGTAATACACTAGTTACGTTAAGTGACCTCCCTAAACTTCCTCCGTGCAACCTCTCCATTTCAATCTGAACTGGCTGTAGTCTTTCCAGCAGTTGTTCTGCAGAGGGTCTAGTCTTGGGAATATTATGGAGGGAGTTTTTCACCAACTCCACTAGCACCGGATGAGACTCTAAGAAGTGGTTCTCTAGCTTCTTCATATAATCCACACGGCGTTCCACTTCAGTACGTCCAATGACACGACCAGAATCATCTGGATCAGCATGTGTCGCGGACAATAAGTCACCAGGAAAAACCTAATAAAAATTGAACAAGATTTAGATGAATTTTAGTTTCGCAATTTGTTTTCTTTACACTCATGGTAACTTCAATAAATTTGCTTCCTCCTTAATTAGCATGTTGTGTGCTGTGTGCTGTTAGGCTTGAACCCAAAATTATAGCATTGAGCTCAAAATAATTTCATGTTAATTAAAATCTTTGAATTGAAACTTAGTGTAAATTGAGAGTGGTGGACTTGCTCAAACTTTCCCCCCAAACAAACTTTTCTTTAATCCCTTACATGGCACAATAAAATAGAACACATTGTACTTGTATATACTTTCACACTCTGTTTTACCTGTGTTAACACATAGAGAGCAAGATGTCCGAATGAGAACACATCTAGAGATGGCCCGTATCTGTGACTGTCACTAAGAGCCTCCGGTGGCATGTACACGGTGGTCCCTGGATGCTTTGACATGGTCTGAGCTAACTGTGCTGGCTTCAGAGTCACCATTCGAGAGTTTCCCATGTCCGTGATCTTTGCAGTCAGAGATGAAGTCAGAAGGACATTTCTGGCTGTGAGATCTCTGTGGACTATGGGAGATGCCCGGCTGTGCAAGTATACCAGTCCACTGCTGGTGTCTGTGAGAATGGAGATCTTGACCGGAAGTGGGACATTAGGGGAAAACTCCAAGAGGTCATCCACACTCATTTCTAGCTTCTCCATCACCAGTAGAGGTACCTCAGATCCCTCAAGGAAACACAGACCAAGGAACTGGGTGATGTTCGGGTGACGGAGACCTGCCATCAACTGGCACTCTTGTTGATACCTAACCACAGTTTCTCGAACTCCTTGATTACCAGGGTCTAACAACATCTCATGCATACGTTTAGCAGCACAAGGTACTCTACTGTATTGTACCTAAAATAAATTGAAAATACAACAATTAGACTGTATACAACAGACACTTATACACATTAATCTTTGCTATATCATAGCTGTAGACAGCCCCCCCCCCCCTAATTTTGGCAAAAGTGAATATTGTACACTAAACTAATAATAAATAATGTGACTTAGTATAGGTGAATTTTTAATACAGTTTAATCAAAGTTAAACTAAGGTAACAGAAGACACAGGCAGGATCGGGTGGTAGTGGCCTTTCATGGGGTTGCACTGATGTGGTAGATAGGGCAAGGGGTGGTAAAATAAAGCTAGGCAGAGGTAGTCTTGAGTATGCTCAGTGAACTAAGGCTAGCATGGTACCATAGTACTGTGGCAGCAAGGAAGCCACAGCGAGCAATCCGAAGCAATCCGGAAGCGTTTTTCGGTCTAAGTTGGCAGATGGCACAGGAAACAAGGGAGGATGCCCGCAATTACCAGTGACACTTGATGAAGCTGTGTTGGCAAGTATAGTAGATGGGGTGACCAAGAAGTTGATGGAAGTGCAAATATTGCCAAAAGCCAGCGAGAGCAGAAAGTCAGAGCCGCCAACAGTCACCAGGAGAGTGTTCGGTAAGTTAGTATGCAGGCACTTGTAGAACCCCCTCCACTTGGTATGTCTGAGTATTCTTAAAGTTATAGGTTACGCATACAGTGACCAGCTCAGAGCGTTGCAAGTGAGGTTGATGTCTTCAAAGACGAATCCATTTCGAGTTGGGGTAGATGTATTTGTCAGCAGAACCAATTGCTCCCTTTGCCCAGTGGCAGCAGTCTTGTCCTATCTTGCAGACAGAGGCCCGTCGCCAGGTTCACACTTTTTATATTCCAAGCAGAGAGATCACTGACTTGGGCACGCTTTGTGACAGAATTGAAGATGGCTCTAGAGTCCTCAGGAGTGGACAGTACATGCTATTCGGGTCACAGTTTTAGAAGTGGAGCTGCAAGAACGGCAATGAGGAGGGGTCTTGGAGACGCTGCTATCCAGATGCTAGGACGGTGGAGGAGTAATTGATATCGGTCATACATAAAAACTCCAAGATTCCCACTGGAACAGTATTAATTTTTTTTTAGGTATTAGTGACTGATCTTGTACATGGATGTTAAGTTCGTGGAAAGACATTCTTCAGTGTCACGAGGGGGAGAAGGGTAGGAGGAGAGAGGGTCTCACGGAGTAATGTTGGGTGGGCAGTTTCCCCCTGTGACCTCCACAAGGGCAGTCCAGGAGGGCTATCTGCAGGGGAAAAACCCTAGCAGATATGTAGGCCAAAGAAAGGGGATGGTCAGGGGAAACCAGAAAACATCAGGGGTCTCGTGACCCCAGGCTCTCAAGTTGCTACACCTTGTCGCCAAAATAAAGTTGTACTTGGTGCGGTTTACAAAGGGAATTATGTTAATCCAGCTGTAATTAATGTGCTAACCAGAAAAAAGGTTATTATTAGAAGTAAAAAAAAAGAACAAAAAAAAAAGTGGTAGTGATGGAGTTGATTTCATCTTCACTGCCATTTCTGCTTTCTCTAAAACAGTTTTTTGTGGCTACCATACCAAATATAGATGTCCCATTACAACCCCCCTTAACTCCTCTTCCTTCACCCCGACCATCACCTTTACTTTATTAATATATATTAATTATATATTATATATTGTATATAATGTATGAATAAACTATCTTACAGAACAGGTTTTACTCATAACTCTAGTTCATGTCTAGAGATACAGTGTACTTGCAAAACCCCCGATGTAAACTAAATGCATGGGTGGAATGTGCAACCTACTTTAAACCTCCTCTGCCCTCTTTCAAATGTATATACCAGAGGAACATAAAATAAATCATTTGGTCAGTATTACAGCTAATGCAACTGAAATTTAAAAATCAGTTATAAAATATAGCACAAGTTTGTAACAGTGAGGCAGTGGAATAGGAACTGCAGTGGCTGGAGCGGCTTTGGCTACTGCACTTTTAGCCAGATTGGTATGGTAAAGATCGTCAGTATTGAAATTGCTCGGTGAGATGGTGAAGTATCATCACCATTTGGTGAAGTCGCATTGCTGTCTTCAGTTTGGCCCTCCCCCATGTGGTATGATTTCAGATGGTGATTGAGTACTATTTTTAAAGCGTCTATTTTAGGTACAGAGCTGCTTTAATAAGGTAAGGTATTCCTGGCCTTTAGTAACTGATCAACATTTCAATTTTGGTAAATCGATTGCTAGCAGATTATGAGTTTAACTGATAGTAGTTTTCAGTTATGGAGCTTTCCAGTTTACCTCACCAACCTGGAAGATTTATTCATATAGATCAAGAAAACTACTAAATTAATTAATTGGGCGTGGCTTATAGGCGTGGTTAAGGGCTTCGGTACATTTTAAATGCTTCTTACACCCCTGTGAGGGGATAGCGCACTTACTTCCACTACAGAGCCATACGATCCAACTCCTAGTGTCTTCCCAGTAGGTACAACTTGATCCAAGAAGTAGTGCTGCAACTGGGAATCCCTTTTAAACGTTCTAGACCAACCAGATCTTTTAGCCATCCCTTAGTAATGTGCGGGGGAAGAGAGACAGAAAATGTTGGGCTCACCCACCTAACCACGCCCTATCAACGGAAACATTTTAAAGAGAGGCGGCAGGGTAAGGCAAGGAAAGTTGCCTATGGAGCGGTGGTCCAAGAAAGTGAATGCAGCCAAGTCAGCTCAGCAAGACTCTAAAGCGTTTTTGGGCACCCTTTTTTGTGTGTGTGTTCCGCTGTGGCTCCGGGCTCTGCAGAAATATATTATTAGCCTCAGCCTTACCAACTACCTATTGGGACGACAGTGGCAGAAACCACACCCCAGGAATTTTGACCACACCCCAAGGAATCCACGCCTCTGACGTTTGTTTGGGTGGGCCAGGGCGGCCAGTACAGCCAAGTGACCTGACACCTACACAACCAAAAATGTCGTCCGGTTTCAGTACCGTAAACAGTACTGGTACAGTATCGTTACAGTGTTGGACCGGCGGTGGTCTAAGTCAGTCGGTACGGCGTAAATCGGCAATACCCTTGTATCAGGATTTCGCTATCACTACTAATGGGTTTCATTCAGTACTGTAACAGACCTTTCAACCTTGTACCAGCATCGAATACTTTACAGGTCCAATACTGTAAGCTGTCCTGAAACAACCATGGCTCTTTTACAATATTGTTAGAATAAATCATGCAATTTCATTAAAATAATAACCAAATTTTATTGAATCTTTCAAAATAAGCCTTTTCAGAGTTGAAAAGTTGTTTGTCACTGTAATTAAGTAAATAAGTTTCAAAAAATAAAGTTACAAAGTTCTCTCCAATAGTTGTAATGAAAAAGATGAAAACTATAAACATCTTGTAGAATGGTGACAGTTATAAATGCCACAAAAATACATCATTAAACAGTTCTCTGATCAATTATTCCAGGTCAAGGTTCAGTCACACTCCACTCTGAATAGCCGGCCAACAAAATGCAGAGGTGCTGGGTGCACTTGAAAGAGAAATGACCTCATCTTCCTGGCTACAAACACACACATTGTTAAGTTAAAGGTGACTGACCATATTAAATCAAAAGTGCATAGTAGCTATTGTTCAGAATTTTTTTTGAAAATGGTCCACTGAACTTTGTATATCAAGCAAGTTCAGTGGCAGATCTAGAGACTTAAAAATGGGGCGGGTTGTTCTTTTTGAAGCAATAACCACACCCACCTAATCATTTGAGGAGTTTAAATTAAATATTAAATAGTCACTTGTAATGAAAGTAAGTTGTGGTGTCAAAATAAACAGCTTGCTGAATATCAATGGACAAAGAAATTATGACAGAAAAGAAAAAATGTGATTTACTAGCATCTTTGAATTTATCTGCAAAACTTATTTGTAAGTCCTTGGTCTTTGTGCTCACTCATCTACAGTAAAGCTGGTAGAAAGAAAAATCCAATTTTTTCTGGATCATAGCAATCTCCAACCAATTTGACAGCTAATTTAATACCCTACTTGACAAACTAACAAACCAAGAGCTTCAGTGACACCTTACAACTGTGTCAATTTGATTGTAAATGGCTGCTAGGGGTAGCCCATCGGGTAAAAAGGCTCTCACGACTGAAAATGCCGAAAGGTAATTGGGGGTAATGAGCGAGGTAGTCAGGGATGTGGTAGTGTGTAAGAAGGGGGTTCAAACAAACCAATATACTGGATCCGCCACTAAAGTCCATTAGCTATTTTTGTATTCTGCGTAAGCTTCCTTACACCTTATGTTAGCTACTGCTTCTATTGAGTAACTATTTTTGGATCTAATTTGTGTCGGCAATTCTGTTCATGACATTAACAAAAACACAATGAAAGTCATAGTCAGCCATTAAATGATTTCCTCAAAATTAATTTAAGTGATAAGCTATACCATCTACAGGAAAATTGGGCACAATGCGGGCCCTGTAAAAATAGGTTTTATTGCACTTACACGTCCCCCAGCATCCACATATTGAACTCGCCAAGTTTTATAGTCATAGCTTCAGCAGTTTCCGATATATGTGATTTAACCATTACATTCCATAGGTTTATTTAATAAATTTTTAAGAATAAAAAATCAATCTTTTCAAACATTTTTGCACATCGCATAGTGCCTGATTTTCCTGTAGATAGTCACATATAATATATATACACCAAAGTTGGGGCCACAAACATTGATTGCAATTAAATACATTTTTGCTGCAATCACAACATAATTGTACTTGTGTGGGACACCAATCAGCACATGTTTATCCTTGCAAGCATGTTTGTATATTTTTTTAAGTATTTGTAATGCAATCAAACAAACTTTCTAGATACAATATTTGTATAGGCAACTGTCAAATACATTTCAATTATTGACCCCAAGTCTGAATATACTGTATAGCCGGAAGTAATGATAGTTTGCGATTTATAATAATTAGGATGTTTGCTGATACAATGTTTGTGGGTCAAGATCAATCTTCAAAACAATCAAATGTAAGTGAATGTTTGGTGGAATTTTTTTTTGTGAAATCCGAAAACTGTAGAATTAAATTCTAGTAAATATTTCCAGCTATACGGTACTCAAACGAAAGCTGTACAAGGAGCTCACACTAAATATAAAATCAGAATAGTATGTATGTAAATTCCATGTGACCAACCTTGGAGACAAACTTATTGCTTAAGATGAAGTGTTGACATCTGAAGATGTGCAAGTACAGATGAAGGTAAGCTGAACATCAGGGAGACTACAGACTGCTTCATTCTGACTGAAAAGGTAATTTTAACAAACCTCAACAAAAATAAGGAATCTAACCTCAACTGGGGAATAGGATGGAGTGATACAGGTTCACATGCTTGAAAAAGAAAAGAATATGGGTTAAGCAAAAAAAGAAATATAAATTTTAGAAAAACTAACTTTTATGATTGTATCCAGAAAATAAACCTGAGTGAGAATAGCATTCTTTTTATAATGGCAATTACAAATGAATAATACAAACATACCTCAATATCTTTTAGAGGTGGTTGGTATTGGTATGACAAGGATGAGTAGCTGCATGGAAATATAATGTATAGAAGGTACACTACAATAAATAAACCGGAATAGAACTCTAAATTTACTTTCCTTTTGTTTGCTGGTGTCCCTTAACATCTTCCATTGGTGATGTCTTGTGTTACTACCCATGTCATAATTACAAAAATAGATTATAAAATACGTTAAAAATTATCCCGTATATATATAGCGTATAGGACCATGTTGTTGTTGTTGGTAACTAACTTGGATGAAGTCACTGAAATATCTACTATGTTAATGTAAAATGCTAATATTTTTGATTACACAAATTTGAATATACATGTGGCCATATTAGGGTAAAAGTAATTTTTACTGATTTACACAATACTCATTTAAAAAAATACATTGAATTAGAATAATCATGTTGAAACTCTATTTGAGAAGTAAGACACTGTTCTCTTTCTATGTTCCTTGGTCATTGCTTTGACACGAACTTGCATGAGTTGCTGCATTCATGGATTATTGACACTGCATTTCCAATGGCAAAAGATTCCAATATGAAAATGTTATCAGCCATTGTCAGCAATGGGCAATCCAACTCGTTAGTTATGAAATCATGGTGAGCAAAGAAACTCAATCTTTCTGATCACACATAGTTGGTTGCCATTATAATTCTTGGCAGCTGCCAAAAGCTGACCATACTCAATCTGCAAGATTTAAAGAGTGAAAATTTAAGACATAAGGAAAAATGTGACCATCTACGGGAAAATCGGGCACAACGTGGCGTGCGTAAATGTCGGGAAAAGATCGATTGAATTCTTAAAAATAACGAAGGGAACGGTTAGGTCGAATATAGCGAAAACAACTAAAGGTACAGCAATAAAACTTGGAGGGCTCAATATCTGGATGCCGACAAATGCGTAAGTGCAAAAAAAATGTTTTTATGGGGGCCGCGTTGTGCCCAATTTTCTTGTAGACGGTCACAAATAATCATAAGACAGCAAGCACACAGTTTCTAAGGACACACACATACACACAAAAACACACAAACAACAAACACACACAAAAAACACACACACACCAAACAAAAAATAAAAATGATTTAAAAGAAAGGCAGGGGTTTGAATTTAAAGTACAGGTAAAGAAACTGAAATCCAATATCAATCTGTTTGGTATTAGCTCTGATTACCATAATGTGCTGGCTGCATCAGATTAATTGCAATGTTTACTTTGGTTTGTATCTAGCCTCCTACACTATTACGGTTATTACCTCATGACTATTGGAAAGAAGTTTAACGTAATTTGCCACTGTGTATAATTTGTGTACTACGCCCTGAAATAATTCCACTTTCATTTCCATATCTACACCTTCATGATGGACATCAAAAGACTGGTGCAATTCCCTCATTGATAAGACACCAACATCAAGAAGGCTCAACTGGAGAGCAGAGAACTTTATTGGTGAACATTGACTACACTGTGACATTATACAACCAAGATGCTGAAAAATGAGTGACACAAACATAATAATAACCTACTTTTCGCAATGTTCCATGCTGATAAATACTTTTTTCAATATAGCTTTGTTTAATTGGAACATTATTGAGAAATGTTTGTAACACTGGAGAAGTGTATAAGGACTGGAGGCCTTTTCCACAACTGAAAATTAAATGATCGAAGTAAGAAAAAGTAATTATAAGTATGAACATGTGGTTGTCTGATGTTGGGGTAGTCACATCATGTATTTGCACACTAATTAAGTATGAACATGTGGTTGTCTGATGTTGGGCTAGTCACATCATGTATTTGCACACTAATTAAGTCTATTGTTTAAGGTATTTTAAGAAATTATTTGTAATAGCATGCAAAGTAAATCAAGTTTAACAAATAATGATTTTTTAGGAAAAAGTGCACATAGCTACAACATTACTTATTCAATTGAAAAAAACTCGCCTGCTTTCTCCTGAGATATAACCATCTTCACAAATATACCTCAACTGTTCTGTGGTGGCAAAACTAACTGAAATGTCATGACTTGGGGCACTTTTGTTCCCATAAGTGTTTTGAGCCCTGATGAAAGAGTTAAAAGTTTCACATCTGTCAGTAAAAACAATTGGATATAAAATAAAATGACAAGCCTTGCATGCATGACAAGCCTTGCATATCTTCTGCTTCAGAATTGCAAAACGTCTGTGTAATTGCTACATTTAAAAATGTGACTGTCCACAGGAAAATTAGGCACAATGTGGGCCCTGTCAACATTTTTTCTTCACATACACATTCATCTACATTCAGATATTAAGCTCACCAAAAGTTTAATAGCCATACTTCAGCCATTAGTCAATATATGTGACCTAACCATTCCATTCTGTAGGCTTATTTAATACATTTCAAAGTATTAAATTGATATTTTCCTGACATTTATAACAAATCACAGTGTGCCCAATTTTCCCAATAACGGTCACAAATAACTACTTTCCACAGCACACTCATAACGTATCAAAACCAAGGCAACAACACATCAACAAAATAATAAAGAACACAATTCATAAAGCCACTAAGTGAATAATATTTTTTATATAATCTGACCGAGGATATTATGGCTCATAATGGTCCGAGTCCGAGAGTGCAGCCCAAGGAGAAGGACCATTTTGTGACCATAATATCCAAGGCTAGTAAGCATTAACTACTTTCCACAGCACACTCATAACGTATCAAAACCAAGGCAACAACACATCAACAAAATAATAAAGAACACAATTCATAAAGCCACTAAGTGAATAATATTTTTTAACTACTTTATTAAAGGACTTTGGTTCACTGCTACCTGTTTTGCGATAGATTCACAAACTTACAATAGAAAAACAAATCATTCCTTGGGGCCTGGACATTATGACTCATGAGTCATGTATGGGGGAAAATGAATTAAGTGGGTAATTGTAGTTAAAAGACGAGTTATTATAATTAGTATTAGCACAAACTACTGTATTGAAGATATCAGTACAGAATATACTCATCCATATAATGGTGAGGTATTTCACTTGCAGGCTATATTTTTACTTGCGTGGCTTATGATAATAAAATCAGCTGCTTTGAAATATCTCAACATATCATGCTCTAACTCATGTAATAAGGGATATTAAGAAACAAGTGCTACAAGATATATTCCCTTACTTGTGTGGACACTTGAAGAAGACATCCATTTGCTGCATCCCATCGCAATATAGAAGGCGAATGAGGAATGAGGAAACAAAAATAAATAACAGAAACTAGCATAGTGAGTTTTACTCTTCATTGCAAATGCTAATAATTAATATAAAGCAAACACATAGTAACATAGTGATAATATAATGCATTGTAGGTGGTAGGGAAAATGTTAATAAAGCGATTATGTGGTAATTATTTGGTTATTTAGTTGTCCAATCGTTCACCATGGTCTCGAGCTCTTTTTTGGCTACCTCTCATCCCTACCATGGTGTAATCTAAGCTTCTTGATAAAGTTAGAGCAGATGCTCCAGGTGGAATTGTATTGACTGGATTACTTGAGGTTTTTTTATATGGTGCTTTAATAGTAGTAAATGTGCATCATTGTCACTTTCGGGTGTTTTATAGGCACAATGAGATAAATTAAAATGGCTGCCAATTGAGAGGATTTTAAGTATTACTTTGATGGTCCATACTGATCTTGTAAAACATTCTCATTGATTGAGATTGTTGGTGGACTCTACCTTTTGGCTCCATTCCAAAGGAGGAAGTGTTTCAAGTCAACACCATAAAGGAAATATTCTTTAATCAGATCTGTTTTACGAGACTGCAGCAATTTTAGGCCATTAAAAGCTTACATAATGGATATTAGGTTTGAAGGCTGCCATAGCTCAGTGACTAACTTTATGGCTAAAAATAGGAATTATGAGTTCGACTTCTTGATGTTACTGAGGTTTCTCTCTCTGTTTATTTTTAATAATTTGCTTTTTCTTTGGACACTTTGATTGATCCATCACATTTGATTTAATACCTACTGATTTTTTTTAAATATTGCTTATCGTATATTGTTGAGTCACACAGCCATTGGTTATAAGTGAGTCAGGAAAATGGTTCCATTTAGACAATAAACAAAAAACAACAACAGCATTCAGGCCACATAGCTTGGAGCATCACTACGCCAATGCTACAATGTCTGTGTAATGCCCTAACTTTGTGCCATTGGTCCAGTGTTGCTCCAAGCTACGTGGCCTAATGGCCTTTTTTTTTTTTTGTTTGTTTTTTCCCCTGAAACTACTGGGTAGTCTTAATAATGTTGTTTATAGCCTCAAAAATTTTTTTTCAAAAGTGTTTTGACATTAAATCTAAAAATCATAAAATAGTTCATTGCTTTATGTGTATATCATATTAGAAAGGAACTCGCTATTTGTATTAAGTATGTTTCAAAATGCTTGAAATAAGTACTTTATCAACGTCCATTATTTCTTGGCTGTTCAGCACTGAGGAGGAGGTATAGTGGAACAGAAGTGACTACTGTCACTGTTGTGGTCTTCAGTAGATGAAAATTGACATGGAAAAGACTTGAAGTTGAGGTCGCGGTTTGAAAATATGTCTACAAAAAAGATTAACTTGATTAAATTCATTTTTGAATCCTTACAGAAAAAAAATACTATTCCTATCATAGACAACAAGTAAACTTACATTACACGTGAAGATATCATCAATTAAGTGATGACTAGGTGACACTAGTTTCCATGAGTTATATTCATATGAATCATCTGCGACATACGGACACGGTAGGTAGCCTGAATGTTTTTAATTCCACCGATGCTCCATCTTTATGTTGAATAAGCTGTGCGTAGTAATAACCATTACTAAAAGAAAAGGAGAATTTCAATTCTTCTGGCTCATTACAGGATCCTGCATCCAAATCCTCCAAACGTCACTTAAATATCTGTCAATAGTATTAATAGAAAAGGCAAACTATGAGTACAACAAGTAACTTACTTTACAAGAGAAGTTATTATCAATAAACTGATGACTTAATAGATGGCACTAGTTTCCACAAGTTATTATATATCATTGAAGAATTGTCTATGATCAATTGGAGAGAGAGAGAGAAAAGATAAAGAGGGGTGGGTTGATGGGATTGGGGATGGGGGGAGGAGAGGGGGGGGGGGGGGGGGGGAGGAGAGGGGAGAGGGGAAGGGAGGCCAATGGCCTTCTGCAAGAAAACAAAAAAAGTAGTATAATAATATTGTTAGTATGCAAAATTAATATTAACTAATACTGGATTATATTCTTTAAATTACTTGCTCATGTTTAACCCTGGTAGAGGAGTTGTTGGTGGAAGTAGAAGTGGAGGATGTGAATCCTTCAAACACTTCTTGATCGATGGCTTCCATCAGATGTGGGGCAATGACAGTAACTTTGGTAGGCTGGGATGACTTGACTAGCCATATGACTTAGATGTTGACACCAAATTTAGTTTACCTGTAAATGATTCCGTGTTTGTGGAGAAACTGCAATGCTGCTGATATTTCTGCCGCATAAAATCTGTGCAAACGGTGAAGTAGTTTAATTTATGTGACAGTTTACATTACATTAGCCCCACACCATTATTACAATGGAGGAAGAGGTCACCACCACTCAGGTAGTCCATCGCAAAGAATAAGTGACTCTGTTCAATAATAGCAAAATAAATAAACACTTGCGATTTAAAATAAAGCAGGAGAAATACAATAAAAATGCAAGACTGGCTTGCAGGCTGGTCAACAGAGACACAGACAGAGGCAGACAACACACTGACCCATAGTTTACCTCAATCTATATTACAAAAGAAGTGCAAACATATAGCTCATTATAATAGGTAAAGTTGTTGTGTGTGTTTTTTTATTTAAATGCAAAAGAACCACTGGTATGTTGTATATGATAATTTAGTAATTGCAAGCATAAATACATGGAGTAGATCTCACCTAAATATTTAAATGTATAGTAAATATATCATCTGTAGCATTATAATGGTTTTTCTTAAAACAGAGATTTCATTGTGTAGCTAAGTTTTTTTTATAGCTACTACAAAATGCAAACATCATAATGGAAAACCTTTATTGGCGAACTTCCGCGTGCATTATAATACTTTATGTCACCTACGGTCCTTACTATGGACAATGAGTTAAAAGTATGGGGTTTAGAGTCCTCATTTTAGACAATGTATTAGCTAGTTGTAGTCAAGTACTGACACTAAATCCTCATGTCCAGGAAACATTACTATTGCCTATGGCATATCTACTGATGAGATGTAAGAGAAAGGTGTTTGAAATTTATGAAAAAGGTAAAAGCAATGACACTACTATAAATCCTGATGATGATGGAGATTATTATACCTTGTCTGTTCAGAATGGACAGCAGAGCCTCCAACCCTGGAAATTCCCCAAGTTCTAGTGTGAAATAGCACAAAAATTAGGGAATATTCTCTCTGCGTTCGTATACAATGGTCGAATCAGCTATCAAGAATTAGCCAGACAGACTTCCCCACTGGATAAGTACTCGTTGATAGTCACAAAAACTTTTACAATTAGACTTGGCAGGAAATTACAAAATTTTAAAAGTTAAGAAACTAGTTTTGAACATAATAATAAATTTACCAATTTTCAGGCTGTACTTCTTACTATCCGCATCCCCGTTTGATGGCGGTAACTGATGCTACTGTTTTCCTGATAGTGATACTCAAAAGAAGAATTGTTGCTGCTAGTCAAATGTTCCAATATTTTTTCTTGACAAAGCTTCTGCGATGCAGAAATGCTCTTCACAGAATTTTTTTAAACTATCTCTCTCTCTCTCCCTCTATATATATATTATACACACTCTTGTCATTCGAATATTCCTGCTCAAAGTTTCCTTTTTTGGAATATAAACTGGGCATAGGGGAGGGGTCAACGTATTGAGTTAAACAAAACTAAAAATACTAAATATACTGGCGAAAGGTACCGTGAAAGGTTAGGGGCTCCGAGCCTGAGAGTGTCGCAGTGCGTGATTTGTGGGTGGAGTTTAAACGCTACAATCTAGCGTTTCGTTTTAGCTGATTTTCCTGGTAAAATTGGCTACGTCGATTTTGATAGCTGTGCTGATCTTCGTATTGTATTAGCCCTGCGTGATATATAACTTGCGAATAGTAATCTATTATCAGGTAAAGTAAAGACTAGCTGATTATAAAAAACTATAGTCATGAGTAAGACAAAACTAACTACTTGTATTCATATTATGTACTGTAGCCATTATAAATATTTATTTTACCTGATCCAAGTAGTTTAAGAAGTCCTTACAATAACTAGCTAGTAGTCAAATCATAATAGCTACAGCTAATAAAAATAAATAAACATTTTTCCAGAAAAACAGGATTTATATTGCACATAAGCTGTGATTACGTTACTTATATTATTATTGTTGTTATTATTATTATTGTGAGACACTACCACTACTACTACTACTACTACTACTACTACTACTACTACTACTACTACTACTACTACTACTGTTATAGTTGTTGTTGTTGCACTTGCATATGTACTTGTTTTGAAGATGCTGTTACGTATTAAGCCTATGAAGCTAGCTATCGGTTTTACTATACATTATTCATAATTGTTTATTTACTTTAAATTTTTTTGTTAGATTGTTACAACCTATCTGATTATCATGGAACTTTTTACGTTTCATTTGTTCCTGAGAACAATGCTGACTGTTACTAATGCTACCACAGGAGTGGCTCGTTCAGCCAAGAAGTGGTATAATAAGAGGAAGGGAAAGAAAAGGACTCAAGCTAAGCCTGGTTAGTTCTTGTAGTAGCATTTTGAAGTTGTTGTAATGAGTCACATTACCTAATTCAATTGACACCAATCACATATGTCTATCAGTTTGTCTTTTAATTATTTTAGATTCCTCCACTCCATCTGGTACTTCTTCCTCCTCACTAGTTGGCAACATTAATGTTCCTTCCTCTGTGACCTCCAGTAACACCTTGAAGCAATATCGGTTGTCTGATTTTGAAATGGTCAAAGTGCTCGGGAGAGGAACATACGGGAAAGTGAGTTAAAATAATAACAATACAGGATTCATTGATTCAGTTATGATTTTATATATGATGGGATATATCCATTACCTTATGTTTATACTTACAACAGTAAAGTGTTGTATGTTATAACAATTATATACTAATAAGTTGATACAATGATGTATATGATATTATACTAATTGTTTTATAGGTTTTTCTGGCTAGGGAAACTGGAACTCAACAATTTTTGGCAATAAAGGCTCTGAAAAAGACTTATGTGTTGAATCGTGATATGGTGGCAGCAACTTTTGTGGAGAAGAGAGTCCTATCTCTTGGCTCAACTTTCCCTTACCTCCCTACACTGCATTCCACATTTGACAGTCCAGTACGTTTAATTAATAGATTATTTTAGTTTTAAATAATATTATTAGGCATGAGTGAAACCATGGTATATGTCCTGTCTGTCTGTCTGTCTGTCTGTCTGTCTGTCTATCTGTCTGTCTGTCTGTCTGTCTGTCTGGTGCATTTTATTGCATTTAGTGTGCTTTTTTCCAGACATAGTATTTATTCACTATTATTCGACAGAGTCACTTATTCTTTGCGATGGACTACCTGAGTGGTGGTGATCTCTTCTTCCACTGTAATAATGGTGTGGGGCTAGGACTTGAGAGAGCAAGGTAATGTTAGTTAATGTAAATTGTCACATAAATTAAACTGCTTCACTGTTTGCACAGATTTTATGCGGCAGAAATATCAGCAGCATTGCAGTTTCTCCACAAACATGGAATCATTTACAGGTAAACTAAGTATATTGTCAACATTAAAGTCACATTTTGATCTAATTAAGAGAATATTTAATTGATGTTTTACGTTGAAAAGTTAGTAATGTAGCTACTACTTTTAGGGATTTGAAGTCTGAGAATGTTTTGCTGGATGCTGAGGGTCACTGTATATTGGCTGACTTTGGAGTGAGCTGTGAGAATGTCATCCCAGGAGTGACTACTTCAAATGACTATGCGGGCACTGTGGAGTATATGGCACCTGAGGTATGGTTGCCATAGCATAAAATATAGTATTGGCAAGCAAGCAGAGTGAGCAAGACACTCTTAGGGGTAACACAATTGAAAATTGGGGATATTTGTTTGTATATATAGTACTTATTACACTGAGTCAGAGTGTGATATGGTGAAATATTTCATGAGCAGGCTAATTTATTTTCAGTCTGCCTTTGGCTCATGAAAATAAAGCCTGGGAGTGACTTGTACGCCAGGCCAGTTGCTATAACTACTCTGGTAATGAGCTTGCCAGGCCAGTTGCTATAACTACTCTGGTAATGAGCTCACCAATACAGCCATGAGATAACACTTTGTGATATCGTGGGTCTTGTACATTGACACTTGTGTTTTTGTGTTTACTCAAGGTTTACCTCTTCCCATACCTCCACTAAACAGAATCTTTCCGTTTAGCGATCCCTTATCATTCAAGGAAATTTAATTGTTTACCCCTTTGTAATAGGTTGTTTCTAAATGCTACAAGACACACTTAGGTCTTATAAACTTACTGTTAGACTCAACACTGTGCAGTAATGCTTTAGAACTTCTTGTTTTTTCAAGCCATAAATTGCTACGGCGAAAGGTTACTATGATATCGAGACCCTTTATCAGACATAATTTATTAAAACTCAGGCATTTATAGTAGCTGCGGGTGCTTATTGTCAAAAGCTGCTGGTAACTCAGATAGTCAGAATGCGATATTAGACTCTATAGAAAATACCAGTACTTGGGAATTTGAGGTAAGAAAGTAGTTCTGTATTTGTTAGATAAAGTATGGTCACAACAGCTATGTACTTATACTTTTAGAATGGACTGATAGATTCTTCTGAAGTGTTTCATTGTGCACATGCTCACTCTCCATTTGTGCTCAAGCACAAAACTAGTACATTTATATACATATAGACATATTTAAAAATTGTTTGACAATGAACTAAAGAGATTAAGAATAATAAGGCAAATGTGTATAAAGTTTTTTTTTATATTTTAAATTTCATAAAAACACTTATTAAGTGTATAAATAAATTAAATTGATGTTCATTAGGTCATCAAAAGGGAGAACTATTCATTTGCTGTTGACTGGTGGTCATTTGGTGTCTTGTGCTATGAAATGCTATTTGGGGTGGTAAGTATATAATATGTTTAAGAGTTCTTATGCTTTATTTGTTCTGCCGGTATAGTTTCATTAGTTTATTTTAGTTCATATTGCATTTGTGGTTGGTTGTAAGATAATATAAAAGATAGTACAGCAGTGGGATGTTGGGGGTGTGGTTAATACTAATACTTGACGATAATTATGTAGTATTTTTTTTAAATCAGTTCTCCAGAAAAAAACTGTGGGTGCATTGGAGCATTTACTATGCTACATTCAATACGTTTGGAAAGTATAGAATGCTCACGTGACGTGAAAATACTAAATAAAATAACTAATTTGTATAAATAGTAATTGTGATATTCATTTGCAATAGCTGCCCTTCCATGGAGTGAATGAACAGGAACTGGTCCAGTCTATTCTCACATCCAAAGTGAGCATCCCACAGAACACTAGCATGCGGATCATCACCTTCTTGAGTGCTGTAAGTTTCTTATGTTATATAAATACAAATATGAAAATGATAGATGCATGCAGGTTTTGAACAGAAATCCTAATAGAAGGCTTGGGTGCATGGAACAGAAACATCCCATCAGGAGCCATCCATTTTTCTGGGAGATTGACTGGAACAAGCTGGACAACAAGCAATTGGAACCTCCATTCAAACCACACATGGTACGTTAATGTTTTGATTCTGACTGGGAAATACAGTATGATTTACTTTGCATGTCTGCTAGAATGGTATATCTCATAATTAACCTCTAACTTTTACAAACAGTATGTAGCTATGAACAGATTTAAATGATAGTGGTAATTAGTTGTTTTTTGTTGTTATTTTTACAGCTGCACAATGGAGACAGTTTTAATTTTGACACTGACTTCACCTCCCAGCCTGCCAAACTCACTTTAGTTGCCCCACATCTGGTGGAAGCCATTGATCAAGAAGCGTTTGAAGGATTCACATCCTCGCCTTCTTCTTCCACCAACAACTCCTCTACCAGGGTCTAGGTAAACATGTGAAGGTAGTTTATAGAATATGAATTTAGATAACAAACAAGATAGTTATTTTTTTTTGTGTGACTGTTTAGATTACATAGATGAAATAATTACTAACTTGATTTAGTACAACTCGCATATGATTTTTTCTTGTGTATTTTACAGAAGGCTGTGGGCCTTCAGACCTCCCCCCTCCCCTGCCCTACCAACCCACGCTCCCTTTTCCTCTCCCTTCTCTCCAAAGGTCACAGATGATTTTTCAATGATAATGAAAACTATAGTGTCATCTATTATGTCATCACCTAATGGATAATAACTTCTCATGTAATGTAAGTTACTTGTACTCCATTTCTTGCATCCATGATTGTAATAGTTTATTTCTTCTGTATCCGGGTTAAAAATAGATTTAATAAAGTGATTGATCTTATTTATAGACACACCAGTTGTATAAAAATACTCCACAATTTCCAATCCATTCAACCATCATCTTCAAGTGAAGTTGTTTCCACATCAACTATCATCTACTGCAGAAGACCAGCAGTCACTTCTGTTCCATGCTACTTCCACCCCAGTCACGAACAAAAAAGATTTAATGGAATCGATGAAGTACATTATTTCAAGCCTTTCAAAGTACTTAATATAAATAGTAAGTTCCTTTGCTATCTAATATCTAAACATTAAAGCAATGAACTTTTTATTATTTTTAGTTATAATGTCAAAACTCTTTTGAAAAGATCACTTGGCTAAAAACAACGTTATGAAAATTAATATAAACTCTACCACCAAATAGAAAGAGATAGACAAGTAATCATCAGTGCCTCTCTTCTTTTCAAATGCCACACGGTTGGTAATTCCTATATTTAATGGTTAATATCAGTCAGGTGTAATAATTGTAAGGAAAATTTTAATATGTAAATGAAATTGATTCATACAACTTGGACCAAAATTAATGAATTAAATATTTTTCTTGTAGATTTGGTTTAGGATTCTTTGGAGCTCTAGAACTCGAAGCCATTCTACTACAAGAATTACTATAGCAAGTTCTCACCATTTTGCTGAAAATACCAATTATGATAATCTTAATTCCGACTAATGGCTACAGCAACATTGGAAAAATAAGGCTACAATTTGAACATAAGACAGAAGTGGATCCCTTACTAGATATGTGGCATCCAATAAAAAAAATAGGGATCTAATACCCAGTCATGGAGTTCCAACAAAAAAAAGAAAAAAAAAGAAAAAAGCCTTTAGGCCACATAGCTTGGAGTAGAACTGAATCAATGTCACAATGTCTGGGTATAACACAGACATTGGTGCAGTGATACTCCTAGCTATGTGACCTGGATGCTTTTTTTTTCCCTTCCCTCATTGGAAGGAGTATCAGAACTCACTCACTATGGTTGTTTGACTCATGAAAAGACAATAAACATTTATATATATAGTGTCAATGGATGCTGTACTCACATACATGATTGACTGTTATCAATCAAAATGGTCAAAGAAATAGCCAAAATTAAATAAACAGTGAAAAAATCCTTCAGTCCTAGAAAGTCAAACTTGTGATCCACCTTTAGCCACCACACAACGTTCTAACCACTAAGCTACGATAATCTACTAATTTCAACCTAATGTCTACCTTAATAAGTAGTAAAACTTATATAGTCTTGACATCAAAGATAATTTATTATAAAAGCTATTACTTAATGGTGTTGACTGGAAACACCTCATCCTCTAGTGTGGAGCCAGAATAGAGTCTGTACTAGCATCAAAATCATTACACTGATTGGTATGGTCTGTGGGGATAATCAAACGTAATTGTATAAATCTCTAAAAGCCAAAATTAAATGAACAGTGAGAAAAGCCTTCAGCCTTAGAGAGTCGAACTCATGATCCCTACTTTAACCATCACACAACACTCTAACCACTAAGCTACGACAACGTACTAAGTTCAACCAATTGCCTGCTTAATAAGTAGTAAATCTTGAAATAGTCTTGACCTCAAAGACCTTTTACTATAAAGGCTATTAACTTTATGATGTTGACTGGAAACACATCATCCTCTAGAATGAACCAGAATAGAGTCTGTAACAACATCAAAATCAATATACTGATTGGTATGGTCAGCGTGGATCATCAAAAGTAATTCTATATATCTCTAAAATTGGATTGTTTATTCCATCATAAATCCAAAGATTGACTTACTGCAATGAAAATGCCAAAGAAATCAAACTATTAACTATTCATTAATATCCAAACAATGTACTATTATATAGCTAATGCAATGAATTGTAAACTTCACTATGCTTGTTTTACTAAGTCCCCCAGAGAACACAATAGCAGAAACAACAATATTCAATGATTCAGTCATTCTCTGCTGAAATAATTATAAAATAGCAATTTTTTCTCTCTTTAACAGCCAATAATATAGTTAATTATAACTTAACCCGACGTTTTGACTTCTTGACCCCTGAAGAGGACTTGGCAAAAAATCTGAAATGTCGGGTTAAGTTATAATTAACTATATTGGCTGTTAAAAAAATTTGCTATTATAACCACAATATATTTTATCAAATAATTTTTATGAATATTTTCATCATTATAGCTATTGAAATATGACTTAAATGTTGACACCAGATTTAGTTTACCTGTAAATGATTCCATGTTAGGAAACTGCATTACTGCTGATATTTCTGCCGCATAAAATCTGTGCAAACGGTGAAGTAGTTTGATTTATGTGACAGTTTACATTATCTAACATTACCTTGCCCTCTCAAGTCCTACCCTCACACCATTATTACAATGGGAGAAGAGGTCACCACCACTCAGGCAGTCCATAGCAAAGAATAGGTGACTCTGTTGATAACTATAATTATATAACTGTGTCTAGAAAAACACACACACACTAAATGCAATAAAACACACTAGATAGACAGACAGACAGGAAGGGGGGAGGGGGGGGAAAGGGCATTGGCCTGTAAAAAAGTAATTACTGTATAAAATAGTTAAACCAAGGCATCATTCGGAATTATAGCTAGATAACCCCCACCTTTCTAGGGCTTTGCCCTAGGGATCTGGTTGGATCGATAATTACTCCATCCCACAGTGGTTTAACTATTACTTAGAATATAGCTACTGTAGTTTTTGTATTGTGACAGAGGAACTGTAAACCTTCAAAGAGGGACACTATTAACTTAGTGTTCCCCCTCGAGGACTGGGACACTTAGCTAGTGTCCCTCCGATTGTGCTTAGTTTCCCTCCTATTGCGCTTAGTGTCCCATTGTTAGGAGCAGTCGCTACGTTCTAAATCAGTTAGTAGCTGGGAAGCCATTCTTGAACTACCACTTTTAGGGTCCTTCAGGCCCTATGTATGCTGCGCTCGGGAATGCTACAACCTAGGGCCTTCGGAAGCCTAAAAACGGTAGTTGCTGTGGTAACAGCACATGGATTAAGAATGTCATTCCCCTGTGTTATTCCCCACTAATCTCCTGTGGACAAAAAATGTATCACAAAAAACGTTTAAATTGCACATAGAAGAAAAATTTTCCAACAAACTAGAGTGAGATGCATAAATAATAAATTAGGGTATAAAGTGATGTATCATGCTGTTTTTTGTTGTTGTTGTTGTTTTTAGCAAGAATGATTATTACTGGACATATACCCCCCCCCCCTTCAAAACAACAAATTCTTCTGTTTTTATTTAGTGATTTACTCTGTTCAAAAAGGTAACTATGGTATAAAATAGTTCAACCTTGGCAAATCTTGGAATTATGACCAGATAACCCCCTCTTCCTTGAGCTTTGCCCTAGGGATCGGGTTGGTAGCTAATCAGCGATAATTCTTGGAATCCTTGGTTTAACTAGTACTTAAAATTTAAATTTTAGCTATTCCAACTGATCGGAACTGACTATTTTGTACTATACTTTCACTATTATTTTCACTAACTCAATTACAGACGAGTATTTTTTGTGAGGAAATAATGGAATTTATTAATGGAGATATCCACCTGCATACAAATGCAACTTTAGTTCCTACTTCTTCCTCTAGTTCTTCTGCTGCAGTTCCATCTTGCTCACCATCTACTAAAGCTGCCACCGTTGGCAGTCCGTGAGCAATTGCCAATTAAAACAGTATCAAGAAATCGCAAAGCTTTTTATGCTTATATTCGTATATACGCCATTATTTTTCCGTTTTATTCACTAAGAGTGGAAAAGACGTATGTAGGTAGCTGAGTTGTGTTACGTGAAACAACTTGCCCGTAGTCAATTGGTAATGTCAGAATGCGCAGCAGCAATAATAACATTTATAATCCACCAGCAACTGTGGTTTTAGTAACAGTTAAACCCTGGGTCCTAGGAATTATCGTTGATAACCCGCCTGGTCCCATGGGCAAGCCTGAGGTAGAGGGCTGTTATCTAGCTATAATTCCAGAAGTTCCCTTGGTTTAACTATTTATACCGTAGTTACTTTTTTTAACAGAGTAAAAGACCAAATAAAAAGAAGGATAATTCCGAAAGTTGCCATGGTTTAAGTAGTTACCTTTTTAACATGGTAAAAGACCAAATCAAAAGGGAGAATATTGTTACTTTGAGTGGACAAATACGTCCAGTTAATGCAGCCAAGGGTAATTCCAAGAATGAGGAATGATATCCAATGAGACTCTTTACTCCAATAAATAATTCTCTGTGTCTGTTCTTTATAATATAGAGGTGGAGTGACCGTTTGAATAGAAAACTTCGTATTAGTTGAAAACAATAACAACTAGATTTTCATTGTAGCTAGATAAAAAAAAGATACATCACTTTATACCATAATTATTTGTGCATCTCACTCTATTTTGTCCAACAGAATAACCTTCTGTGTACAATTTAAACCCTTTGTGGTACAAAAAATTTTTTTTCCACATGGAGGGGAATAATTGGAATTTAAAGTTTATTGGCGAGCGAGCGTAGCTAGCGAGACACTTACAGGGGTAAAAATGAAAAAATCGGGGATGTTTGTTTATTTATTGGCGAGCGAGCGAAGCGAGCGAGACAGTATTAGGGGTGGATAATGCAAAATCGGGTATATGTTATTGGCGAGCGAGCGAAGCGAGCGAGACACTCTCAGGGGTAACGCAATCGAGATTTCGCTATATTTATTTATTTATCTGTTTATGGGGTACGTGAGACCTCTGTTTTCGCCCGCGCTTCTAATTACGTAAGTTAGGTAAAGCGTTCACAGTTCCAGTATTTTTCAATTAACGAGCGCGGAGAATCCTGCTGCTGCACTGCCTTACGCAACTTTGTTTAGAACTGTGCTAGCTATAGCTAGAGTTTTTGGTGTTCTTCATACTTTAATCTAAGCATGGAGATGTTGAAAAATCAAACTGAAAAGAAAAACTTCATAAATGAAGATGAACGAAGAGCTAGACTTGATAAAAAGAATGAGAGAGCGAGAGCCAAGAGAAGGACAGAAACTGAGGAAGAGAAAAGGAAGCGGCTTGAAAAAAGGAATGAAAAAGATAGAGCTAGAAGAAGAGAGGAAAGCACACAAGATAAGAAGATTCGGTTGGGGAAAAGAAAATTAATATCTTCTGAAGAAAGCCCCCAAAAAAGAGTCACCAGGTTAGAAGATAAGTCTGCACTTCAAAGGAAGCATATTCAAAATGAAACAGCAGTGCAAAGAGTTTCAAGGCTTGCTTATGTCAGTACACTTCAAAAGAAGCGGCGGGAAGCTGAGTCATCAGAAGAAAGGGCAGTTAGGCTTGAACACGACAATACATTTAAAAAGAAGCAGCTTGAAAGTGAATCCACTGAGCAAAGAACTGCTAGGCTGGAGCATATCAGAAAAATTCAAAAGAAGAGGCTGGACACTGAGTCAGCAGAGCAAAGAGCTGCTAGGCTGGAACATGTCAATGCACTTCAAAAGAATTGGCTGGACACTGAGTCAGCAGAGCAAAGAGCTGCTAGGCTGGAACATCTCAATGCACTTCAAAAGAAGAGGCTGGAGAGGGAATCTTCCGAAGAAAGAGCTTTAAGATTACAGCAAATGAGAGTTTTTCAACAAAAACGTGAAGCTGTACAGAATAAGGTTCAAAGTGATGATGATTCCACGGCGCCATTACTGCAGCAGACCTTTGCAAGAACCCGAATGATGAAGTTTCATGAAGAATTATCTTCTATTGACTTCAACATATGCTCAGTATGCTTGGAAACTTTTTCTGGAGCAAAGATGACAAAGTCAACAATATGCCAAAGATGTTGTCGAGATAAAAAGGATCCAAAACTGTATTCCACCAATAACAACATGGATCCTGGAAAAGTACCTATAGAATTACAGGTTAGTACACAGTAAAAAATGATATCTTTGGTATTTGTTGTGGGAATGGTTTTAACTGTTGTCGACTTTAGGGAAGTGTTATGCTGAGATCAGAGTTGAAAACCCGAAATTACAATTATTACATTTTCTCAAAACTATTTTGTTAAGTTCAAATTTTTCTCATAATAATAGCTTTAAGTAAATGTTATTTTGTTAATTATGTAAAAAAATCACTATCAATTTCATATTTGCCACAAATAGTAAAAAGTATTTAATTGGAGGGTGATAATCAGAAACCAAATCTCTTTGTCAGGGTACTTTGGTAGACCACCCTTACCTCTTCTGAACACTTTTCAGACTTGTGAGACAAGCTATTATAATGAGGACTTAGTATTTACAAAATACTTATACTAATTAAAACGCCATGCATGATACCATTTTTTGTTTTTTAATTTCTTCTTCTTCCTTCTTGACAACATTCATGCTATGCACAGATATCAATGGCCATTAATAGCTGAATAAGTCAATAGCTATTTACTTACGTTAGGATTATTCTTATTCATTCAAACACTAAATCTATAAATATTGTGCGATCTCCAGGGACTGACTCAGGTTGAAGAAATGCTGATTTCAGCAGTGATACCACTCATGTCAATCTACAGGTTACCTCATGGCCAGTATGGGTACAAAGGTCACGTTATCAATTTGCCACAAGAGATTGACTCTCTTTGTACTAGCTTACCACATCTTCCCAAAGATCTAGATATCTTGATAGTTCGAAAGGAAGGTGGTGACCATGCACACAAAGACTTTAGAGTCAGACGAGCAGTTGTGCAAAGTGCTCTTCAGTGGCTGAAACGGCACAACAGGTACTATCGTGATATTAGCATCAACTATGAGTGTTTGAGTCAGCTTCCAGAGGATGGAAATCTATCAGGTCTGAGTCAAATTGAAGAAAAATCTGCCTCGCACGACAGAAAAAACCTGACTGAAGACGAAAAAACTGAAGAAATTGACTCCTTTATTCCACTTGCAGTTCAAAAAATGACAGAACAAGAAGCCATCAAAAAATCAGTTGCTGAAAAGCAGCAGTCCAAGAGTGTCCCATGGCCAGTACGGGGTTCTGCTCCTATCAATGAGTTTATAACGGAAGGATACATGTCTTGTGCTTTTCCTACTTTGCTCCCCACAGGCAGTGCAGACTTTCTGGCTCCTCGAGAACGCCCAGTGACGGTAGGTAACTACTTTAAGCATCTCCTGAAGTTTCAAGACGGAAGGTTTGCTAGGCACCCTCGCTTTCGCTATTTTGCCCTCAACACAGAAATGAGGTGGCGAGCTCTCCAAACGGGAAGGGTGTACATAAAGCAGCACCCAAAGGATGCTAAACTGTCACTGGATGATCTCAAAGGAATGGTACAGAGTGGAGGTGAACAGCTAAGCAAGCGAGTGTTGCACTATGCCAGCAGCTTGCGTGGGTCGAGACAGTTTTGGTTCAAACAGAGAAGTAGGCTGATTTCTATGGTCGACACTCTGGGCATTCCTACTGTCTTTTTTACCCACAGTGCTGCTGATGGTCAGTGGCCTGAGCTAGCTCGGCTCATATGTGCTGAAAATGCTGACAAAAGTGCTTGTCGTAGCTCTGCAGTCACCACCAATCCTGCTGTAGCAGACTGGTTTTTTTATGAGCGAATCAGCAAGTTTGTGCAGGCCTTCTATGTGGACGTTCTTGGAGCAACCGATTTTTGGTTCAGGTTTGAGTGGCAGCACCGTGGAAGTCCACATGTCCACGGGCTGGCATGGCTTCCCAATGCACCAGATGTGGAAAAGCTGCATTCTGCAAAAGACACTGCTGCATTGCTGGATGTCATTGAGGAGATCACAACCTATGTTGACAACCTTGTCAGCACTGTGAATCCTGGAATTCCTGCTGGTGGAAGTAACATCCAAGATCGAGTACCCCAGGCTAAGACCAAGCCACATGTGTGCAACAAGTCTTACAGTGATGTAAAAGACTTTAGCATGGATCTTGTAGATCTGATAGCCACTTGCCAGCGTCACACCAGATGTTCGACTGCATACTGCCTGAAAAAAAAAAAGGCAAGCAAGAGTGCAGGTTTGGCTATCCAAAGCCTTTGCAACCAGTGACTTCAATAGACACACAAGAAGATGGGGAACCAATTGTAGTCACAGCTCGCAATGATACATTGTTGAATGGGTACAACCCGTTGCAGTTGTCAGCATGGAGAGCTAATGTGGACTTGCAGTATGTTGTGTCACGGCAGAAGGTTGTCAAGTACATTGCCAAGTATGCCACAAAGTCAGAGCCTCGTTCAAAGGCACTGCAAGAAGTCTACAACACCATTATGAAACAAATTGGTGATGGTGGCACTCCTCTCAAAGTAGTACAAAAAATACTAACAAGTACAGTCGGTGAGAGGGATTTTTCTGCACAGGAAACGTGCCATCTCCTCCTGATGCTGCCAATGTTCCGAGCTTCTCGTGACTTTATAGTTCTCAGTCTTGATGGTTCTCGGCAGGTGGATGATAAACTTGAGGATGACAGACCAGTCACTGTGGATTCGCAACTAGATCATTATGGTGGTCGACCTGACAGTGATGAATTTGACCAGCTTACTCTGTTGGAATTTGTTCGAAAGTACAAAATAAAAAAAAACGTAGGGCTTCCAGTGGTTCCAAGAACCAAAGAGGTGGTAGTGATCCCTCGCCCATACTGTCCTCCAGATCCAGATGGGCCTAACTATGAACAATACTGCAGGCAAAAATTGATGTTGCACAAGCCATTTCGCCAGATAGACGACTTACTAGAAGGGCGGTGTGATACATTCAAGGATGCATATGGAAGGTTTCTTCATTCAAGCAATGTCCCTGCTTCACTGGCTGATGATGTTCATCGGCTCGAAATGGGTCAAACTGATGATTGTTCCAATATTGACACTGTGAATGAGGTGAGTTTTAAAAGACTCAATATACTAACAATATTCATGTTACCTTTATCAAATTTTTAGGCACAGAGTGATGAAGAAGGGATTGATCAAAATCCATTGGTGATACAGGATTGGATGCTCCTATGTTCTCATCAACCAGATTTAGAGCATGCCAAAATGGATACAAGTGATGTTGATTGGTCAGCTGCAGGAAAATGTTACAACAACTTCAAAGATATGCCTTCCTTCATTGCACAGCAGCGTCAGAATCATTCTTTGGCTTCATCAATTCACTCAGATGTCGATCCTTCAAAACTGAGTGGGAAGCAGTTGGTCGCTTATGAAACTGTTAGTCGACACATGCAAGACAATATCAAAACACCATTGAGAATGATAGTCAGTGGCACTGCTGGTACTGGAAAGTCCTATCTGATCAAATGCTTGCAAAATCTTTTGGGTGATTTGCTCATGGTGACAGCTCCAACAGGAGTGGCAGCTTACAATGTGCATGGTCACACATTGCACTCTGTCTTTAGCATTCCGATTCGTTGGGATTTTAAAGATCTCGAGGGTGAGCGTCTACACAAGCTTCAAGATTCTTTTGCCAACATTCGTTACCTCATCGTAGATGAGATGTCTATGGCTGGCAGGAAAATGTTTGGTCAAGTGGACAGAAGAATGAGACAAGCATGTCCCCACCAGTAAGTTTGTAATGAATTATTATTGTGTGCAACTTGTTAAACGAGTCTGTTTTGCAGGGCCAAAGAATTGCTCGGTGGACGCTCATGCATCTTGATTGGAGACTGGGGTCAGCTGCCACCAGTGATGGATCTGCCATTGTACAGTACTGCTGCAAAGTCAGAATTATCTGATTTAGGCAGTGCTAATTACAACATGTTTGACAGTGTGGTCGTATTGGATCATGTGATGAGGCAAGCTGGCAACGGTGATGCTCAGCAGCAGTTCCGTGACCTACTCATGAGGCTCAGAAATGGGCAATCCACCATTGATGACTGGAAAAACCTCATGCAACAAACTCTGACCAATGTTCGAGATACCAGTGTATTTGATAATGCTCTTCATCTTTTCCCAACTGCAATGGCTGTAGCTGAGTTTAATGTAACCAAGTTGCACTCGAACGGTGAGCCAGTGGCAATCATGAATGCTGTTCATTCTGGGCCAGGTGCGAGTAAAGCTTCAGCTGAAGATGCTGGTGGACTAGAGTCTGTAGTGTGCTTGGCTCATGGAGCACGAGTGATGCTTACTGCCAACCTGTGGGTTGATGCCGGTTTGGTAAATGGTGCTATGGGTATGGTTGTAGGCATTTGCTATGATAATGATGAATCTCCACCAAGTCTGCCCCTTGCGGTGACGGTGAAGTTTGATTCATATGCTGGGCCAACTCTGTCCGATGGCACTGTACCCATCACTCCGCTTAGACGATCATGGCTCTCTACAGACAAACAAAGTTCACGGCTTCAGCTTCCTCTCAAACTTGCCTGGGCAGTAACCATTCACAAGTGCCAGGGAATGACACTGGACAAGGTTGTGATTGATGTTGGGAAAAAAGAGTTTTCCACTGGTCTCACTTTTGTTGCTTGCTCTAGAGTGCGAAGTTTGAAAGACATGGTTTTTGTGCCACCATTTTCATTCCAAAGAATATCAAACATTTCCAATTCTCGTAGACTCAATGAGAGAATTTGCGAAGACGCTCGACTACACACGATGAGCAAAAAGGAAAAATGTTATGTGGGCATTGATTTAACCACCACATGTTTTGTTGTCAAGCAAGACATAATTGAGAATTCACAGGTTCCAGCAGAGAAACAAGCTAATAAACCAATTTCTTCAAAGCCAGATCAACACAACAATAGCTCAGACGGTAGTACTATTCAACCTTCTGAAGAGGCGGACAAAGGATCTTCTGAGTTAGCCAATGTTCCTATCGAACAGGCCCAATCAAATGACACTGATGATTTGATCATAGTTCGTACGGAGAGCAATTATCGATTCCGTTATCACCCTGTTAACGATGATTGGCAGCGCAGAGTGTGTGCCGAGTTGCACTTGAATTATATTGCTTCCAATGAAATTACTCCTGGTGGTCACGATATTGTATTGACTGATCCTGTTTTTTTTAAAAGCATACGAGGTGATGGTAATTGCATGTTTCGATCATTTTCGTATATAATTACCGGGTCTGAAGACCAACACTCGCGTGTGCGAGATCTTATTGTTGAGCACATTAGATTTATGGGAGAATTGCTGTGGACAAATCAAATTCGTCCCCTCTTACAACACTTGAGAAGAATTGGTGAAGTTCACTGGATAAGGAATGTGTCGCCAGAAGTAGAATGGGATAAAGGTATCCAACAGTACATTGCTGCTTCCCGGATGGATCGTGACTCAACTTGGGGTTCAGAAGTAGAAATCATGGTACTGGCTCATCTTCTGAATATTCCCATCTACTCATATGATACAACCCATGGATGGAACAGATATGCTCCTGGCAATGTGTATGGGGTGTTTGATCTCAGTCAAATAGATTCTCTACAAATGGCTATGTATATTCGACATGACAATGATCACTATGATGTAATTACATCTGTACAATAACTTTTTCAAGATACTATCCTCATCAACTTTTGTTTGATATCTCTTCTGCTATCCTCTCTTAATTTGGCTCTCATTGTGATACAGACTTTTATAAATTGTATCTGTATATAGAAAAATCAATCATTTAACAATAGTGCAGTTTTAGGCTCGCTCGCCATTTGTGCTCAAGCACACCACTAGTATATATATATGTATGTATGTATGGATGGTACGTATGCTCTTTAAACGCGCGCGCGTGGAACTTTTTTCTACTAAAAACACGGCTATTTAGGCTTGACTCCAGTTTATTCTGAAACTACAGCATTAAGCAAACCTTACTTTATACTTAAGCTCCAAAGTATGAGAAAATTCCTGCTAAAACGCTTGTTTTCAAGACACAAAAAGTTGATTCGACATGTTACCATGGCATTGAAGACCCTTTTCCAGACTTAATTTCAAAACTTCGCCGTTTTATGGGGGGATACGGAGTGCCGGTTGTTAGTTGTCAAGAGCCGTTGGTAGTCAGAATGCCGTAGTATTAATGCTATGGAAGCTACTACTTCTCGAGGGAAGCTGAGATAAGTACGCAATTCCATATTTGTTAGCTAAATATGCAAAATTAACTCTGGCCTTTCTTTTTTGTAGCTAAGAGCTTGTCAACAGTGACTGGTAAATTCAAATAGTCAGATTGGCTCAAATTTGGTACTACAAAAGTTACCACTGCTCAAGAAAATGAGGTAAGAAAGTAATTTTGTATTTGTGTGCTGAAATTGATTGTCTTTTGTTTTTGTAGGTGAGAGCTTGTTGTCAAGAATTCAAGGTAATTCAGATGGTCAAAGTAACTTCAATTTGATACTACAGAAGTTATCAATACTCAAGAATGATGTAAGTAGTAATTCCATATTTGTTGGCTAAAATTACAAATAATAACACTGGTTTATTATTTATCGTAGCTGAGAGCTTGTTCAAGAGTTACTGGTGATTGAGATTATCAAAATGGTTGATGTTTGATACTACAAAAGTTACCATTAATAAGGTAATAGAGTGATTTTGTATTTGTTTGCTGAAATCAAATGTCATAGCTGCTATTATAGTGTTTGCATGAAGTTAGCTAAAACATAGTAACATTTTATGTTACCTAACTATCAGGCTCGCTCGCCATTTGTGCTCAAGCACACCACTAGTTTATATATATGTTTGGACGTATGTATGTCATTTTGTACTTTGACCCTCGCGTTTTGTGTTAGTTATGTGGTCCACCCCGTCCCAATTACACTAAACAGAATCCTCTGGTTTATCGATCAGTACCCGTATCATACTAGAAATTGAATTGTTTACCGGTTTGAATTCTTTTGCGGGTGCAGTTATAACTTGAAAACTTAAGGGACTTCCATTTCTATTCGAGTTAGTGGCGGTGGTAAGTCAATGCGCTCTTTGTCATGGTTATAAGCCGTGCTCAACAGTATTTACTTGAAAATACATTGTCCACTAGACTACTGCGAAGGTAAGTCTGTGTAGGTGCATGTCCAGTTGTGTCAAAGCATTGTGTGTTACAACCACTACTTACCTAAAGAATATCACAAAGAAAACTTTTAAATAACGTGTATTGTTTTGTTGTTTTTTCTTTCCAAGCAGTTGCAGAGAGTTGTTACTATGGCACTGAAATCCCTTTACCCTGTATGCTAAATGTAAAAACTGGATCGTATTTTC
>WLWD01000167.1_pt1 | contig 155672 bp, 81 predicted proteins | sample 6712731 | NCBI WGS metagenome assembly WLWD01 (sample SAMN12718690, study PRJNA576275) | sponge metagenome | isolation source: marine sponge | host: Mycale hentscheli | place: New Zealand: South Island, Marlborough, Capsize Point | collected 2014-11-01
TTTCTTTGTGTCTTCTTCTGGATGTTGGCAGAGGGAGTCATGCTGTACCTACTTATAGTGAGGGTGTTTGGAAAGTCAGCAGAGAAATGGTACCTACTATTACCAATATGCTGGGGTGAGTTTTCAGAAAATGTTATTTTGAAAGGAGTACAAAGTAGTTTGACACCGCCAAAATTAAAATATAATCATGGTATTTTCCAAACTGAATCTACTTAACCAGTAAAATTGAAGCCAGTTTACTTAGTTAATAGTCTTATAGCTGTTTCTAATTATAATTTTTTTCTCGACTATTAAACATGTCTACTCAGTTTCCTTTACTTTCAATCATCTATTGTATATAATTATTTTATAGTCAATATTAAACTAGCGGTGTGCTTGAGCACAAATGGCGAGCGAGCCTGCCTTGTTAGGCTGCATAAAACTACAAGAGTGTTATATGATGTATTTTACCTGAAGATGCCTTTATTTCATGGTGACAAACAAAGATTCTATACATATATATATATATATATTCCACCCTAGATATCTTCACAATGATATCTTTAGGTAAATGACCCATGAAATAACTCACAATATTTCATGCTGTTATTTCACGCTGTGCTGGCACTTGTAGTTATAGCAACCTGGCCACCTTCTAAATTTTCTCGGGTTTTTACAGCTACCTTCCTCTGGTGTACCCTGCTCAATAGGGTTAGAGCAGTTGCTATAATGTAGGCGGGGGGTGTGGGTAGTCCCTACAACCAACTTTACCTGTGAGTAGTGTTGTTTTAGTTAACTAAAACTAAAACCAAAACCCCTTAGTTTTGGGGTATTTTACTTTTGGTAAGAATAACTAAAACTAAGCTGTAGAGAACATGAAAAAACTAAAACTAATTATTTTAGAAGACAGTAAATTCGATAATAACTAAAACTACCAGTAGAGTGGATCTAAAACTAAGCAATTTTATTGTAAACAATTCACCTTGAATTATGTCATTAATATAAATTCCCATCAAGTAATTATTCTCTAAACTACATAACAAATACCATACTTTATTAATAATACCCAAGTTTTCATAGAAATATGCCATTTTTGAAGTTCTTTGGAAAAACTACATGAACAACTTTCTTTAAGGAGTCTCATTATTACAGAATTTGAGAGGCAACATAAATTAACTAAAACTAAGACAATTGATAGTATAACTAACTAAATCTTCTACATGGTATTGAAGAAAAACTAAAAACTAACTAAATCTTCAGGGAGAATTGGGGAAAAAAACTAAAACTACGCATTCAAGATATTTTTTTAGTATGAATAACTAAAACTAAGAATGTCTGGAATTGCTAAACCAAAACAACACTGCCTGTGAGGTACCCTTCCTCAAGTACTAACTACAGTAGTAAAGATATCTAGTGTGGACTAAACCACTTATTACACTTGTCAGAGTGAAATGGAAGACATTTCACTCTCAGGCTTTATTTTCACTCGCCTCTGGCTTGTGAAAATAATTTAGCCTGCTCATGAAATATTTCGCCATATCACACTCTGACTCAGGTAATAAGGAGCCATCCCGCAGTTCTTATCAAAGAATTCTTCTGATTGGTCCCCTAGCCCTAGCCCTAGCCCTTGCGCGGTGCCATAATTGGTCACGCGCGGCGCTATAATTGGTCACATGATTTGATTAACCAATGAAATGAGTTTTTTGATAAGCACTGCGGGACTGTAGGTAATAAGTACTATTTATATACATATATATATATATTATATATATTATACTACAAGGGGCTAAGATTATTTTTTCTCAGCTCTCTCGGGGGGAACAATCACCACCTAATCCTTATTATTTATTTATTTATTTATTATTTATTTACTTATTTTGTTTGACTTATTATTATTGTTGTGATTATAAGTATTGATGTTTTAATTTATTAATTTAATTAGCTATTTATTATTGTTGTAATTGCTTGACCTTTTGCCTAGCCAGCAAAACAAATAATAAATTATATATACATATACATATTATACAGTTTACCATTAATTATAGCAAATAAATACAGAACTCCTCTCTTACCTTAGTTTCCTGAGTAGTGATAACACTGTAGTATCAAGTTTTAGTCATTCTGACTACTTCTATTACCACCAGTAACTTTTGAACAAGCTCTCAGCTACAAAAGAAAAGGCCAGTTATTTTTGTCACTTTAGTTAACAAATATTGAATTATGTACTTACCTCAGCTTTCCTCCAGTAGTGGTAGCTTCATTAGAAGCCATTCGACTACTAGTGGCTCTTGACAACCAACAAGTGTCGCTTAGAAGCTCCAAAAAAAGGCGAGATTTTAAATTACGCATATACCGTTAAAGGGGATTCAATATCATAGTAACCACTCCCCGCAACTGTTTGAATTGAAAAAAAAAAGAAACAAAAATACAAGTCACGTTATTTAAATGTTTTCTTTGTGATATTCTAAGTAGTAGCTGTAAACACAATACTTTCATACAACTGGCCATACCTACACAAGACTTATCTTCATAGTTAGTCTAGTGGACTTTCAACTAAAATACTGTTGCATAGGGCTTATAACTACGACAAATTGCATATGAACTTACCGCCCCCATAGTTTTGAGTGTAAACTGTGCCCGCAACAGAATCCAAAGCAGTAAACAATTCAATTTCTAGGATGATACGGGTAATGATTGACAAACCAGAAAATTCTGTTTAGTAAAGGTTGGGATGCGGTTGAACAACGAGCTAACAAAAAATATGGGAGGGTCAAAGTTCAAAATTACATACGTGCATCCACACATTATACTAGTGATGTGCTTGAGTACAAATGGCGTGCAAGCCTGTCTAGTTAGGTAACATAAAACTACAGTATTGTTACTATTTTTAGCTTAGTTCATGCAAACACTATAATAGCAGTTATGACCTTTTATTTCAGCAAACAAATACCAAATTACTCTCCGTTACCTGATTAATGGTAACTTCTGTAGTATCAAACATCAGCCATTCTGATAAACTCAATTACCAGTAGCTAACTCTTGAACAAGCTTTCAGCTACGATAAAAAAAAATCAGTGTTAATATTTGTAATTTAAGCCAACAAATATGGAATTATGTACTACTTACCTCAATTTCCTGAATATTGATAACTTCTGTATTATCAAATTTAAGTTATTTTGACTATCTGGATTACCAGTAATTCTTGACAACCAGCTCTCAGCTACAAAAACAAAAAACAACATTAATATTAGACACAAATACAAAATTACTTTCTTACCTCATTTTCTTGAGCAGTAATAACTTCCGCTAATTTAAGCCATTCTGAATATTTGAATTAACAGTCACTCTTGACAACAAGCTCTTAGCTATAAAAAATAAAGGCCAGAGTTAATTTTGTATATTTAGCTAACCAATATGGAATTACGTACTTACCTCGGCTTCCCTAGAGTGATAGTAGCTTCCTTAGCATTAATATTATGGCATTTTGACTACCAATGGCTCTTGACAACCAACAATTGGCACTTCGTATCCCCCCTAAAACGGCTAAGTTTTGAAATTAAGTCAGGAAAAGGGTCTCAATGTCATAGTAACCAGACGCAGCAACTTTTAGTGTCTTGAAAAACAAGCGTTTTCACAGGAATTTTCTCACACTTTGGAGCTTAAGTTTAAAGTAAGGCTTGCTCAATGCTATTGTTTCAGAACAAACTGAGGCCAAGCCTAAAAAGCCGTGTTTTTAGGAGAAAAAAGGGAACCCGCGTGCGCGTTTAAGGGGCATACATACTATCCATACACACACATATATATACTAGTGTTGTGCTTGAGCACAAAATGGCAAGCGAGCCTGCCTAGATAGGTTAAATAAAACAACTATTTACCACTGATGTCACCTGGTTCTGCCTCCCTTGTTTTGGAGAATGCTCTGTAAGATTCTGTCAAACTTAAAAAGTATTCCTTGACAAGGTATAGTCAGCGAATGGGTATGATTTATTAGTTTTTATCATGCTTTCATCAATTTTACATCATTTATTTACTAATATGTCTTTTTTTATTAAGTACATTTAAACAATTTAAACCCCACTCAACATTGTAGGCGTGGCAAATGTGACAGCTTTATTGGCCACTTTAAAATTGCTTTCTACACCCATACATTGGTACATAATATACTTTAGCTTCGTTCATGCAAAAAAGTAAATAGTAGTTGACCATTAATATAATTATACAGAATTACTCTCACCTCAATTTCAGGAATAGTGATTACTTCTGTAGTATCCATTTTAAGCCATTCTGACTACCTCAATCACCAGCAACTGGTGAATAAGCTCTCAGCTCTTCCAAAAAAGAACACATAGCCAGAGTTATTTTTGTAATTTTAGCTAACAAATATGGAACGACGTACTTACCTCAGCTTCTCCCAAGTACTGGTGGCTTAATTGGTTTTAATATTTAGCCACTCTGGCTACCAGTGGCACTTGACAACCAACGAGCGACATTTAGCAGACCCCAAAAACAACGAGGTTTTTCAAATTATGTTATGTAAAGGGTTTCAATGCCATAGTAACTGTTCACAGTAACTTTTTGGGACTTGAAAAACAAGCGTTTCAAAGGAATTATATCACAATTTGGAGCCCATAATGATCAAGTTTACCCCAGACTACATGATTGTGATTATAAAATGGATATTCCAAAGTGCACAAATTTGACATGAGCTATAACTTTAAGATACTTCTTCCAACATTGTAAATCTTTATTTTGTACTTATTAACATTCAATAAATGGAGTCTAGCTTAATAAAAAGTTAGCTACTTTTCATTCGAAAGAATTCTGACAAATATCACAATCTTTACCAAATAACAATCTGTAGTTCTAAATATCAAACTGGAATAATTGACATGCACTTATCAATTCAAAGTACAATATAGTGCAGTGACTTCTAATTTGTATTTGATGACTTACAAAATAAGTACATTATCCATTTTAGCTAGATATGATTTAGTCAAGTAAAACTTGCTTAAAGCTGTAGTATCATAAGCTAAAAAGCCGTGTTTTTAGGAGAAAAAACGGGACCTGCGTGCACGTTTTAAGGGCATACGTACCATCCATCCATGCATATATATATATATATATATACTAGTGGTGTGCTTGAGCACAAATGGCGAGCGAGCATGCTAGTTAGCTAACATAATGACAGTATTGTTACTATGTTTTAGCTTAGTTCATGCAAACACTATAATAGCAGTTATGACCTTTTATTTCAGCAAGCAAATACTTAATTACTCACTTACCTGATTAATGGTAAATTCTGTAGTATCAAACATCAGCCATTTTGATAACCTCAATTACCAGTAACTCTTAAACAAGCTCTCAGCTACGATTTTAAAAATAAACCAGTGTTATTATTTGTAATTAAAAAAAAACAATATGGAATTACTACTTGCCTCAATTTCCTGAGTATTAGTAATTTCTGTAGTATCAAAGTTAAGTTACTTTGACTATCTGAATTACTGTTAATTCTTGACAACAAGATCTCAACTACAATAACAAAGGACCATCAATTATAGTACACAAATGCAAAATTACTTCTTACCTCATTTTCTTGAGCAGTGGTAACTTCAGTAGTATCAAATTTAAGCCATTCTGTCTATTTGAATATACCAGTCACTGTTGACAACAAACTCTTAGCTACAAAAGAAATGCCAGAGTTATTTTTGTATACTTAGCTAGCAATTATGGAGTTAGTAGTACCTCAGCTTCCCTTGAGTAGTAGTAGCTACCTTAGCATTAATATTACGGCATTCTGACTACCAATGGCTCTTGACAACCAAACAATCGGCACTTTGTATCCCCCCTAAAACGGCGAAGTTTTGAAATTACGTCTGGAAAAGGGTCTTCAATACCATGGTAACCGGTCGTAGCAACTTTTTGTGTCTTGAAAACCAAGAGTTGTCGCAGGAATTTTCTCACACTTCGGAGCATAAGTTCAAAGTAAAGCTAGCTTAATGCTGTACTGGGGTTTCCGAGTGTCCTCCTCAGCCTCGTCGGCCACTCGGAAAAAATGTATTAGCTACTCAATCACTTGTCAATACATCTCAAAATTGTCACTTCATTCATTCTTTTGCCACCTCATTCAATGGCCAAACCCAATTCACAATCTTTGTCATTCACTTTAGCTGACTATATATATAGTTAGCCTCACTTCAAATCTTTTCAGTTGTGCAAGCCAGATTCACTAGAAGGCTCACCCATAGCCGAAAATTCATGAATATATCTGACTCAAAATCTCTGAAAGTACCACATCCTGAGTAGTTTAGTAGCCACATAGCTACATAGTTACCAAAACCGGAGATATTTGTATATATATGTGTGGACGTACTATGTCATTTTGTACTTTGACCCTCTCGTACTTTTGTGTTCGCTCCGTGCTTCAACTCCGTCCCAAACTTCACTAAGCATAATCCTCCTGTTTAGCGATCACTACCCGTTAAAACTCATAAACTTATGGGAGCTCCATTTCTATTTGAGTTAGTAGAGGTGGTAAGTTAATGCGCTATTTGTCACAGTTATAAGCCCTACCCAATGGTATCTACTTGAAAATGCATTGTCCACTAGACTAACCACCAAGGTAAGTCTTGTGTAGGTATGTTCAGTTGTGTGAAAGTATGGTGCGTTACAACTACTACTAAGAATATCACAAAGAAAAAACTTGATTTTGTTGCTTCTTTTTCAATTCAAACCGGTTACAATGGCATTGAACCCCTTTACCCTATATACGTAATTTGAAAACTCGACTTCATTTAAGTAGCTTGAGTGTTAGAAGTTAAAATCAATCGTTTAACAATAATGTAGTTTAAGGCTCGTTTGCCATTTGTGCTCAAGCACACCCACAGATTTTTTTTTTCTGACAACATAGTGTGATGCACAAATAATCATGGTTTAAAGTGACATATCATGGTTCCTTTAGCTATGAAAGAATTTTTTTCACTATTACTTATTTGAAGCATTGTTTGGGAACGGTTACTCTATGCACAAGAAAACTGACACATGGTTTATTTTTCATTTGAGTATGAAGTCTTGACTTAAGAACAACACTGGATATGATCGCTCAATCACCACTTTGAAAGTGGTACAAAGGGAATAAAATGCATTTCTTGTAAGTATTTTGGAGTTACCCTTGGTGTACTATCCGGACATAATGTTCCCCAGCAATATCCACTCTTTTGCTTTGTAATTAACTTAGCCAGGTGAAGATTAGTCAGATGCAATGACAATAATCAAGTGTATGTCCATGGTTCCAGTAAAGTAAGTGAGAAAAAGAGTGTGCTGATGTATCTAAAACTGAACAACAGAGAAAAATACTTTATGCTACTGTATACCTAATTTACAAGGGTTAGTACATCAGGTACCAGCTTGTATAATTATTTATTACATAAATATATTCCATCTAACCTACTAGGTGGTGAATAAGTGAACCCTTTAACCAAGGACTAACTTGTATGCATTTCCTATAGCCTAGATAATAGTACAAGTTGGTTGCATCATTCGATTTGTACAAGACTTACACTTCCTTGGGTATTCAGCTCACAGTCATGTAAATATTGTAGTAACCTCCACCTCATGATGTAACCTATACATTATTCCTTACATTCACTAAGTAATTATTTTTCCAGGAGTTCCAGCTGTTATTGTGGGACTGTCAGCCAGTTTTCTTCACGAAGATTACACTGCTAACAATGGAGCAATGTAAAAAAGTTCTCATTTGTATGTACTAGAGTTTTTGTTCTAACAAAATGTTACAAGAGTTGAAGTATTCAATTCAAATATATATTAAGAGTGTTAACTTAATGCCACATTAAAAAGTATTGTGGTGAGGTTATAATTTGGAGGTATATTCCAGTTACACACAGTGAAATAATGTTATATTTATAATTATGTTTTATAGCTGCTGGATCAATGCCAAGCCTCATAAACCTGCAATATGGACTTTTTTAGTACCTGTCATGCTCATAGTTTGTGTAAGTATGGATCTAATTTACATTACTTATGAATGTAATATACAGCTAATAGTAGAAGTTAGCATTTTAAAAGTATATTTCAAACAAATAGCATTGACAATTTTATTGTATGACATGCTTATCAGAGTCAAGTACTTTAGGTGTAGAGTTTTAAAGACAGCCAGATTTTTGTTATAGATTCAGTAGCCAAAATAGATAGAAAATGGTTTATATCTCCACAAATACTGTAATATTCATGGTTACCACAGACTCAAGGTATTGATGAGTCTTCCTAAAATATTTTTTTCCAAATTAGCACAAAAGACTACTTGCAAGGTAACCCAAGTTTATAACAATTTGGTTGTGCAGTCAACTTATTCTGCCATTTCATAGGGAGCAGTACCGACTGGTCTGTATACAGAGGATTAGCCTTCCCCCAAATACATATGTCTAGGTCTGAACAGGTAGCAGCTTCCATACTTTGCATTAATCACTTAACATGATGCATGGACAAGTTCAGAGAAGTATTACATTTCCAATAAGCTTGAACGTAGTGAACCTTGTCAAATTATTATAATCTAGCAATATTATTTATTTCTTTTGTCAGTTTTGACACTTTAACATTATTTTTTGATGTATAATGTATTGACTTACAGCTAAACTAATTTATTCTACAGCTCATTTTAATATACAACTAAGCAGGTATTTTGACCTTCACTTTATTACTACTTAGCTATAATTGCTTTGGAGTTTTGGCCAATATTCAAAAAATTCTAGGCATATACTATCATTGTACAGGTATTCATTGTATGTTGATAAAGATAAATCCCAGACAACTAATAAAGGGGTTGGAAAAGCCAGATTTAATGGCGTTCCTAGTTTATGTTTGCAGGTTAATACAGTCATCTTCATCTGGACATTAATTTCTATTGCTAAGACCAGACATGGTGAAGTTTTAGAATCGATGAGAACAAGAAAAGGATTGTTAAAGTGAGAGAATACAGTAACCAGCAAGGTGGCTAAATGCTCTTCAATTTTAAGGAGGCTAAAAGTATGTAGAAGTCAGCTCCTATGTTAAAATTTTCTTGCAGAATAAACTGCAGAACTACATAGGGTCACTTTGACCTGTATAAGCAAATATGGTTCATTTTATCTCTGAACCACAACTACTGCAAGATGCTTAAAATATTATTTATGGAAATGGCTATCTCACTGCATCCAGTTATTACAAGATGTAATGTATTGTAATATAATTACGTGAAATTTTGAGGGCTATGCCCCTATTTCCAAAACTTTGGGGGGCTTCATGCCTCTCCTGCCCACGTCTTCAGTTTTCTATGATATCAGGATAGAAGAGCTGTAAAAATCAATGATATGCCTCGAATATAAAAAATTAGGCACACACATTTTTTAGTATTAATCACAGGCTATTCAAAAACTAGACATATTTTACTACAGTATATATATATATACTTATAGCATGAGTCAAGTGTGATAGGGCGAGGTATTTCACTAGCATGCAAATATATTTTCAATAACCAGAGGCAAGTGAAAATAAAGCCTGAGAGTGAAATATGGTGCTGTATCACCCACCTTTAGTGAGTGTAAAATGTGTATTATTGTATGCTAGAAATCTTCACTTCAGTAGTTTGCACATAGAATTGGTAACACACTGAGTTTTAGTTCTTTTGGGCTTTCCATATACCCAGATAATATTTTAATAGCTGCATTGACCTGGGTAGGTGATATCTGTGAGATACATATCTCACGATTCAAATACCTCAAATACTGATGTAAAGATATCTAGCATAAAATACATAAATGGAGATATAATAGCAAGCAAAACTGTGGTATTCTATATTAATAGCACAAGGCGAAACTGAGTGAAATTATTTGCCCACCACGAATAATCTCTATAGCCACCAATAAGAAGTTATGATCTACTATTATATTTTCTTCCTAGAAATCATCCAACTCTGGTTATACTATTATTAATACTTTTCATTTTAACTTTACATCATGAGTACAAACTACTGCAATGAAGTTAGTAGAGAATATATACTTATTAAATTAGTTAGAGTGATATAGCAAGATATGTCACTCTCACTATATTTTCATTCACTTTTGGCTCGTGAAAATTTATTAGCCTGCTTGTGCAATATTTCACCATATCACACTTGATTCGTGTAAGAAGTATTGTGTATATATTATATGCTTTTTCATTTTCTTACAGTATATTTCACCATATTTTTTTCATGGTATTGGGAGGACAATTATGATTAATTTTTATCAAATAAATGGGCTATATACATGTAGCTATATTGATAACAAATACATTTACAATCACTAGCAATTATTACACACCATAATTTGCTTTAGCAAGGTAGAGACACAAATACTCCCTCTTCCATTTTGTATATTATACTGGTGATGTTGTGTTTTTCTTATAGAATGATGGTGAAGAGTACTTTAGTACTACTTCCTCTGTTGGGCCTGACCTGGGTCTTGGGTTTGTTTGCAGTAGTACAGAACACATCCATATTTGCCTGGATGTTCACCATTGTCAACTCACTACAGGTTACCAATTTAGTAAACAACATTATATATATATAATCTTTAATTCGTTGTCATTTTTATTTAATTCTCACTTAGGGGCTCTTCATATTCTTAATGCATATCATAAAGAATGAGCGTTTCAAGTTATTGACTAGAATGAAGTTAGAAGTGAGACAAAGATTCAAGAAGAAACATGTCAATAATTAGTGCTAAATCGTTAGCAGCAACTCTACTGATACTCTCCTCTCACAATAGTGTAAGTCGAATCACTGAATAGACTTTAAATTGAAGCATGAGTAAGTTTTGTGGAAAATTTTGCAACATTTTGTTATCTTTGCCCACAGTTACTGTATTGTAAGTGTTGACGGGTTATTAATTAATATATGAACCCTGTGTTGATTATGTACTGAAAAAAGTCAAATATACTAGCTGTCACCTAGGAAATGCATTAAAGTAAACTGGATGTGGTTTTCTATATCATCTGTGTTCATAGTTATGTCTGTTGGTAATTATATCCCTCCAGGTTATATAATTGTTCAGTATGAAACTTGATTAGTCCAAGCAGAACATAATAAATTAATTATTATGGGATACATCAGAATATCACCGATCCAATTGGCTGTATTTACGATCATACCTGCGTTACTCTAGTAAATATTAGGCTAAAATACTTGAAATAATATTCTCCTGTATCAAAGTAATAACATATGTATGATTATTCCTTTATTTCAGAAGTCCTTATAAAACTGACTAATTTACCTACCTGGATTAAGAAGCTTATCACACTTTACAGAATGTGAATTTTTTCTTTTTGTGTAGCCATTAGTTTGTGTAGTATCATTCAATGTATATTCAAGTTTTGTTCTCTTTTCTTACTTCACAATACCTATAAAGTGTAATATTATTACTCTAACTAAATAATGACTTTATGGTCATTCCCTTCAAATTCTATCTATATAACTAGTGATGTGCTTGAGCATAAATGGCGAGCGAGCCTAAAACTACACAATTGTTATAGGATTGATTTTAACTTCTAACACTCAAAGCTACTAAAAATATGGTCGAGTTTTAAAATTACGTTTATAGATACATAAAGGCATTTCAATGCCATAATAAACCCTCCCCGCAACTGTTTGAATTGAAAAAAAAAATACACATTATTTAAACGTTATTTTTGTGATATGCTTGAGCTAAGTAGTAGCTAAAACGCACAATACTTGCACACAACCGGACATACCTACACAAGACTTACCTTCGTGGTTCTAGTGGACAATGAGTTTTCAAGTAAATACTGTTGGGGCTATAACTATGACAAAGAGCGTATTGACTCACGGCCGCCACAAACTTGAATAGAAATGGAACTCCAGTAAGTTTTTAAGTTTAAATTGCACCCGCAAAAAAAATTCAAAGCGGTAAACAATTCAATTTATAGTATGATACGGGTAATGATCGTTAAACAGGAGGATACCGTTTAGTGTCATTTGGGAAGGGGTCAAACGCTGAGCTAACTCGAAAATACGAGAGGGTCAAAGTACAAAATGACATACGTACGTCCAAACATATATATAAACTAGTGGTGTGCTTGAGCACAAATGACGAGCAAGCCTGCCTAGTTAAAACTACAGTATTCTTACTACATAATTAATACTTTAGCTTAATTCATGCAAAACACTATATACCTGAGTAATGGTAACTTCTGTAGTATCAAAATTGAGCAATTCTGACTACCTCAATTACTAGTAACTCTTGAACAAGCTCTCAGCCACAAAATAAATAGGCCAGTATTTTTTTAGTAATTTTAGCCAACAAATATGGAATTACTACTTACCTCAATTTCCTGAGTATTGGTAACTTCAGTTACAAATTTAAGCTATTTTGACCATCTGAATTACAAGTAATTTTTGACAACAAGATCTTAGCTACAAAACAAAAGACCATTAGTTTTAGCAAACAAATATAAAATTACTTTCTTACATCATTTTCTTGAGTAGTAGTAACATCTGTAGTATCTAATTGAAGCCTTTCTGACTATCTGAATTACCATAGTCTCTCTTGACAACATGCTCTCCGCTACAAAACAGAAAGACCAGGTTTATTTTTGTAATTTTAACTTACAAATATGGAATTAAGTACTTACCTCAGCTTCCCTCTAGTAGTGGTGGCTTCCTCAGCATTGTTATAAGGTATTCTGTGGTACCTTCTGTAGTATGCAATTTCAGCCATTCTGACTACCTCAGTTACCAGTAACCGGTGAACAAGCTCGCAGCTCTAACTAAAAAATAATAGCCAGAGTCATTTTTGTAATTTTAGCTAACAAGTATGGAACCACGTACTATACCTCAGCATTTTCCAAGTAATGGTGGCTTCCTTAGTATTATTATTTAGCCATCGTGGCTACCAGTGGCACTTGACAACCAACAAGCGGCATTTTTAGCAGCCCCAAAAAACGACAAAGTTTTAAAATAAAGTCTGGTAAAGGTTTTTTCAATGGCATAGTAACCAGTCGCAGTAACTTTTTGGGATTTGGAGGAAAAAAAGAGTTTTGCAGGAATTATCCCACAATTTGGAGCCCAAATTTCTCTTAATGCTGTAGTTTCAGAACAGAATAAACTAGAGTCAAGCCTAAAAAGACGTGTTTCTTTGGAGAAAAAAGTTCCCTGCGCGCGCCTTTGGGCATATGTACCATCCATCCATACATAAATACATATATACATACTAGTGGTTTGCTTGAGCACAAATATCGAGCGAGCCTGATAGTTAGGTAACATAAAACTACAGTATTGTTACTATGTTTTAGCTTAGTTCATGCAAACACTATAATATCAGCAAACAAATACAAAATCACTCTCTTACCTTATTAATGGTAACTTCTGTAGTATCAAACATCTGCCATTCTGATACCAGTAACTCTTGGACAAGCTCTCAGCTACGATAAAATAAATAATAAACCAGTGTTATTATTTCATTTTAGCCAACAAATATGGAATTACTACTTACCTCAATTTCCTGAGTATTGATAACTTCTGTAGTATCAAATTGAAGCTACTTTGACTATGTGAATTACCTCACATTCTTGACAACAAGCTCTCAGCTACAAAAACAAAAGACAATCAATGTTAGCACACAAACACAAAATTACTTTCTTACCTCATCTTCTTGAGCAGTAGTAACATTCGTAGTATCAAATTGAAGCCATTCTGACTATTTGAATTTACCAGTCACCTTTGACAACAAGCTCTTAGCTACAAAAAAAAGAAAGGCCAGAGTTATTTTTGCATATAATAGCTAACAAATATGGAATTACGTACTTATCTCCGCTTCACTGGAGTAGATTACGGCATTATGACTACCAATGGCTCTTGACAACAAACAAGCGGCACTCCGTATCCCCCCTAAAAACGGCGAAGTTTTGAAATTCCGTTTGGAAAAGGGTTTTCAATGCCATAGTTACCGGTCTTAGCAACTTTTTGTGTCTTGAAAAACAAGGGTTTTCGCCTGAATTTCTCATACTTCGGAGCTTAAGTTTAAAGTAAGGCTTGTTTAATGTTGTAGTTTCAGAATAAACTGGGGTCAAGCCTAAACCGAGTTTTTAGGAGAAAAAGTTTCCCGCCCGCACGTTTAAAGGGCATACGTACCATCCATACAAACATATATACATATAACCTATACCAGATTTTGCATTATCCACCCCTAATACTGTCTCGCTCGCCAATAATACGCTTGTGTGTCAGTGACGACGACGACGACCGACGACGGTGTGTGTATTCATGAAAAATTCATGAGCTTTAGTACGGTTTGGTAAAGCATCGTCTCTTTACCGTAAGTAAAGTGACGTTACATTCAGTAGGACGTGCCGGTTATTTCTAAAAAGCGGGTGCAATAGAGACGATGGAAGGCGGCGTAGGTATCAAAAAGGAAGGCGAAATTACGGAAGAGAAGGTAAATGGAGTTAATTGTAACTGAAAAGCGGATGAAATCAGGCGGTGTAGGTTTAAAATGAAAGGGAAGAGAAGGCATAAAGGCGAGTGATAGTCTGGCGTATCCAGACCCACGTAGCGCGCAAAGCGCACGGAGGGTCTAGGGACTCCAAATTTGTTCTGGAGGAATGTGGAAGTGATGAGTGCCCCACCTCCTTTATACCTGAATTTCTACCGCAAATTAGCCATGATTGCTAAACCTAGCGTTGGAAAGGGTTGCTGACACGCACAGGAATTTCTATTTGTGACTATTTCCGGTATTTTGCTAACGGTAATTGACCGCCGCAATATATGTGCGGCAGAACAAATTTGGTATGGCTATGTCCCCAGACCTATTCCCCGCGTAGCGATTCGGTAAAGGGTCTGGCTACGCCAAACTAGGCAGTGATTAATTATAACTAAAAAGCAGGTGGAATAGACGAGTAAAGGCGGGGATTAGTTTTCTAAAGAAAGTCTAAAGAGAGAGAAATAGAAGACAAAAGTTTCTCAAAGTCGGACAGAAATGCTGGAGAGATAGACAAAGAAAAAGGGGGTGCCATGATCAAAAAGAAGAGCTGAAGATAGGTGTTCAGGCCTGCGAGGATGCCTGAAGATTGATCATTGAACTTTCTCATATTTGTGTGTTTGTTTTGTTACGCATGCATGTTTTGATTTTCCCCACCCTTTTTTTTCTTATTATGACTTATTCTTTTTGTTGCTCACCCATTCAGTTGTTTATTGTTGTAACTCGCTCGTGTTGTGGCACTAGTTGCACCTCGTCTTCTCTCTTTCTCGTCGTGTAGGTGAACTGTTTTCGTCTTGTAAGAACTGTCTTCGCCGTTTACGTTGAAATTTCTTCTGCTGTGTACGTTTAACCCTCTTCACTCCGTGTGAGTCATTAATTTTGTGTCTCCTTACTGTTGTGCGTGCGGTTTGTGAGATTTGTTGTTCTATCTCAGTTATCTTTCATTAAGTTTCTGTTCATTTTCATTTCTCGTCAACCCCTGAATCTTCATTACAATAATTAAACTAATTAACTCTTTATTTGTTTCTGTCATTGGGGCTAAATCTCTTACGAAGTCCAGGACGTCTGTGGGCTTTACAACCCCACAGCTCTCTTGTTGAGTGAGGACGGCCCTGGCAGGACGCCACCGCTCCAATAGGAGTGGTGGGATAGAAGAAAAGTTCAGATAGTTCAGAAAAAAGAGAGTAGGAGAGAGAGGGAAACTTATGCAACCTTAACCAATGGTAGAGAATGATAATTGAGCAGGATAAATAAACAATAAACAACTGAATGGGTGAGCAACACTTAGTAACAAAGTACACTTGCTCCCGTCAAATGATTTGGCACAGATTGCTATCGATGTTTAATTCCACGAGTTCGTTTATAACTGTAAACACTTAGCTAAGATCATGCCAGGGGCGGCTGAACAATTTTCACTAGCTCCAATCTTCTCATTTGGAAAACCGGTCTGCATTCAACTCTTTAGAGCTTTCCCTAAGAAATAACATTTCACTGCATTGCTTAATAGCTATCGCCACGCCTACCTTATAATTAGGAAAAACTCACACAAACAGATGCAGAAATGAGAGGACTAGATAATGATTATTAGATTATAGTTGCCTTCAGAAGTCACTATCGTTGTGGCACCCGTTTTGAGGCTTTGACAGACCACCAGCCACGATTTGGATTACTGTATTCCAAATGTATGAATCGATGTTTGAAAGTGATAGCTATTAAGCAATGCAGTGAAATGTTATTTCAGGGAAAGCTCTAAAGAGTTGAATGCAGACGGGTTTTCCTGACAGGCATGGTCCGTTCAGAATAAAGAGGAGGTCAAATGAGAAGATTGGAGCTAGTGAAAATTGTTCAGCCGCCCCTAGGAGACCTGGCATGATCTTAGCTAAAATGATGCGGTGTTTACAGTTATAAACGAAATCGTGGAATTAAACATGGATAGCAATCTGTGCCAAATCATTTGACGGGAGCAAATGTACTCATTTGTCTAATCTCTCTAATTAAGCGCCCGCAATAAAATACTTCAGCCACCCACCAATTTACCCGCTAGAATCCGTGGGAAACATTTCTCAGTGTCACGGTAGAGTGTCGGAGTCACACCAGACACTCTTTTCCTTTCAGCGCCGCTTGCGCGTGAGCCTCCAGAGAGTCTGGCCCGCGAGACTACCTAGTACGCATCATAGCGTGACCCTTTACCCGCTCCAGTTGAAAAGGAATGTAATCAGCGAAGCGAGCGGAGCTGACTTATTTATCATTCCGCGCTTATATTTTTTGTAAGGTCTAGGAATTGTTTTGTTCTCGCGTGGGCGTACGTGTGCACACTTTCTCCTACGCGCTTGCGTGGGCCGGGTAACCTTCTTAGACACATTTTGCTTTGTTTACCCGCCGTACGAAGTAGCGATGCCCAGTGAAACAAATTCTGCGAAAGAGAGACAAAACGTTAGAAACGCTCGGTCAAGAGCTTTGAGGGCGTTACAAACAACAGAAGAAACATTAGTAAGGAGAGAGATAAGAAATGAAAAAGACAGGGCAAGGAGGAGGAGAGCTAAAACGAAACAGAAACAGGTAGCAAAGTAAAGAATCTTTCTTTTTGAAAAGCCATTAAATGTTCCTAGCCACACCAAGCATACATGGAATAGCTGCAATTACAGGGAACATGCATCGCTCGCTTCGCTATTTTGTGCTATTAGAGCGCATCACTAGTTAGTCCGTTTTACCCGGATGTGTTCCGCGGTTAAAACCTTATGTAAACCCAAAAATACCGCACGCGAAAAAAACTTTCAAAATATGTGTAGTTGAATGTAGTCTAACGTAGCCAGACCCTTAGCGGTAGGTAAAGGGTTTGGCTATGCGAATGCTAACAAAATATCTCAAGCACTGTGAGAGAAGAGGAACATAAGATGTAAAATTATATGCCTTACTTGAACTTATTGGTAGCTATAAGGTACATTATCAGCTTTTAAACAGTGAAAGTTGCTTATAACATATGATATCACAATTAGACATACTCTATAGCTTAATTATAAGAAACTGTAATCTGTAATATGTAATGGACATTTTCTGCTCTGCTTGTGAAAATGGCTTTATTATTGCAGTCTCAAAATGGCCTGTGTTTTTTGTTTTTTGTTTTGTTGTTGATTCTTTTGTCAATTGTCATAAAGAAAAGCTTTCTATGTCTCACTTAGGGATTCTTGTGTAATTATTTTGTCCTGTAGCTTCTTTTAGTGGTTTAGGACCTCACTTGCTGCAATTTCTACACCCCTTTCTTCAAGAACAGGGAAGTCTTGGGACCCGGAAAAGCTAATTGAGTGGCAGGAAAAAGCTGATTGAGTGGCAGCGGTAACTTAAGCCATGACTGGAACTGCAACTTATACCCCTGAGTGAGATCTGGAGTAGGGAGTTGGGAATTATGTTGGCATATTTTGAGCATAATAAGTGATTTCATCAATACCATCATATGCTGGTATAATTAGTGTAATTATGAGCATAATAAGATTATTTTTGGCCAAAAAAAAATTATATTATTTTGTTTTTATAAGTATTGTAACCATGACAATTTTGATGTAGACTGGCTTTGGAGACTTTTTTAAGTTAATTTTTGAGAGTACTAAACAGTCACTCTACTATCGCTGACATAAGACTTGCTGACACTGATTGCTTTCAAATGTGGGAGCTTACCTTCAAAACTCGACGTGGAGCTAAAATTGGTATAAAAGGTTTTGTTTCTGCCGCCACTGGAATGTCAACAGCTACATTATAATTACATATTGAAGATATACCGCCTGAATTCACCTAGAGAAAAAACTAGAGAGTCTTAAACATGTCACCTCAGCACATGTGTTTATGCTGTAATGGCTTTCAATATTTTCCTCTCTATGACTATGTTTGTACAGGGTAACTATTTTTAGATCCAAACTCTAGAGGAATCAAATCTTAATTTTTGAAACTTCAGGGAGATTTCTCATTTACACAAAATTGATGATAATTTTGTGGTATATGTAACCATGAAGGTGACATTAATTTTCGGGGGGACAAACCAGTTTTAGGAGTGGAAAATGCACCCTAACAAAACACTCTTAACATCGCCTCCCCCCCCCCCTCACCCCATACTCTTCAGCGAGCTATGCTGGCAATTCTTTTTAAAGGTTCCAAAATATTCTTTTCTGTAAGAAAAAAATTATTTTATCTAATGGACAATTTAAAATTGAGCTGCTTACTGTATATTACCCAGTTTGCTTGGTAGTTTCTTCATGAAGTTGTACTCTCATCATCATCTAAAGAGCTATTTATAGAAATTTCCTATAGCACAAGCTAAATAGCTAGTTGTCTCTCATTTCTAAAGTCTCATTGTCAGTCTCTTTAGTCTCTTCTAATTTCTTCTAGTCTCTCATAGTCTCTTTAATCTCTTCTAGTCTCTTTGGTCTCCACTAATCTCTTTAGTCTCTTCTAGTCTCTTTAGTCTTTAGACTCTTGGTCTCTTGTAACCGCTTTAGTCTCTTCTAATGTCTCTGGTCTCTTGTAATCTCTTTAGTCTCTTCTAGTCTTGACCACAAGAGTTAGTATCATATAGCCTTGTAATTTTTTTTGTGAACTCTAATTATCAAGACAGTTTAAGGATTTCATTATGATTGTAAATGGACTCTTTTCACCCTGTGATTGTTCAATAACTCTCTCTATATATGAATTTTTAAATACGCATCATTTTTATATACTCTTATCAATAAGTTAATGTTTTATATCCTCTAATTTTTCATTTATGACATAATGTTACTGTTCAGCTGAGATGTATGAATATGTTTCTACTGAACAAGTAAATAAAAATAATAATAATATTAATATTATTGATGATGATGATGATAATAATAATAATAATAATAAAATAATAATAATAATAATAATAATAATAATAATAATAATAAAAGGGGGACATCCAGTGTCATTTACAGGGAGTTGCCCAATATAATGATTAGGGTCAAAAATTCATGAATAAAGAGCAGAAGTTAGCACAGGAATTTAAAGAGTTCACATGACAAAGATTGTACTGATAGTATGATGTTCGCAGCATTTTTGGCCGTAGAATGAACAAGCGCTTCTAAACTAAATAATAGTTAATATTAACTTTCCTACACTGACACTCTACAACACTTTACAATACGTATTTCAATGTTGCCACACAAAGTTCTCTAAAATTGATAGCTTGATTTTGGTCGGTATAATTTAAGTACAATTCCTGTGAATTACCCAAAAAACCCAAGGTTATTACTAGATCACTTCCAGATGGTAAAAGGTTGGCAGTAAGCGGTGGGAGACTGAAACTTCGTAAGTCTGAATGTGTGGAAACTTAATCTTTCACACCACCTTTGATTGATTATGGTTCACTTGTGAGACTGACACTAAGCTAAAAACATGCAGTGTAAGATTTAATTGGAATTTTGCGTAGCTATTGCTTGGCCGTAATTCAACGCTCGAGCTAGCATTTTGGGCATGCTCACAACTTAGCGTCTAGTGTCTAGAGCGAATATAAAATGAGCTGACACTACATAACGCTGTCACTTAGTTGGAATTGGATTTCTTTACGGGTGTGATCGTTTGTTGCGTTACTGTTGAGCTATTTTACGTTAATCGACTTCTCACTGTGAACTACTAGCTAGCTACTGTTCACTACTCGCCATGTACGCGGGATATTGTGAGAATTTGATTGTGAATTGGAGACAACCTTATCTACGTTGTTGTTTTGAGTGTATCACCTGTCCACAGGTTGTAGGGTACACCGGTACTTTTGCTAAAGTTAAAGCTGCCTTGTCCCCTTTTCAAAATACAATGGTGAGACAATATGTTTTGTTGGCTAAACAATATCTTTCTTATTAATCAAAATTTTACATTCAGATTGCCTTCGAAATAGTGAAAAAGACTGAGGTGACTAAGATTGAGTTGAACAAGTTTCTTCCAGGGAGATGGATGTTCTACAGAAAATTTCCCATCCCAACATTCTGGGTATCTACCAGATTGTAGATACTGATGAGAAGTGCTTCATTGCATGCGAATTGACTGAGAATGGAACACTAACACTGCCTGAAAAATGTCCATTGACAACCAATAAAATCATAAATTAGTATTATAATTATTGTGTGGATAACTAGTTTGTTAACCTTTAGCTATAACCTGGTAAAAACTTTTGATAACTCTAATTCCCAAGACAATTTAAAAATTTGTTATGGTTGTAAATGGACTCTTTTCACCCTGTGTAATGGTGTACATGAACTTATAAGGGTTCACCTTCCCAAACAGGAAGCTCGCTTCATTTTCCGCCAACTGTGTGAAGGTCTGTCCTATTGCCATTCTTTGGGAATTTCTCATCGAGACCTAATGATCTCCACAAAACATATGGACGTCAAAATTGGAGTTAAGTTTGTTGTTTGTTTTTATTCCATTGATAAGCCATCAGTTCTTATTTTTAATTTAGATTTTGGTTTGGCTCTGGACTCACAGCATCAGATAAGCGACACCTCCTGTGGATTCATACAGTTATTGTGCTCCAGAAGTTATCTTGGGATGCCAGTACAATGCTATCAAAGCAGATTCGTGGACCCTGTAAGTATTTTAATGCAATTACAAAATTATGTATATTATCACACTACAGCCAACATTTGAGTATAATATATTTTGTAATTAGGGGTGTGGTTCTCTATGCCATGGTAAGCAGTCGGCTGCCCTTTGGAGAAGACTGTTGAGTTTAGTATGGAGGATATAACTACCGCAAACTTCGCCTTGACAGCGACCTTTCAGAGAGTAAGTGAAAATTCACACATTGTAAAGGTATTATTTGTGTTTAGAGTTGATGATGAAGAGGAGCCAAATGACACTGATATGTCTGACGATGAAGAAGCAGAATTGGGTTCTGGCTATGAAATACCCACAAGAGAAGAAGAGTATATTGAAGTTGAATCATTGCCATCTACTGAAGATGCACATTTTACTTCTGTTTCAACTCCTACCTCTAACTCCTCCTCCTCATCTTTAAGATCTTTGAAAAATCACTTTGTTGCCTCAGTTAGAGCAAAATATAAGTTTGCTGCCTTTATGAGATGATTAAAGCACCATTCATGATGGCATTAAGACAATATTCATGATATATAAGGTATTGTCTTACTATCTATAGTAATACAAAATATTTTTACTAAAAATGACAATTTCAGTTTACTTGTGATACTTTAATAAATGCTAACACATTGCCAGAATTCTTAACAATTCAGTTAATAGACTTTTTTTTTAACAATAGCTAATGATATAGAATATTTTTCATAATTCTATAAGTTTTGCTTCATCTCCTGTAAAATAAATTGCATTACAAATGTCCGGCTTAATTCTGAACACAGAGCATAGGGTAAAGGAGAACAACATGAAAGAACATCTCTGAGCAGTAATAACAATGCTCTGAGCAGTAAAAATACACTATGATACTAACTCTTGTGGTCAAGACTAGAAGAGACTAAAGAGATTACAAGAGACCACATTAGAGGAGACTAAAGCAGTTAGAAGAGACCAAAGACTCTAAAGACTAAAGAGACTAGAAGAGACTAAAGAGATTAGTAGAGACCAAAGAGACTAGAAGAGATTAAAGACTATGAGAGACTAGAAGAAATTAGAAGAGACTAAAGAGACTGACAATGAGACTTTAGAAAGGAGAGACAACTAGCTATTTAGCTTGTGCTATAGGGAATTTCTGTAAATAGCTCTTTAGATGATGATGAGAGTACAACTTCATGAAGAAACTACCAAGCAAAATGGGTAATATATAGTAAGCAGCTCAATTTATAATTGTCCATTAGACGAAATTATTTCTTTCTCACAGAAAAGAAAATTTTGGAACCTTTAAAAAGAATTGCCAGCATAGCTTGCTGAAGAGTGGGAGGGGGGGGGCGATGTTAAGAGTGTATTGTTAGGGTGTATTTCCCACTCCTAAAACTGGTTTTGTCCCCCTTAAAATAGCTACCCTGTAAAAACATTGTTGTAGAGGAAAATATTGAAAGCCATTGCAGCATAAACTCATAAGTAGAAGTGACATGTTTAACACTCTCTAGACTTTTCTTTAGGTGAATTCAGGCGGTATATCTTTAATATGTAATTACAATGTAGCTGTAGACATTCCAGTGGCAGCAGAAACAAAACCATTTATACCAATTTTAGCTCAACCTACTCTATAGAAAATATGTGGAGATCTCACTCAGGGGTAAGTTGCAGTTCTAGTCATGGCTTAAGTTACTGCTGCCACTCAATCAGCTTTTCCAGTCCCAAGATTTCCCTGTTCTAGAAGAATGGGTGTAGAAATTGCAGCGAGTGAAGTCCTATACAATAAAAGAAGCTACAGGACGAATAATTGTATGGGCTAGTAAAATGGTAGATACAAAAGAAACAACAACAGTTCAACAAAACATAAAACAAAAAACACAGGCAATTTTGGGACTGCAGTAATAAACCCATTTTCACAAGCAGGGCAGAAAATGTCCATTTACATATTACAGTTGAGTATGTCTAATTGTGATATTGTAATATGTTATAAGCAACCTTCACTGTTTAAAAGCTGATAATGTACCTTCTAGTGTGCCAATAACGCATAATAATTGTACAACTTATGTTCCTCAAATCTCACAGTGGTGAGATATTTTGTCAGCATTAAACTTAGTCTCGCTTAGCCAAACCCTTTACCTACCGCTAAGGTTCTCGCTAGGCGAGACTACATTCAACTACGCAATTTTTTGGAAGCTTTTTACATAAGGTATTAACCAGGGAGCACTCGGGTAAACGGACTAATTACATCCCTTTTGAACTTGAGCGGAGAAAGGGTCAGGCTATGCAGGACTAGGCGCAACTACGAAGAAGGAACCTACTACTACTGCTTATGCCACTTGCCAGCCACGCCAGAGTAAAGTTCCACCGCCCACCTATAGTAGAGTGTAGTTTACCATAGAAATGAGCTGGAGTTGGTATTTTTTGGCGGTTGTTGCACCCACCAGTTTGTTCTTGACGGTTCTTTCGAGATCACAGTTAAACTGTGAAATACGCAGGTACGTTGTAGCTATATATCTATGTAACTATCATATTCAATTACATGTGTAATTTGCAGTAACTTCACTGGACCAATGCTGGAACATTGTTTGAATGTTTTAACCAACAACTGTACTAATATGGTTTTTGACTGTAACACTCTACCTTACTTCAATTCAAGTTTCTGCTCAGTCCGGGAAAACTTCCGTATCTGTGGGGCCTTTTGCAGGAGAGAAGGACCATGTGTACCTCAGTATTGTAACCGTATGAAAATCGAGACCTGTGTGAGTAGATAATAATTGTGATGAATCAATCAAAGAACACCATTTTAGTCTGCAGTGATTAACTATTTTACATATGGATATCCACCACTACCAAATATATAATAGTGAGGTTCGATTGAGACTACATAGGCTGTACTTTGCTGTAGTATCAAGGTTATTGTGTAATGATGTTTTGATCAATTAGAATAGGATACTATGCGGCTTAAGATCAACACAAACAGTATCACAAATGTATTAATTCACATCCACAAGTCTCACATATTAACCACATTTACTTTCAAAATTTTGAAGCTTAGCCAAATGAAATTAATTTCATATTCCTTACATTATGGTTAATTCTATATTATGACATGCACAATAGTCATTCGTGACCAGTTGCGGCACTTTTTTTGGGGGATATAATTATATACTACTGTTAAAATATGCGCTTAGTAGGAGCTCATCATGACAAAAATTGCATCACCTCATGCAGCTTAGATTGTGTAACAGATCAAAATACTATAAAGTGTTCTTGAGCATTGATGGCATTTTCTTGGATTGCTCTCTACAGATTTGTCTATTTGTGCTTCACTTTATCTTCAAATATACAAAATTTATGAAAGGCAGAAAGAAGGGCTTCAACGGAGCACGACATGAAATGGAGTATTTGAATGGAATGACCCTAGCTTACTGCTTGATTTTCTATAGATCTGTATACTTGTACTTCATTCTATCCCTTTAATATGTCACAGATTCTTGGACCAGCTTCAACTGAGCGAGACATGAATATCATTGATCATTACATAGGAAATTACGGAGCTGTTTTTCTCATAATATTATACTTACTCGTCTTTGTATAACTTTTGGCAAGCTTATAATCTTCAATACCATAGCATTCATTTATATTAAGTACTACTGTGGCAGACTCAGAGATGACAAGCTGATGAACACACAATGCACTCATCCACTCATCATTCTATCATAGCTATAACATACGACACAACATTCCGAACTATCCATTAGTAGATTCACACACACACATTCATATATATCTATATATCACTCGTTCATGTAAGTAGTCTTCAGTCTTGCCATTATCAAAGTGAAAGACCAGAACTGCTACACTACACTATTTATAGCAATTATCGTATTGCATTAATAGTTATTCAATGAATTGCTACAAGTGGTTCTGAAATTTAAAATATGACACAGCTATTGGTAGCTGAGACTAGCAGCATGTGCACATATCAGTTTAACCCTTTCGTTCCCAATCCCGCTTTGAAGCGGGTGAAGACCGATTGACTTCTCCGAATTTTTTAAAATAGTTACTTTATAGCTAGAACCTTCAGATTGCATACACAGGTGCCCAATGCATTGAAGAAGCATCTAAAATAGCTTTCAGCCAGGACTGCTTCGACAGTACCTCACAGCAGTTGCGTTTATTTCTTCCTCGGCAAAAAAAAAAAACATCGGTTCTCCGTCGAATTTTAAAAAAAGTTACCTTCTTCACAGCAGCTTCATTTATGGATCCAGTCATCTCCAGAGCTTTGTAGAAGCAGCAAAAAATTGCTTGAGCTCAGTAGCATTCCATAACACATTGAAACAACCGCTTCTTTGCCGACCAAGACTTTGCGGTTTGACTTATTGTCTTCTCCATTTTTTATAAAATCGCCAGTTCAACTGGGGACCTCCCTATTACGTACAGTCTTAGGTAATGCTTATTACATCATAGGATAAAAGTGAGCGTGTCGTGTGACCCCGGTAACTATGCAAAAAAAAAATTTTTTCAAAGTCATTTTTTGGAAGATGGCGTCTAGAAATTACAATGCGGTGCAAGTTTTAGACTTGCTTGATGCTGACTCTAGTGACTCAGGATCAAGCGGAGACAAGGGAGACGACATCTAGGGCTATAGGAGGCCCTGTATCAGGGTTCGTGGACCAGACCCCGTCAACTCTGATACTGAAAATGGGAGTCAAGAAGATGATCGAGGTAAGCTTGTCTTTCTCTTGTCTTTCTCTTGATCAATAGCAAGCTTCTGTTGTGGAAAGGACTTATTTATAGCTATATTGAGATAGAGTAAGCTGTTTAGCTATAATATATATATATTTCATTGAGTTTTGAGATTTGAAAGTGGCTTGTGGTTTTTTGAACAAATTCAAATTTTCAAAAAAATTAAAAAAAGTTTTTACCACATATACTACTAGGACCAGATGTGAATGCAGTCACCGACCCCGATACGCAGATGCGGCGACAGGAGCAGAGTCTTCCAGTCATGAAGGAGAGGATACCGGACCTGAGTCTTCCAATGATGAAACACGAATAGGCAGCAGGTTCCAGTGATGAAGAAGAGGAAGTTGCTCCTCCTGCTCCGAGTTCTGGACGTCCTCGCGGTCGGAGAAGGCGGGAATCGAAGAACAAGAGTCGGGTGGATGAGGTAGGGGGAGAGTGGAAGAAAGATGACAACACACACCATTGATATTCCATAATCTTTTGTGTGAAGGACCACAGACTTTGATATTTGTGGCTGCTCCTCCCCCCCTGAACATCCCAAAAGTTGTAATATGTATTGTTATTGTCGTTGTCGTTGTCTGTGTTTTTGTGGTGTTGTAGTGGAGCTTCACACTCGATGTATATGTGTGTGCGTGGAGTTGAAATGTTATTCTGGCGCTTCCAGATCTAACCGGGGAGGGAACGAACTCGGGGGGGGGGGGTCTTTTCCAATCGGGGCTACTATGCCCATGTAAGTTGAATTTCATGTATGTGTGTGTGTGTACACCAGTCAATTTATATTATACATTTATTTTTATGATCTGTATTCACCTGTATCTTTTTTTTTCTAGTGTGTGTGTATGTGTGTGTGTGAATTTGAGAGGGAGCATCCGTGGACAAACAGTATGTGGCGCTTCCGTATACAACCTGGGAGAGAACTCTGGATCTTTTTGGATCGTGACTACTATGCCCATGTAAGTTGAATTTCATGTGTGTGTGTGTGTGGTGTGTACACCAGTCAATTTATGTATAATAAAATATACATTTATTTTTATGATCTGTATTCACCTGTAGCTTCTTTTTTCTTGTGTGTGTGTGTGTGTATGTGTGTGCGTGCATTTGTGGAAAGAGAGAGAGAGCAAAGCAACCATGAACAAACAGTATGTGGCGCTTCCGGATCCAACCTGAGAGAGAATGAACTCGGTGGTCTTTTTCGGTCTGTGACATCATCCATGCCGGGTAAGTTGAATTTCATTTCAACTTACTGATATTTGGGTGTCCAGCTAGGGCTGGGGGGGTGGGGGTTATGGTACAAGAATGTCAGTGAAAAGTAATGACGGGGGAGGGGGGGTTATGGTACAAGAATGTCAGTGAAAAGTAATGACGGGGGAGGGGGGGTTATGGTACAAGAATGTCAGTGAAAAGTAATGACGGGGGAGGGGGGGTTATGGTACAAGAATGTCAGTGAAAAGTAATGACGGGGGGGGGGGGCTCAATTCAGCGAGGCCAGCTGTTATGTTACAAATGTCATTGTTGTCCTGTGTTTTTTTGGTATTGTATGGAGGTTCCGGATCCTATGGGAGGGATCGTTCAGTCTGTGACACCATCCATGCCGGGTAAGTTGAATTCCACGTGTGTGCTTGTACTGCTTTTCATTTTCAAATTACACTTTCTCAATACAACGATTGTTTCTCTCATGTACAGTGTGGAGTATACATACCAGGGTTCATACAGTGGGAGGCTAGCGCTTGGTTCCCCCCTAGAATTTTGGGATTGAATAGAAATGAACATTTAGGAAGCATTTATTTTTAGTCTGATATTGTATCCCATTATGTTCCTATCATAACTGAGCCTTTAGTGCATAGGACCGAACACTGATCATCAGTGTGAAGTATAGACTCGTATGCAAAGATGTGCATCAAAGTAGTGTAGGTTCCAAAAAATGGGTGTGGCGAAGTACACTCGGAGCCCCACCCCAAACAAAAATCCTGTATGAAACCGCATACAATACATCATAAAGTTGCAATTATATAGGATCATGAATAATTTGTTGTTTGTATTACAAATATCTTTGTTGTTTGTGTTTTTGTGTATATGAAATTGTTTTGTAGTGGAGCTCGACGTCCGATGGCATACATTCCTTGTGGACACTCATAGATGTCTCCTACATGATCACAATCAGCACCACACACAACAAACAACATATTTTATTGTTGAACTAATATAATATTGGTATAAAATGCATCAAACAATATTATTTCTATTTTATTTTATTTTTTTATTGATGGGAAAAGTGGATTTTTTTGGGGGAAAAAAATTTTTTTTTTGAAATATTAGTAGATGGCTTAAATATTATTCAATTTTCTCAATCAAAAAATGAGGGGAATCCCAAACTCTTGGTCTATTTAGTGATATATGGTTGCTATGGGGTTTTCCCAGCCAGCATCGAGTTAAAAAAATAAAACGGTAATGCACTATTCCGCGGTGGAAGATTAGATTTTTCCGCGCGCGTCCAAACAATTTGGGAACGAGAGGGTTAACTTCCTTATGAGGCCTAGGAGCCTAATACCTATATTAGTTAAATGTGGGACATCCCAATTGTTTCAAGTTACATACAAGATGAGTTCCGTAGTACTGAAATAGCTGTTTACTACGGCACTGCCACAGCTGGAGTAGATTATATGCCATTATGTTCTGTCCACTTGTTCCCGATAGTATATAATTGTTACTTTTAATTTTCAGTTTTATCAATAACCATCCATTCTTAGACATCACATTAAGTATCTATAAATTGTGGATTTGTAAATAATGCCAACATTTCAGATTTTAGTGCACATCTGAATAGAACATATTTTTATTGAATTTTACGTGATAATCATAGCTTCTTTTATCAAAAGTGATACACAAGTTTATTTTTATTTCAGACTAGGTTCATTATCAATGGACCTCGACTACATCTTGAAAGTGAAGAAAACTTGATTTCTTCTGGAATTCTGAACTATGTTGCAGATTTAGAGGTTGCAGATGTGGCCTTAGGCCTTCAGCGTGTGTTTCACTCTGTGCGGCACAGAAGAGCACTATTAAGTCACAAAGTATCTATGGTCAGCAAGTATTGATGTATATAATATGTGCACATACATGTCTGGGGCAGATCCAACACCAATGAAGGGAAGGGTCCCAAATATATTTAGGTCATAATGGAATTTAATACAATATGTAAATGATTGGGACATTAATTTATCAATGAAGAGCATGAATTAGAATGCAGTTGTTCTAAACATATTTGTCTATGGTACCCTTGTCTATCATACTAAGCACGATGTGTGTGGTTAGAAGTGTGCTAATTAATAATTACCATCTTCAAGAATGAACAAACGAAACAAACCACACAACACGCACCTATTAAAATAAGTTTAATTTGAAGCAGTGCATTATGGTTTTACACTTTTATCGATCACAGAGGATAGCTTTGTGAAGTAGAAACTCTTATTTATGATTATCTATTACGAGAAGTTACTGAATCTAAGGAATCATTAATGACTGAGGAAGGCTCAAAACTGATAATTATTTATAATTAACTTAACTAAATACTAGATAAGTTTGTATATCAAATATATTACAATTAACCCTGGGAATATTCTATAAACCCTGGGCAGGATTCTAGGATTGACAAACCTAGAGCATCGTGGCCAAAAGCCCCACCCCAGACCACACCCAAAATCACGGCAATTATAAAGAAGCAATCATAGCATGATAATATTTAATGTGATTTTCTGCAACCGGCGACAATAGGTAGTGGTCATCGAAGTCTGTGCGGGCAATTTTCTTCAGAATGAATCTATATATTCATGAAAAAAAGAAATTCTAGAATTTACTAAATACTACAAATTTTTAGTATGGTGGAAGCATTCGGTAGTTTGGCAGATCATGCATAGTAAACAGATAAAAGTTTATCATTTCCGGGACAAACAATAGAAAGAGTACAATTCCGTTGCAGGACAGTGGCTGAGTGATAAATCCAAGTCTGTCGGGAGAGTTGGCAACTATGCATACAGAGAAGATCCAGAATACTTGGCATATCCAAAAGTGTTGATTACTATGCAATGTGTTGTGCTGTAATTAGGATCATGTTAGCCATTAAATATCAGTCAGGCAGAATACCCTAAAAACACACTTAGCTAGCTGTCTCCCCAATAGCTTCTTGGTATCTACGAGTAGAATTACTTAATTATATTAGTTAAATTCTTATGATTATGTACTTTTGGCATTTTTTCCCATAGTACTCTCTAATGACTCTAGATGTAGTGTTCAGTGGAAACTATTCTTCTAGGTGGAATAACACTGTGGTAAGCTTATTATGTCGGGCATACTCAGAGTGGGTATAGCGATTTAATGTGTATACAACTTTGCAATCATGTCTAATGTTATGTTGATTATTCAATTCACTGACACATTTTTATGAATATGAAGGCTTTAAGTTGAAACAGCTTCAAATTATCTACTATAAAACTTGACTTTAACGATTAACAATTACTAGTAGGAAATTTGAAGCCCTTAACACTTAGCTCTTTCCTTATCTCATCTGTCCATCTGTCCTTCTAGCTATCTTTAGAAATTTTACAGAATATAGGTGCGTATTAAATTGTAGTTTTAGAGTGGCAACACACACTGTCGATATTGTTTCAGCTTTTCTAATTATATATTTAACCCTCAGCGCGCATGCGTGATAGGGTTATAGTAGTCATCCTGTCAGTTTTTCTGTTCGTCTGTCATGCTCTAATTTTTTGATTACTGACAATTAGCGGTTGATTTAGGTATGAACTTACTCAGTAGGAAGATTTAAGACCTTTTATTGTGCTACTTTTTTAATTTCGGGCTAATCGTTGAGAAACGCAAAGCTTTCAGCTCCGCGTACGTACCAGCTTTTATGGGCAGCACCCCCAAGCATCATGTCATAATCACATGAGCAAATATTTCTTGCAGCCCATGGTGTAGTTTGCTTTATGCTCTTGGGAGTTAATGGAGTTGAAAGAAGTGAAGTTTCGCGTTGAAAATGTCTATATCGGTGAGTGTTTCTTGCTAGTTTAGCTTCTTCTCTTACGAGGACAGTGTTTCCATGCACCATTTTCATTGGTCACACTATTTTGAGGCATCATTATAATAGCTAACAGATTTCTTGTTATTTTTGAAGGAGATTATATTGTAATAGCTAGGTAGTGTTTAATAGCGCTGATGGGTTCGCACCTTTGGTGCTTCATTTTATTTGCATTTAATGTCAGACATTTTAAACTTTGCTTTCTTCTTGTTTTTGTAAGTCCACAAGCTTTATAATTTTTAGAATGCTTCTATTGCCATGGAAATGTGGTCAGTGGTAGATGATACTCTAGTAATGCTCACCGAAGCAGTGACTAATACTTCAAACCCAATTTCAAATTTTTCTTACAGTGGGAACAACATGGGTGAGCATATCAAATAGTTTTCTGTATAGTATATGTATATATGTGAACATGCATAGAAAAATCAGGCACAATGTAGTGCTTGTATATGCTCAGAAATATTTCACTTACTTAAAAAAATTGTATTAAAGAAGCATGTGGATTGAAACGGTTAGGTCACATAGCTCGGCAATAATTGAGGCTATGACTATTCAACTTCCATAACTTAATATCTGGATGCTAATGCTTGTGTTCATGTAAGTGGAATAGATTATTTTGATGGAGCCTGATTTGTGCCAGATTTTTTTGTGACATATAGCTATAAATACATATTCATAATCCATAGTTGTTTAGTAGCTGCCATATAATAGAAGTGATATTACTCTTTAAATTACCTGCGGATAATATAAGACTTTGTATCATGAACTTTGTTTCAATTGCATAACACAGAGAAATTTTATCAGCATAATTATTATATAGAGTGAGGTGCATAAATGATATTATGGTATATAAAGTGATAAGTCTTCATCCTTTCAGAGAAATTTTATTCTTTCTACTTGTATAGCGACTTGTGAATGGTCACTCAATCTCTGTCTAAAGTTAGTTAAAATGGAAAATTATACTCTGGTTTCAGACAAAATCAGTGGTGATAGAGTGATGATTTCTAGCGAGTTTATGGTAAAATTATGTACAGCATTACCAGCTATTGCAGCGAGGATCACTCAACAATACCAACTAGGAAGTGTGGCTGTAGTACATTCTGTCTATGCAGCCTTTTAACAATAAAAATAGATAGATCTGTTCTCTCTTTTTAAAACAATACTGAATTAAGAAATGTTTGGCTGTCACTGGTAATTGAACCTAGGTACATTTGCTTCACAATTTCTTTCTCTGCATTCTTTTACTCATTAGATGTATTCTTTCTCTTTCAAAAGCTATTTTTATAACAATGCAGAATTTATAATTTTTTGGCTGTGACCACGAGTTGAACCCAGGACCGCTTGCTGAACACACTAATAACAAAAGTTTATACAATAAATTTGTACTTCAATTTTCAGTTTTAGTTTCCTTTGTAGTTAAAAGAACCATGACAGTTCACCTTATACATTATTGATAATTCTTCTGTTTGTTTTTGTTTTTTGAGACAAAATCTGCTGTGATATCAATTTAAGCACCACTATTTGGTACAAAGTGTATTTATCTATAAGCAATTTTGGAGTGTGATATTACTTTAATGAAGGGCAATGTCACCTTTATCACATGACAGCTACAATTACTAAGCCAACTATACAACATGTTATTAAAATATATATCAAGTTAACTTTTTAGTGTAAGTACAGCATATTTAAGTCATTATTAGAATGTTAATATTTTGCAGAATTTAACATCATGAGGTTACAAAGAAGACCTGATGGCACCCACTTTCATTTTCCTACTGTCGATCAAAGTGAATATTCCACTCTATTGGACGTGGTTAACATCAGTATTCCATTCACCAGCCCATGTGATGAAAATATTGATGACGATGGTGAGCCATAATGACAGTATATATTATATATGTGAGTGACTATAGGAAAACCAGGCACAACGCGGCACCCTTCGAAAAAATTTTTTTGGCACTTACAGAGTTGTCGGCGTCCAGATATTGAGCTCTCCGAGTTTTATTGTCGTAGCTTAAGTCGTTCCTGCTAAAATAGACCTAACCGTTCCCTTCCGTCGGCTTGAAACAATACATTTTGAAGAAATCGATCGATCTTTTCTCGATATTACGCACGCCGCGTTGTGCCCGGTTTTCCTGTAGATGGTCACATATACATGCATACATACATACATGGATGCATACATGCATGCATACATACATACATACATACATACATACATACATACATATATACATATATACATATGTACATACATACGTGCGTATATACATATGGCATGACAATAGGGGGCATTACCAACAAAGTTTCCGATTGTACAGCAAAATAAACTAACTTTTTTAAAAACAAAGATGAGACAAAATGATTCTGGCAGATTAAAGGGACTTAAATTGCCAAGTGCTACATTTTGATGCCAGTTTTAATTTTCGGGAGGCTGCCATCTACAAGATATATGTTGTGTGGTAGAATGACTGACTGACACTGACTAACTGACAGACAAACTGAGTACTGTAACCTTCTCGTGCATGCACGTTGAGGAGTGATCAAAAGTATGCTTAGGACAGTAAGTTTAATAGCATTATATACATTGACTAGTGATGTGCTTCAGCACAAATGGCGAGTGAGCTGGTCTGATTCAAATTTAAATTTGAATGATAACCGTTAATAATGTTTATTTGTTAGTTAATTAAAATAATTCATTTGTGCTATTGTTTAACAACATTGTTATGCATTTGGATGGATAAACCAGCACAATTCTTATGTTTTACTCTATTCGTGACTTGACTATTGAACAATGGATTTTCAAGGGGTAAGCTATTAAATTTCCATGAATGATGAGAGTAAGAATCACTAACCAAATGATTCTGTTTAACCTTGACACCTTTTCATAGTATGCTCCTTTGGAAATGCTCTGTTGTACCAAAATAAAGCATTCCATAGTATTCTCTAATGCCTTGACTATTGGACGAGAGATTATCAAGTAAGAACAGGCAAAAGAGTGCATTAACCAAGTTAACACAGTGTGTTTCTAATGAGGTACTAATACGTATCTTCAATTATGCAGATTTCATAGTGTCTATCATAATTATCATGTAATTATACTCCAGCACTGCAGTTACAGATTATAAGGCAAGCATGTAAAGTAATAAAACTGAAATAATCTGAGACTGGTAAAAATTGGCAGGCATTAATCATAGAATCAACTTTTGCTATGTGCACACAGATATTTTCAATAGTTATGTCTTGTGAATGTTGTGTCCAAAATATATAAGGCCTATCCAGCATTTGAATTAGCACGGTTCAGATTACTAAGGGTCTAACATACTTAAAGTTATGTCCTATCCAAATAACTTCAGAACTCAAATTTATACAACCATAGAATCAATTATCCATCCCTGAGCAGAATGTAACTGACATTAAAGAACATTTCTTTGTGTTCTGTTAGGTTGTTATGTGACTGTGGGGGTGAGTATCATAGACAATTTTGCGGAGTATATCACACGATCCATTAATGAATCAGGAAATGTTGAATGCATGTAAGCATTGGTAAATGTGATATTGAGTAATTTTATAATCAAAGTAAATGCATTGTTTATTGTTGCTTTAATTTATGTAAAGTTGTGTACACATTATTTAATAGTACTGGAAATATAGAATATCTAGCCAATGTATATTTATTTCCTTACACTACTATAGTCTGCAAGTGCTTTGTCTAGAGTTTGTATTGTTTGTAATGTTTGATCTATAAATTCAACGTCACTAACCTCTCTTTAGATAGTTTAAATTAATCCTTCACATTTTACTGCTATTGCAATATTAATTAAATTACAGTTTAATTTTTCAATATATAGATTTTTTTTACTCTTACAATACCTATTAATTGATGCTAATCTTATATTTCTTCATCCCAGTGTTCCACTGAAAGCAGCTAGTGCTTTAGTGTCTGTTATGGTAGAGAATTCAATGGACAAATTCCTAGACTTTTCTGATGAGCCAGTCCAATTCCAGTTCACAACAAAGGTAAAGAAAATAAAGTAGCTTAACAGCTTGCGTAGGCTTAACATAAAAAAACAATGACTATTCTTACCTTTTCAATTAATCTCAGTTTGCCAGATTAGTCAAGCTGTGTTCTTGACTTTATTAATCAGATCTTAATTATTCTGCTTATGCAAAATTTATGTTAAACTTATGATCAGCAGCACTTTCCACTGAATGTGACAACACTTTATCTACCATGAGGTGACGATGCTACTGTACAAAGCTCATGAATTGTTCATGAAAACACACACCATCGGTCACCGTCGTCGTCAATTATCGTCATCGTCATCAATACTCACACACAAGCGTATTATTATATAGATGTAATATCTCTATGTAATGTATTTATGTATATTATATATAAATATACATTCATACAATGCCCATAAGTTTAGTATATTATCGTTATTTCAATGGATCATGAATTGAATTTAAAGGTTTTTTTCCATTTCACACCCATGTGTTGTCACTTTATGGCATTGTATTTGTTGTGTTTTCCTTTGTTTTAATGGAGGTAACTCAACCAAAATGGCTAATATTGATATTTCATTCTACAGAGTCCTTTAAATGTCATCAACTACACCTATCAGGCATATTTCTTGCACTCTAATTTGTAAGTTTTCAGATAATTATTTAGCAATTTAACTAAAAACATTAATTATGGTGCAGCTGCTGGAATAATTCAGGTCTGAATACTACAATTCTCTCTAATGGACAACTGCAAGTAATGAGTAATCATCTCACTAGCTTGGCTATTTTGGTAAGTACCATCTAAAATAAACTATTGCCCACCAAGTAGGGGTTGTGGAAGTGGGGGGGGGGGGGCCCAGATCATTGCTTGTGGGGCACAGGGGCGGAACACTTCATGCAGATATATAACACATTGTTAAACTTCAGGATATTGATCGGCTCATTAATTCAATACAATTTGTAAAACAATATAAATACACTGTAAACATGGAAGTGTGCATAGCACACCAAATAAAGTGTGCTGATGAAGCCACAATACACACACATTTTTGGAGTGCACAGCACACCAAATCTGGTGTGCTCAACACACTAAACTCTTTTAGGTGTGTTGTACACACTTCTGATTTGAGCACACCATTACGATATTCTTTTTAATTTTTTTCAACAACGTATTATTAACATAATGATACGATATGACCCAAAATCCAGAAGAATGTTCTGAAGATCTTGATTGACCTTCTGGCTTCTATTCTTTCTTTATCTGACCAGTGATACTTGGAAGGAAAATAGCATCTTCTTATGTAGCAATGATTTTGCTAAATTTCATGTGGGTAAACTATGAATATAATTAAAATATGCAGCAGCTAATGGATAGACCTCAGTATGTGCAGTGTACTGCTGGAAAATCTGTAGTGTGCTTGAGAGGAACTATGTAGTAAACTCTTATTCTGGAACAAAAATTACACTGGATTGGTAAAACAGGAGTAAAACATAGCAAGTTGTACATGTGGTTTGTAGTTTGTTCCAGAATTAATGTTTACTGCACGGTAAACTATACAGTAAACTTTGGTAAAACAAGGCCTGGCAAGCAGTGTATATATATATATATATATATATATATTTATTGCAGTTTTGATATTTTTACTTGAATATTTCCGCATCACGCGAGCGTTCTGTATTCTCCCATATTGTACGGTTTATATTGTACGGTACACTACGCATGCGCGTATCAAGTAAAATCAATGAAAATTGAATTGTAACCGGTTGAGAAAAAATATCAAGGCAGCAATAAATCACTTATCACACTCGTCGTACAATATGGGAATGATATTTTACTCTCACGCCACATTTTCACTCGCCTTTGGCTCGTGAAAATATTTTGCGTGCTCGTAAAATATTTTCCCATATTGTACTCTGGCTCGTGCTATAAGTATTATATATATGTATATATATATTATTATATAATATAATATATTCCAAATGTTCTTAATAACACTGTTCAGATTTTGTGACCTTGACACTTGTTCTATAAATGTTTAATATAATTTTTTAGGATATGAAGAAGCCAAATATTTTCTAACCTTGCAGTCGTTCAAGTGAAGTTAAGCTTTCTTCTAAAGAGCCAACTATAGTCTATCCTAACATGCTTACTGAGTTAAAAAACAAAGACAGTTGAGGTGTGCAAAACACACTTGGTATTGAACACATCAAAATAAAGGAGTGCTTAACACACCCAGTATCATAAAAAGTGTGCTAGACACACTTTATTTTATGCACACCTAAGGTGTGCTAAGTGTTTAGTGTGCTATGCACACTTCCATTTTTACAGTGTAAGCTGCTTATTATTACAATGACTAGTACCAAATATGGAACTCCATTGGAACATTATGGCATATCAGTTGTTTCAGCTTCTTCTTAACAATTTAAGGTTTTAGATCATTAAAATTTTTCTTTGAATTTCACTATGACTTTAATTTTTTTTCTTGCTTAGCTAATGTAAAGTTTTTATTTTTTTTCACAAAATATAAAGTAGTTTTCATAAGAATAAATGAATGGTATAATCACATATAATGTGAGGTTTCATATTTAAATATCACCATTTAGAAATACTTGTAATGAATAAGTTGCTAATTGTACGTAAATGCTTCCTTTACAATTTATATCAATACAACCAATGAATATACATGTCAGATCTATATGTATTACGAAATTTTTAGGCTTTACTATGCCTTTTGTAGATTGAGTCTGGAAATATTGTATTAACACATTCAGTCCCCACCACAATATTTCATCTGTCATAGCAAAAATCATACATGGTGGCTTTTAACCCATAAAAGATTAAACAAATTCTACAAGTGATAAAATTTTAGGCTGCAGTGTAGGAAAGTACATTATGTAGGTTTAGTTTATTGCATAACTACAAATACAACTAAACTTTACCAAAAAAATTCACATTAAAGTTTTTTTAATTTCTCTCCACTAGATACTTGTTTGCTCAGGAACTATTCAGAAAACTTTATAGTCCTATTTAAGATCTTAAACCTGCAATCATTTATAAAATTGACTTTTGTGCATGTCTAATAGATAAGTCCAACGGGAGGAATTTCGTTCAACAATATAGAAGAAAGTGCTCTAGAACTAGTGACATACATTGGATGTAGTTTTTCAATAGTCTGCTTGTCTCTCACTCTCATTCTTTTACTTATATTCAGGTAATTTTTAACTTCAGTAGATGGATTTATCATTTATATTTTAACACCTTTATACATTTTTAGAGAAAAACTTCAAAAACGTCCTCTTTTATATATTCATATAAATCTAACTCTGTCCTTGCTGCTAGCCATGATAATATTTGTAATTGGAGTAGATCATGCCACTTTCAAAAAGGTAATTCCACAACTACATTGAATGGATGAATTACTAACAAGCAAGTTAAACCACTTAAAATCTCGTTAATATTTTTCATTTACTTGAAAGTCTCAGTCAAACCTTCAAAACTGCAAATTGTAACCCGTTTTCTTTTATTTTCTAGATATTTACTTTTATATTTTACTTATAAGTATTGCATTGGGGATACCTTCTAATTAATACCTGAACATTTTAAAAGTGATGTTTTCTATTATCACAAATCTGTTTTATTATTCATATATATTAAATAAGTGAATGAGCATCACTGTATGCTCTAAGAAATTCACTTAAATAAAATAAGTAGATACATTATATAAGTAACTGTTACTGATCAAAGATATAATTAACACACTCAATCTGTCCACTATTGTTTAATAAAACAGGCGGCAATTCCCATAATTTTTTTGTGCAGGAATTATGCGTGTTTGTGGCAGCACTGGTACAATATTTGTTTCTTTGTGCCTTCTTCTGGATGTTGGCAGAGGGAGTCATGCTGTATCTACTTATAGTGAGGGTGTTTGGAAAGTCAGCAGAGAAATGGTACCTACTATTACCAATATGCTGGGGTGAGTTTTCAGAAAATGTTATTTTGAAAGGATTACAAAGTAGTTTGACACCGCCAAAATTAAAATATAATCATGGTATTTTCCAAACTGGATCTACTTAACCAGTAAAATTGAAGCCAGTTTACTTAGTTAAGTCTTATAGCTGTTTCTAATTATAATTTTTTTCTCGACTATTAAACATGTCTACTCATTACTCTTCAATTATTTATTGTATATAATTATTTTATAGTCAATATTAAACTAGTGGTGTGCTTGAGCACAAATGGCGAGCGAGCCTGCCTTGTTAGGCTGCATAAAACTACAAGAGTGTTATATGATGTATTTTACCTGAAGATGCCTTTATTTCATGGTGACAAAAAAAAGATTCTATACATATATATATATATATATACATATATATTCCACCCTAGATATCTTCACAATGATATCTTTAGGTAAATGACCCATGAAATAACTCACAATATTTCATGCTGTTATTTCACGCTGTACTGGCACTTGTAGTTATACAACCTGGCCAACCTTCTAAATTTTCTCAGGTTTTTACAGCTACCTTCCTCTGGTGTACCCTGCTCAACAGGGTTAGAGTAGTTGCTAAAATGTAGGCTGGGGTGTGGGTAGCCCCTACTACCAACTTTACCTGTGAGTAGTGTTGTTTTAGTTAACTAAAACTAAAACCAAAACCCCTTAGTTTTGGGATATTTTACTTTTGGTAAGAATAACTAAAACTAAGCTGTAGAGTACATGAAAAAACTAAAACAAATTATTTTAGAAGACAGTAAATACGATAATAACTAAATCTACCAGTAGAGTGGATGACAAAAACTAAAACTAAGCAATTTTATTGTAAACAATTCACCTTGAATTATGTCATTATTAAATGAAAATATAAATTCCCATCAAGTAATTATTCTCTAAACTACATAACAAATACCATACTTTATTAATAATACCCAAGTTTTCATAGAAATATGCCATTTTTGAAGTTCTTTGGAAAAACTACATGAACAACTAAACTAAGACAATTGATAGTATAACTAACTAAATCTTCTACATGGTATTGAAGAAAAACTAATAACTAACTAAATCTTCAGGGAGAATTTGGGAAAAAAACTAAAACTAAGCATTCAAGATATTTTTTTAGTATGAATAACTAAAACTAAGAAAGTCTGGAATTGCTAAACCAAAACAACACTGCCTGTGAGGTACCCTTCCCCAAGTACTAACTACAGTAGTAAAGATATCTAGTGTGGACTGAACCACTTATTACACTTGTCAGAGTGAAATGGCAAGACATTTCACTCTCAGGCTTTATTTTCACTCGCCTCTGGCTTGTGAAAATAATTTAGCCTGCTCATGAAATATTTCGCCATATCACACTCTGACTCAGGTAATACATATAAATATATATATATATATATATATTATATATATATAGTACAAGGGGCTAGAGATTATTTTTTCTCAGCTCTCTCAGTGGGAACAATCACCACCTAATCCTTACTATTTATTTATTTATTTATTATTTATTTACTTATTTTGTTTGACTTATTATTATTGTTGTGATTATAAGTTTTGATGTTGTAATTTATTAATTTAATTAGCTATTTATTATTGTTGTAATTGCTTGACCTTTTGCCTAGCCAGAAAAACAAATAATAAATACATATTATACAGTTTACCATTAATTATAGCAAATAAATACAGAACTCCTCTCTTACCTTAGTTTCCTGAGTAGTGATAACACTATAGTATCAAGTTTTAGCCATTCTGACTACTTCTATTACCACCAGTAACTTTTGAACAAGCTCTCAGCTACAAAAGAAAAGTCCAGAGTTATTTTTGTCACTTTAGTTAACAAATATTGAATTATGTACTTACCTACCTCAGCTTTCCTGCAGTAGTGGTAGCTTCATTAGAAGCCATTCTGACTACCAGTGGCTCTTGACAACCCACAAGTGTCACTTAGAAGCTCCAAAAAAAGGCGAGATTTTAAATTACGCATATACCGTTAAAGGGGATTCAATGCCATAGTAACCACTCCCCGCAACTGTTTGAATTGAAAAAAAAAAGCAACAAAAATACAAGTCACGTTATTTAAATGTTTTCTTTGAGATATTCTAAGTAGTAGCTGTAAACACAATACTTTCATACAACTGGCCATACCTACACAAGACTTATCTTCATAGTTAGTCTAGTGGACTTTCAACTAAAATACTGTTGCATAGGGCTTATAACTACGACAAATTGCACATGAACTTACCGCCCCCATAGTTTTGAGTGTAAACTGTGCCCGCAACAGAATCCAAAGCAGTAAACAATTCAATTTCTAGGATGATACGGGTAATGATTGACAAACCAGAAAATTCTGTTTAGTGAATGTTGGGATGCGGTTGAACAACGAGCTAACAAAAAATATGGGAGGGTCAAAGTTCAAAATTACATACGTACATCCACACATTATACTAGTGATGTGCTTGAGTACAAATGGCGTGCAAGCCTGTCTAGCTTAGTAACATAAAACTACAGTATTGTTACTATTATTAGCTTAGTTCATGCAAACACTATAATAGCAGTTATGACCTTTATTTCAGCAAACAAATACCAAATTACTCTCCGTTACCTGATTAATGGTAACTTCTGTAGTATCAAACATCAGCCATTCTGATAAACTCAATTACCAGTAACTCTTGAACAAGCTTTCAGCTACGATAAAAAAAAATCAGTGTTATTATTTGTAATTTAAGTCAACAATATGGAATTATGTACTACTTACCTCAATTTCCTGAATATTGATAACTTCTGTATTATCAAATTTAAGTTATTTTGACTATCTGGATTACCACTAATTCTTGACAACCAGCTCTCAGCTACAAAAACAAAAAACAACATTAATATTAGCACACAAATACAAAATTACTTTCTTACCTCATTTTCTTGAGCAGTAATAACTTCCGCTAATTTAAGCCATTCTGAATATTTGAATTACCAGTCACTGTTGACAACAAGCTCTTAGCTATAAAAAAAAGAAAGGCCAGAGTTAATTTTGTATATTTAGCTAACCAATATGAAATTACGTACTTACCTTGGCTTCCCTGGAGTGATAGCAGCTTCCTTAGCATTAATACTACGGCATTCTGACTACCAATGGCTCTTGACAACCAACAATTGGCACTTCGTATCCCCCCTAAAACGGCGAAGTTTTGAAATTAAGTCAGGAAAAGGGTCTCAATGTCATAGTAACCGGACGCAGCAACTTTTAGTGTCTTGAAAAAAAAGCGTTTTCACAGGAATTTTCTCACACTTTGGAGCTTAAGTTTAAAGTAAGGCTTGCTCAATGCTATTGTTTCAGAACAAACTGGGGTCAAGCCTAAAAAGCCGTGTTTTTCGGAGAAAAAAGGGAACCCGCGTGCGCGTTTAAGGGGCATACATACTATCCATACACACACACATATATATACTAGTGTTGTGTGCTTGAGTACAAAATGGCAAGCGAGCCTGCCTATAGATAGGTTAAATAAAACAACTATGTACCACTGATGTCACCTGGTTCTGCCTCCCTTGTTTTGGAGAATGGTCTGTAAGATTCTGTCAAACTTAAAAAGTATTCCTTGACAAGGTATAGTCAGCGAATGGGTATGATTTATTAGTTTTTATCATGCTTTCATCTATTTTACATCATTTATTTACTAATATGTCTTTTTTTATTAAGTACATTTAAACAATTTAAACCCCACTCAATATTGTAGGCGTGGCAAATGTGACAGCTTTATTGGCCACTTTAAAATTGCTTTCTACACCCATACATTGGTACATAATATATTTTAGCTTCGTTCATGCAAAAAAGTAAATAGTAGTTGACCATTAATATATACAGAATTACTCTCACCTCAATTTCAGGAATAGTGATAACTTCTGTAGTATCCAATTTAAGCCATTCTGACTACCTCAATCACCAGCAACTGGTGAATAAGCTCTCAGCTCTTCCAAAAAAGAACACATAGCCAGAGTTATTTTTGTAATTTTAGCTAACAAATATGGAACGACGTACTTACCTCAACTTCTCCCAAGTACTGGTGGCTTAATTGGTTTTAATATTTAGCCACTCTGGCTACCAGTGGCACTTGACAACCAACGAGCGACATTTAGCAGACCCCAAAAACAACGAGGTTTTTCAAATTATGTTATGTAAAGGGTTTCAATGCCATAGTAACTGTTCACAGTAACTTTTTGGGACTTGAAAAACAAGCGTTTCAAAGGAATTATATCACAATTTGGAGCCCATAATGATCAAGTTTGCCCCAGACTACATGATTGTGATTATAAAATGGATATTCCAAAGTGCACAAATTTGACATGAGCTATAACTTTAAGATACTTCTTCCAACATTGTAAATCTTTATTTTGTACTTATTAACATTCAATAAATGGAGTCTAGCTTAATAAAAAGTTAGCTACTTTTCATTCGAAAGAATTCTGACAAATATCACAATCTTTACCAAATAACAATCTGTAGTTCTAAATATCAAACTGGAATAATTGACATGCACCTATCAATTCAAAGTACAATATAGTGCAGTGACTTCTAATTTGTATTTGATGACTTACAAAATAAGTACATTATCCATTTTAGCTAGATATGATTTAGTCAAGTAAAACTTGCTTAAAGCTGTAGTATCATAAGCTAAAATGCCGTGTTTTTAGGAGAAAAAACGGGACCTGCGTGCACGTTTTAAGGGCATACGTACCATCCATCCATGCATATATATATAAGTGGTGTGCTTGAGCACAAATGGCGAGCGAGCATGCTAGTTAGGTAACATATAATGACAGTATTGTTACTATGTTTTAGCTTAGTTCATGCAAACACTATAATAGCAGTTATGACCTTTTATTTCAGCAAGCAAATACTTAATTACTCACTTACCTGATTAATGGTAAATTCTGTAGTATCAAACATCAGCCATTTTGATAACCTCAATTACCAGTAACTCTTGAACAAGCTCTCAGCTACGATTTTAAAAATAAACCAGTGTTATTATTTGTAATTTAAAAAAAACAATATGGAATTACTACTTGCCTCAATTTCCTGAGTATTAGTAATTTCTGTAGTATCAAAGTTAAGTTACTTTGACTATCTGAATTACTGTTAATTCTTGACAGGATCTCAACTACAATAACAAAGGACCATCAATATTGGTACACAAATGCAAAATTACTTCTTACCTCATTTTCTTGAGCAGTGGTAACTTCAGTAGTATCAAATTTAAGCCATTCTGTCTATTTGAATATACCAGTCACTGTTGACAACAAACTCTTAGCTACAAAAGAAATGCCAGAGTTATTTTTGTATACTTAGCCAGCAATTATGGAGTTAGTAGTAACTCAGCTTCCCTCGAGTAGTAGTAGCTACCTTCGCATTAATATTACGGCATTCTGACTACCAATGGCTCTTGACAACCAAACAATCGGCACTTTGTATCCCCCCTAAAACGGCGAAGTTTTGAAATTACGTCTGGAAAAGGGTCTTCAATACCATGGTAACCGGTCGTAGCAACTTTTTGTGTCTTGAAAACCAAGAGTTGTCGCAGGAATTTTCTCACACTTCGGAGCATAAGTTCAAAGTAAAGCTAGCTTAATGCTGTACTGGGGTTTCCGAGTGTCCTCCTCAGCCTCGTCGGCCACTCGGAAAAAATGTATTAGCTACTCAATCACTTGTCAATACATCTCAAAATTGTCACTTCATTCATTCTTTTGCCACCTCATTCAATGGCCAAACCCAATTCACAATCTTTGTCATTCACTTTAGCTGACTATATATAGTTGGCCTCACTTCAAATCTTTTCAGTTGTGCAAGCCAGATTCACTAGAAGGCTCACCCATAGCCGAAAATTCATGAATATATCTGCCTCAAAATTTCTGAAAGTACCACATCCTGAGTAGTTCAGTAGCCACATAGCTACATAGTTACCAAAACCGGAGATATTTGTATATATATGTGTGGACGTACTATGTCATTTTGTACTTTGACCCTCACGTACTTTTGTGTTCGCTCCGTGCTTCAACTCCGTCCCAAACTTCACTAAGCATAATCCTCCTGTTTAGCGATCACTACCCGTTAAAACTCATAAACTTATGGGAACTCCATTTCTATTTGAGTTAGTAGAGGTGGTAAGTTAATGCGCTATTTGTCACAGTTATAAGCCCTACCCAATGGTATCTACTTGAAAATGCATTGTCCACTAGACTAACCACCAAGGTAAGTCTTGTGTAGGTATGTTCAGTTGTGTGAAAGTATGGTGCGTTACAACTACTACTAAGAATATCACAAAGAAAAAACTTGATTTTGTTTCTTCTTTTTCAATTCAAACCGGTTACAATGGCATTGAACCCCTTTACCCTATATATGTAATTTGAAAACTCGACTTCAATTAAGTAGCTTGAGTGTTAGAAGTTAAAATCAATCGTTTAACAATAATGTAGTTTAAGGCTCGCTCGCCATTTGTGCTCAAGCACACCCACAGATTTTTTTTTTCTGACAACATAGTGTGATGCACAAATAATCATGGTTTAAAGTGACATATCATGGTTCCTTTAGCTATGAAAGAATTTTTTTCACTATTACTTATTTGAAGCATTGTTTGGGAACGGTTACTCTATGCACAAGAAAACTGACACATGGTTTATTTTTCATTTGAGTATGAAGTCTTGACTTAAGAACAACACTGGATATGATCGCTCAATCACCACTTTGAAAGTGGTACAAAGGGAATAAAATGCATTTCTTGTAAGTATTTTGGAGTTACCCTTGGTGTACTATCCGGACATAATGTTCCCCAGCAATATCCACTCTTTTGCTTTGTAATTAACTTAGCCAGGTGAAGATTAGTCAGATGCGATGACAATAATCAAGTGTATGTCCATGGTTCCAGTAAAGTAAGTGAGAAAAAGAGTGTGCTGATGTATCTAAAACTGAACAACAGAGAAAAATACCTTATGCTACTGTATACCTAATTTACAAGGGTTAGTACATCAGGTACCAGCTTGTATATTATTTATTACATAAATATATTCCATCTAACCTACTAAGGTGGTGAATAAGTGAACCCTTTAAAACTCATTGCCTGGCAATATAAATGATAAAATAGACGAGACAGTTTGACTTAATCCTAAATAACTTTAACTGCTACAGATAGGTATATATATTATATATATCAAATTGATCAGCATAAAATGTACTACAATTTAAGAAAATGAAAGTGTTTCCATGGCAACAGATCATATTATCAGAGTTGTAGTACATTAAACTGTAGCCATAGCAACCGGGTCACATTGACCCACCATACCAGGCAATGTTAACCAAGGACTAACTTGTATGCATTTCATATAGCCTAGATAATAGTACAAGTTGGTTGCATCATTCGATTTGTACAAGACTTACACTTCCTTGGGTATTCAGCTCACAGTCATGTAAATATTGTAGTAACCTCCACCTCATGATGTAACCTATACATTATTCCTTACATTCACTAAGTAATTATTTTTCCAGGAGTTCCAGCTGTTATTGTGGGACTGTCAGCCAGTTTTCTTCACGAAGATTACACTGCTAACAATGGAGCAATGTAAAAAAGTTCTCATTTGTATGTACTAGAGTTTCTGTTCTAACAAAAGAGTTGAAGTATTCAATTCAAATATATATTAAGAGTGTTAACTTAATGCCACATTAAAAATTATTGTGGTGAGGTTATAATTTGGAGGTATATTCCCAGTTACACACAGTGAAATAATGTTATATTTATAATTATGTTTTATAGCTGCTGGATCAATGCCAAGCCTCGTAAACCTGCAATATGGACTTTTTTAGTACCTGTCATGCTCATAGTTTGTGTAAGTATGGATCTAATTTACATTACGTATGAATGTAATATACAGCTAATAGTAGAAGTTAGCATTTTAAAAGTATATTTCAAACAAATAGCATTGACAATTTTATTGTATGACATGCTTATCAGAGTCAAGTACTTTAGGTGTAGAGTTTTAAAGACAGCCAGATTTTTGTTATAGATTCAGTAGCCAAATAGATCGACAATGGTTTATATCTCCACAAATACTGTAATATTCATGGTTACCACAGACTCAAGGTATTGATGAGCCTTCCTAAAATATTTTTTTTCCAAATTAGCACAAAAGACTACTTGCAAGGTAACCCAAGTTTATGACAATTTGGTTGTGCAGTCAACTTATTCTGCCATTTCATAGGGAGCAGTACCGACTGGTCTGTATACAGAGGATTAGCCTTCCCCCAAATACATATGTCTAGGTCTGAACAGGTAGCAGCTTCCATACTTTGCATTAATCTCTTAACATGATGCATGGTCAAGTTCAGAGAAGTATTACATTTCCAATAAGCTTGAACGTAGTGAACCTTGTCAAATTATTATAATCTAGCAATATTATTTATTTCTTTTGTCAGTTTTGACACTTTAACATTATTTTTTTATGTATAATGTATTGACTTACAGCTAAACTAATTCATTCTACAGCTCATTTTATTATACAACTAAGCGGGTATTTTGACCTTAACTTTATTACTACTTAGCTATAATTGCTTTGGAGTTTTGGCCAATATTCTAAAAATTCTAGGCATATACTATCATTGTACAGGTATTCATTGTATGTTGATAAAGATAAATCCCAGACAACTAATAAAGGGGTCGGAAAAGCCAGATTTAATGGTGTTCCTAGTTTATGTTTGCAGGTTAATACAGTCATCTTCATCTGGACATTGATTTCTATTGCTAAGACCAGACATGGTGAAGTTTTAGAATCGAAGAGAACAAGAAAAGGATTGTTAAAGTGAGAGAATACAGTAACCAGCAAGGTGGCTAAATGCTCTTCAATTTTGAGGAGGCTAAAAGTATGTAGAAGTCAGCTCCTATGTTAAAATTTTCTTGCAGAATAAATTGCAGAACTACATAGTGTCACTTTGACCTGTATAAGCAAATATGGTTCATGTTATCTCTGAACCACAACTACTGCAAGATGCTTAAAATATTATTTATGGAAAGGGCTATCTCACTGCATCATGTTATTACAAGATGTAATGTGTTGTAATATAATTACGTGAAATTTTGAGGGCTATGCCCCTATTTCCAAAACTTTGGGGGGCTTCATGCCTCTCCTGCCCACGTCTTCAGTTTTTTATGATATCAGGATAGAAGAGCTGTAAAAATTAATGATATACCTCGAATATAAAAAATTAGGCACACAAATTTTGTTAGTATTAATCACAGGCTATTCAAAAACTAGACATATTTTACTACAGTATATATATACTTATCGCATGAGTCAAGTGTGATAGGGCGAGGTATTTCACTAGCATGCAAATATATTTTCAATAACCAGAGGCAAGTGAAAATAAAGCCTGAGAGTGAAATATGTTGCTGTATCACCCACCTTTAGTGAGTGTAAAATGTGTATTATTGTATGCTAGAAATCTTCACTTCAGTAGTTTGCACATAGAATTGGTAACACACTGAGTTTTAGTTCTTTTGGGCTTTCCATATACCCAGACAATATTTTAATAGCTGCATTGACCTGGGTAGGTGATATCTGTGAGATACATATCTCACGATTCAAACACCTCAAATACTGATGTAAAGATATCTAGCATAAATACATAAATGGAGATATAATAGCAAGCAAAACTGTGGTATTCTATATTAATAGCACCAGGCGTGTGAAAATAATTTCACAAGGCGAAACTGAGTGAAATTATTTGCCCACCACGAATAATCTCTATAGCCACCAATAAGAAGTTATGATCTACTATTATATTTTCTTCCTAGAAATCATCCAACTCTGGTTATACTATTATTAATACTTTTCATTTTAACTTTACATCATGAGTACAAACTACTGCAATGAAGTTAGTAGAGAATATATACTTATTAAATTAGTTAGAGTGATATAGCAAGATATGTCACTCTCACTATATTTTCACTCACTTTTGGCTCGTGAAAATTTATTAGCCCGCTTGTGCAATATTTCACCATATCACACTTGATTCGTGTAAGAAGTATTGTATGTATATGCTTTTTCATTTTCTTACAGTATATTTCACCATATTTTGTTCATGGTATTGGGAGGACAATTATGTTTATTTTTTATCAAATAAATGGGCTATATACATGTAGCTATATTGATAACAAATACATTTACAATCACTAGCAATTATTACACACCATAATTTGCTTTAGCAAGGTAGAGGCACAAATACTCCCTCTTCCATTTTGTATATTATACTGGTGATGTTGTGTTTTTCTTATAGAACGATGGTGAAGAGTACTTTAGTACTACTTCCTCTGTTGGGCCTGACCTGGGTCTTGGGTTTGTTTGCAGTAGTACAGAACACATCCATATTTGCCTGGATGTTCACCATTGTCAACTCACTACAGGTTACCAATTTAGTAAACAACATTATATATATATAATCTTTAATTCGTTGTCTTTATTTAATTCTCACTTAGGGGCTCTTCATATTCTTAATGCATATCATAAAGAATGAGCGTTTCAAGTTATTGACTAGAATGAAGTTAGAAGTGAGACAAAGATTCAAGAAGAAACATGTCAATAATTAGTGCTAAATCGTTAGCAGCAACTCTACTGATACTCTCCTCTCACAATAGTGTAAGTCGAATCACTAAATAGACTTTAAATTGAAGCATGAGTAAGTTTTGTGGAAAATTTTGCAACATTTTGTTATCTTTGCCCACAGTTACCATATTGTATTGTAAGTGTTGACGGGTTATTAATTAATATATGAACCCTGTGTTGATTATGTACTGAAAAAAGTCAAATATACTAGCTGTCACCTAGGAAATGCATTAAAGTAAACTGGATGTGGTTTTCTATATCATCTGTGTTCATAGTTATGTCTGTTGGTAATTATATCCCTCCAGGTTATATAATTGTTCAGTATGAAACTTGATTACTCCAAGCAGAACATAATAAATTAATTATTATGGGATACATCAGAATATCACCGATCCAATTGGCTGTATTTACGATCATACTTGCGTTACTCTAGTAAATATTAGGCTAAAATACTTGAAATAATATTCTCCTGTATCAAAGTAATAACATATGTATGATTATTCCTTTATTTCAGAAGTCCTTATAAAACTGACTAATTTACCTACCTGGATTAAGAAGCTTATCACACTTTACAGAATGTGAATTTTTTCTTTTTGTGTAGCCATTAGTTTGTGTAGTATCATTCAATGTATATTCAAGTTTTGTTCTCTTTTCTTACTTCACAATACCTATAAAGTGTAATACTCTAACTAAATAATGACTTTATGGTCATTCCCTTCAAATTCTATCTATATAACTAGTGATGTGCTTGAGCATAAATGGCGAGCGAGCCTAAAACTACACAATTGTTATATGATTGATTTCAACTTCTAACACTCAAAGCTACTAAAAATATGGTCGAGTTTTAAAATTACGTTTATAGATACGTAAAGGCATTTCAATGCCATAATAACCCCTCCCCGCAACTGTTTGAATTGAAAAAAAAATACACATTATTTAAACGTTATCTTTGTGATATGCTTGAGCTAAGTGGTAGCTAAAACGCACAATACTTGCACACAACTGGACATACCTACACAAGACTTACCTTCGTGGTTCTAGTGGACAATGAGTTTTCAAGTAAATACTGTTGGTACGGCTATAACTATGACAAAGAGCGTATTGACTCACGGCCGCCACAAACTTGAATAGAAATGGAACTCTAGTAAGTTTTTTAGTTTAAACTGCACCCGCAAAAAAAATTCAAAGCGGTAAACAATTCAATTTATAGTATGATACGGGTAATGATCGTTAAACAGGAGGATACCGTTTAGTGTCGTTTGGGACGGGGTCAAACGCTGAGCTAACTCGAAAATACGAGAGGGTCAAAGTACAAAATGACATACGTACGTCCAAACATATATATAAACTAGTGGTGTGCTTGAGCACAAATGACGAGCAAGCCTGCCTAGTTAAAACTACAGTATTCTTACTACATAATTAATACTTTAGCTTAATTCATGCAAAACACTATAATAACAGTTCACCATTAATTTTAGCAAACAAAAATATTAAATTACACTTTCACCTGAGTAATGGTAGCTTCTGTAAGTATCAAAATTGAGCAATTCTGACTACCTCAATTACTAGTAACTCTTGAACAAGCTCTCAGCCACAAAATAAATAGGCCAGTATTATTTTTGTAATTTTAGCCAACAAATATGGAATTACTACTTACCTCAATTTCCTGAGTATTGGTAACTTCAGTTACAAATTTAAGCTATTTTGACCATCTGAATTACAAGTAATTTTTGACAACAAGATCTTAGCTACAAAACAAAAGACCATTAATTTTAGCAAACAAATATAAATTTACTTTCTTACATCATTTTCTTGAGTAGTAGTAACATCTGTAGTATCTAATTGAAGCCTTTCTGACTATATGAATTACCAGTCTCTCTTGACAACATGCTCTCCGCTACAAAACAGAAAGACCAGGGTTATTTTTGTAATTTTAACTGGAATTAAGTACTTACCTCAGCTTCCCTCTAATAGTGGTGGCTTCCTCAGCATTGTTATAAGGTATTCTGACAATGGTACCTTCTGTAGTATGCAATTTCAGCCATTCTGACTACCTCAGTTACCAGTAACCGGTGAACAAGCTCGCAGCTCTAACTAAAAAATAATAGCCAGAGTTATTTTTGTAATTATAGCTAACAAGTATGGAACCACATACTTACCTCAGCTTCTTCCAAGTAATGGTGGCTTCCTTAGTATTATCATTTAGCCATCATGGCTACCAATGGCACTTGACAACCAACAAGCGGCATTTTTAGCAGCCCCCAAAAATGACGAAGTTTTAAAATAAAGTCTGGTAAAGGGTTTTCAATGGCATAGTAACCAGTCGCAGTAACCTTTTGGGATTTGGAGAAAAAAAACCGTTATGCAGGAATTATCCCACAATTTTGGAGCCCAAATTTCTCTTAATGCTGTAGTTCAGAATAAACTGGAGTCAAGCCTAAAAAGACGTGTTTTTTTGGAGAAAAAAGTTCCCCGCGCGCGCCTTTAAAGGGCATATGTACCATCCATCCATACATAAATACATATACATACTAGTGGTTTGCTTGAGCACAATATCGAGCGAGCCTGATAGTTAGGTAACATAAAACTACAGTGTTGTTACTATGTTTTAGCTTAGTTCATGCAAACACTATAATATCAGCAAACAAATACAAAATCACTCTCTTACCTTATTAATGGTAACTTCTGTAGTATCAAACATCTGCCATTCTGATACCAGTAACTCTTGGACAAGCTCTCAGCTACGATAAAATAAATTATAAACCAGTGTTATTATTTCATTTTAGCCAACAAATATGGAATTACTACTTACCTCAATTTCCTGAGTATTGATAACTTCTGTAGTATCAAATTGAAGCTACTTTGACTATGTGAATTACCTCACATTCTTGACAACAAGCTCTCAGCTACAAAAACAAAAGACAATCAATGTTAGCACACAAATACAAAATTACTTTCTTACCTCATTTTCTTGAGCAGTAGTAACATTCGTAGTATCAAATTGAAGCCATTCTGACTATTTGAATTTACCAGTCACCTTTGACAACAAGCTCTTAGCTACAAAAAAAGAAAGGCCAGAGTTATTTTTGCATATAATAGCTAACAAATATGGAATTACGTACTTACCTCAGCTTCACTGGAGTAGTAGTAATTTCCTTAGCATTAAGATTACGGCATTCTGACTACCAATGGCTCTTGACAATAAACAAGCGGCACTCCGTATCCCCCCTAAAACGGCGAAGTTTTGAAATTACGTTTGGAAAAGGGTTTTCAATGCCATAGTTAATTGTAACTGAAAAGCGGATGAAATCAGGCGATGTATGTTTAAAATGGAAGGGAAGAGAAGGCAAAAAGGCGAGTGATAGTCTGGCGTTCGTACCAAATTTGTTCTGGAGGAATGTGGAAGTGGTGAGTGCCCCACCTCCTTTATACCTGAATTTCTACCGCAAATAAGCCATGATTGCTAAACCTAGCGTTGGAAAGGGTTGCTGACACGCACAGGAATTTCTATTTGTGACTATTTCCGGTAATTTGCTAACGGTAATTGACCGCCGCAATACATGTGCGGCAGAACAAATTTGGTATGGCCGTGTCCCCAGACCTATTCCCGGCGTAGCGGTTCGGTAAAGGGTCTAGCTACGCCAAACTAGGCGAGTGATTAATTATAACTAAAAAGCAGGTGGAATAGACGAGTAAAGGCAGGGATTAGTTTTCAAAAGAAATTGCTTAATAACTATCGCCACGCCTACCTTATAATTAGGAAAAACTCACACAAACAGATGCAGAAATGAGAGGACTAGATAATGACCATTAGATTATAGTTGCGTTCAGAAGTCACTATCGTTGTGGCACCCGTTTTGAGGCTTTGACAGACCACCAGCCACGATTTGGATTACTGTATTCCAAATGTATGAATCGTTGTTTGAAAGTGATAGCTATTAAGCAATGCAGTGAAATGTTATTTCTTAGGGAAAGCTCTAAATAGTTGAATGCAGACCGGTTTTCCTGACAGTGGTCCGTTCAGAATAAAGAGGAGGTCAAATGAGAAGATTGGAGCTAGTGAAAATTGTTCAGCCGCCCCTAGGAGACCTGGCATGATCTTAGCTAAAATGATGCGGTGTTTACAGTTATAAACGAAATCGTGGAATTAAACATCGATAGCAATCTGTGCCAAATCATTTGAAGGGAGCAAGTGTACTCATTTTACTTCAGCCACTCACCAATTTACCCGCTAGAAATCGTGGGAAACATTTCTCAGTGTCACGGTAGAGTGTCCGAGTCACCAGACACTCTTTTCCTTTCAGCGCCGTTTGCGCGCGAGCCTCCAGAGAGTCTAGCCCGCGAGACTACCTAGTACGCATCTTAGCGTGACCCTTTACCCGCTCCAGTTGAAAAGGAATGTAATCAGCGAAGCGAGCGGAGCTGACTTATTTATCATTCCGCCCTTATTTTTTTTGTTAGGTCCAGGAATTGTTTTGTTCTTGCGTGGGCGTATGTGTGCACACTTTCTCCTACGCGCTTGCGTGGGCCGGGTAACCTTCTTACCCGCCGTACGAAGTAGCGATGCCCAGTGAAACAAATTCTGCGAAAGAGAGACAAAACGTTAGAAACGCTCGGTCAAGAGCTTTGAGGGCGTTAGAAACAACAGCAGAAACATTAGTAAGGAGAGAGATAAGAAATGAAAAAGACAGGGCAAGGAGGAGGAGAGCTAAAACGAAACAGAAACAGGTAGCAAAGTAAAGAATCTTTCTTTTTGAAAAGCCATTAAATGTTCCTAGCCACACCAAGCATGCATGGAATAGCTGCAATTACAGGGAACATGCATCGCTCGCTTCGCTATTTTGTGCTATTAGAGCGCGTCACTAGTTAGTCCGTTTTACCTAGGTCTTCCGCGGTTAAAACCTTATGTATACCCAAAAATACCGCACCCGAAAAATACTTTCAAAATATGTGTAGTTGAATGTAGTCTAACGTAGCCAGACCTTTAGCGGTAGGTAAAGGGTTTGGCTATGGAATGCTGACAAAATATATCTCAAGCACTGTGAGAAAAGAGGAACATAAGTTGTAAAATTATATGCCTTACTTGAACTTATTGGTACGCTATAAGGTACATTATCAGCTTTTAAACAGTGAAAGTTGCTTATAACATATGATATCACAATTAGACATACTCTATAGCTTAATTATAAGAAACTGTAATCTGTAATATGTAATGGACATTTTCTGCTCTGCTTGTGAAAATGGCTTTATTATTGCAGTCTCAAAATGGCCTGTGTTTTTTGTTTTTTGTTTTGTTGTTGATTCTTTTGTCAATTGTCATAAAGAAAAGCTTTCTATGTCTCACTTAGGGATTCTTGTGTAATTATTTGTCCTGTAGCTTCTTTTAGTGGTTTAGGACCTCACTTGCTGCAATTTCTACACCCGTTTCTTCAAGAACAGGGAAGTCTTGGGACCCGGAAAAGCTAATTGAGTGGCAGGAAAAAGCTGATTGAGTGGCAGCGGTAACTTAAGCCATGACTGGAACTGCAACTTATACCCCTGAGTGAGATCTGGAGTAGGGAGTTGGGAATTATGTTGGCATATTTTGAGCATAATAAGTGATTTCATCAATACCATCATATGCTGGTCTAATTAGTGTAATTATGAGCATAATAAGATTATTTTTGGCCAAAAAAAAATTATATTATTTAGTTTTTATAAGTATTGTAACCATGACAATTTTGATGTAGACTAGCTTTGGAGACTTTTAAGTTAATTTTTGAGAGTACTAAACAGTCACTCTACTATCGCTGACATAAGACTTGCTGACACTAATTGCTTTCAAATGTGGGAGCTTGCCTTCAAAACTCGACATATTATTTTCTATAGAGTAGGTGGAGCTAAAATTGGTATAAAAGGTTTTGTTTCTTCCGGAGAAAAAACTAGAGAGTCTTAAACATATCACCTCAGCACATGTGTTTATGCTGTAATGGCTTTCAATATTTTCCTGTCTATGACAATGTTTGTACAGGGTAACTATTTTTAGATCCAAACTCTAGAGGAATCAAATTTTAATTTTTGAAACTTCAGGGGGATTTCTCATTTACACAAAATTGATGATAATTTTGTGTTATATGTAACCATGAAGGTGACATTAATTTTCGGGGGGAAAAACCAGTTTTAGGAATGGAAAATGCACCCTAACAAAACACTCTTAACATCGCCCCCCCCCCCCCTCACCCCCTACTCTTCAGCGAGCTATGCTGGCAATTCTTTTTAAAGGTTCCAAAATATTCTTTTCTGTAAGAAAAAAATTATTTCATCTAATGGACAATTTAAAATTGAGCTGCTTACTATAATATTACCCAGTTTGCTTGGTAGTTTCTTCATGAAGTTGTACTCTCATCATCATCTAAAGAGCTATTTATAGAAATTCCCTATAGCACAAGCTAAATAGCTAGTTGTCTCTCCTTCTAAAGTCTCATAGTCAGTCTCTTTAGTCTCTTCTAATTTCTTCTAGTCTCTCATAGTCTCTTTAAACTCTTCTAGTCTCTTTGGTCTCTACTAATCTCTTTAGTCTCTTCTAGTCTCTTTAGTCTTTAGTCTCTTTAGTCTCTTCTAACCACTTTAGTCTCCTCTAATGTCTCTGGTCTCTTGTAATCTCTTTAGTCTCTTCTAGTCTTGACCACAAGAGTTAGTATCATAGTGGTTTGTGCTGCTGTTGTGGTGTTACTCCTCATCTTTATCAGTTTGATATGCTCCATTGTGATTTTCACAAGGAAAAAGAGGAATCAAGGACATAAGAAAGTGACTCGCGACACAGCTCAAGAGATGATGATGTGGTCCCACTTGCAGATATTGATGGTCAACCACTAGGATTGATGAGGAAGATAATGTTTCTATCTGATAAAAAGGACACTGGCAAACTAACCAAAATGACAAAGATGATCTCAACCCACTCACAGTGATTGATTGAGTTTTTAATAATTTATTTGAATTATTTTATGTGCATTACTTGCTGTTGTGTCACATTTATTCACTGCCTGAAAAGTGCCCATTGACAACCATAACAAACTCGTAATTTAGTGTATGTGTTGATAACTAGTTTGTTAACCTATTATAGCCTTGTAATTTTTTTGTGAACTCAATTATCAAGACAGTTTAAGGGTGGCCGCACACCGCCCACGCAATTTTTACCGGTTGGTTGCTAAGCACGATTCTGCTACTTTCTTTATTTGCAGGGCTACTCTACTATACTAGAAGGATAAAGTACCTGCCGAAGATACTGCACGCCGACTTTGGAGTGAATCTGAAGGAAATATCATGGCCCCGATGTAAACTTTGAAACAACTTTTTGGAGCGGTGCGGCAAGTTGGAGCTCCAGAATTTTGTACGCCGCTAGCCAAGACGATACTCTAGGGCAAGACAACGAGTTTTTTTCCATTTCAATATTACTTTATGATTTATTTACATTTTTTTCCTTTTATAAGATTTTGAAAAATTCAAATTGGGGTGCCCTTCTTTTTTTTGTGTTCTACACGTGTGCAAAAAATATAGTCGTTCTCATTATTTGATTCCAAGAAAAACTGATTCAAAATTGTATACTTCTATTCCACTCGCAATTCTTAAGAAATGGACCCACCCCCTTATCTCGTACTACGAGTACGCGAGCAATTTTTTTTTCAATTAGTTTGTATTGGTTCTAAGAAGAGCCCGCCTATATCAAGAGTAAACAAATATCAATACAACAATAACAAGAGAGTCAGAAGAGAGAGCAGTTTATTGGAGATAGCCATAGGTGAAGGTATTAGATCTGCGCAGCTTGGGAAGTCTTCGCTCCGCAGAAATCGAGCCTGGTATATCCATCCGCTTGAGTTCAGGTACGCAGAGTCCGGAGAACGGCTACAGGAGGAGAGGCAGCCTGGTGCACCTTGCTGCGTGAGCTCAGACGACGTATGGAGGGTTGCTGTAAACGGATATGAGACAACAAGAAGCTAAACTAAAACACCACAACTTCGCAAAGTATACTTCTGCTACTACTGCGCGATAGTTTCTGCTCGCGTATTATCAAATGGTGGGGTATTGGCGGGGAATAAATTAATGTCCGGATCTACAGGCAGTGCGCGTTGCTATGTGCGGCCACCCTTAAGGATTTCATTATGATTGTAAATGGACTCTTTTCACCCTGTGATTGTTCAATAACTCTCTCTATATAATATGAATTTTTAAATACGCATCAATTTTATATACTCTTATCAATAAGTTAATGTTTTATATCCTCTAATTTTTCATTTATGATATAATGTTACTGTTCAGCTGAGATGTATGAATATGTTTCTACTGAACAAGTAAATAAAAATAATAATAATATTAATATTATTGATGATGATGATGATAATAATAATAAGTAATAATAATAATAATAATAATAATAATAATAATAATAATAATAATAATAACAATAATAATTATAATAAAAGGGGGAAATCCAGTGTCATTTACAGGGAGTAGCCCAATATATGATTAGGGTCAAAAATTCATGAATAAAGAGCAGAAGTTAGCACAGGAACTTAAAGAGTTCACATGACAAAGATTGTACTGATAGTATGATGTTTGCAGCATTTTTGGCCGGGCGTAGAATGAACAAGCGCTTCTAAACTAAATAATAGTTAATATTAACTTTCCTACACTGACACTCTACAACACTTTACAATACTTATTTCAATGTTGCCACACAAAGTTCTCTAAAATTGATAGCTCGGTATAATTTAAGCACAATTCCTGTGAATTACCCAAAAAACCCAAGGTTATTACTAGATCACTTCCAGATGGTAAAAGGTTGGCAGTAAGCGGTGGGAAACTTCGTAAGTCTGAATGTGTGGAAACTTAATCTTTCACACCACCTTTGATTGATTATGGTTCACTTGTGAGACTGACACTAAGCTAAAAACATGCAGAGTAAGATTTAATTGGAATAGAAGAAGTTATACCGTCATTTTGCGTAGCTATTGCTTGGCCGTAATTCAACGCTCGCGCTAGCATTTTGGGCATGCTCACAACTTAGCGTCTAGTGTCTAGAGCGAGTATAAAATGAGCTGACACTACATAACGCTGTCACTTAGTTGGAATTTACGGGTGTGATCGTTTGTTGTGTTACTGTTGAGCTATTTTACGTTAATCGACTTCTCAATGTGAACTACTAGTTACTGTTCACTACTCGCCATGTACGCGGGAGATTGTGTGAATTTGATTGTGAATTGGAGACAACTTTATCATCTCCGTTGTTGTTCTGAGTGTATCACCTGTCCACAGGTTGTAGGGTACACTCTAGGTAAATCTTTGGAAAGCGGTACTTTTGCTAAAGTTAAAGCTGCCTGGTCCCCTTTTCAAAATACAATGGTGAGACAATGTGTTTTGTTGGCTAAACAATATCTTTCTTATTAATCAAAATTTTACATTCATGTTGCCCTCTAAATAGTGAAGAAGACTGAGGTGACTAAGATTGAGTTGGACAAGTTTCTTCCAGGGAGATGGATGTTCTACAGAAAATTTCCCATCCCAACATTCTGGATATCTACGAGATTGTAGATACTGATGAGAAGTGCTTCATTGCATGCGAATTGACTGAGAATGGAATACTATTATAACATTGTAAATTTTTTTTTGATAACTCTAATTCCCAAGACAGTTTACAGATTTTGTTATGGTTGTAAATGGACTCTTTTCACCCTGTGTACATGAACTTAAGGGTTCACCTTCCCGAACAGGAAGCTTGCTTCATTTTCCGCCAATTGTGTGAAGGTCTGTCCTATTGCCATTCTTTGGGAATTTCTCATCGAGACCTAATGATCTCCACAAAACATAATATGGACGTCAAAATTGGAATTAAGTTTGTTGTTTGTTTTTATTCCATTGATAAGCCATCAGTTCTTATTTTTAATTTAGATTTTGGTTTGGCTCTGGACTCACAGCATCAGATAAGCGACACCTCCTGTGGATCCTACATAGTTACTGTGCTCCAGAAGTTATCTTGGGATGCCAGTACAATGCTATCAAAGCAGATTCGTGGACCCTGTAAGTATTTTAATGCAATTACAAAACATGTATATTATCACACTGCAGCCAACATTTGAATATAATATATTTTGTAATTAGGGGTGTGGTTCTCTATGCCATGGTAAGCAATTGGCTGCCCTTTGGAGAAGACTGTTGAGTTCAGTATGAAGGCAGTGGCCCTGGGTTCGATTCCAGACCCATTTAGGTGAGAAAGTTTCTATCTAGTTGTATGAAGGGTCAGAACTTGATAATAATTTAGTTGTTTCTTCATGTCTCTTCTTGTCTCTTTAGTCTCCTCTAGTCTCTTTAGTCTCCTCTAGCCTCTTTAGTCTCCTCTAGTCTCTTTAGTCTCCTCTAGTCTCTTTAGTCTCCTCTAGTCTCTTTAGTCTCCTCTAGTCTCTTTAGTCTCCTCTAGTCTCTTTGTCTCTTCTAGTCTTTCTAGTCTTTTCTAGAGTCTCATAGTCTTATAGTCTTATTAGGATCTTCTAGTGTCATCAGTTACTTATAGTCTTATCAGTGTCTTCTAGTCTTATTAGTTTCTTATAGCCTATTTTGTCTCCTCTAGTTCTGTGTAGGCACATGCCTACATAAGAACAAATTGAACATTGTATGTATGTGTGTATGTATGTGTAAGTGAATGTTATTTTGTAAATTAAGTGTTCATGAATATTCCTTAGTCACATGAGATATGTTGGTATGTAATTTCTTGTTCTCATTATGTACTTGTTGTCACTCCTATAAAAGCATTGTCACTGTGTGTGTTTGTCAGTTCTTCTTGTGCCATTCTCCAATTTAAATTATATGTTTAAATCCATCTCAATTCATTGAAGAGGGCAAGTGAGGGAGATAAGTAAGGACCTGGTGGTAGTACTAACTACCTGTGGGAAGACTTCGTGAAGTTAAACCAATCGTGTGCCTACATTCTGTTCTAGTGTCTTGTACACTTGTTGTATCATTTGCATTTTCTTTTTCTTTGTAGTCTTGTTGTATTATAGTTCCTGAAGTTTTTATTGACTCTTAAGACACTAAATGGACTGGAAGAGACCAAAGAGATTAGAAGAGACTAAAAAGACTAGAAGAGTCTGAAGAAACTAGAGGAAACTAAAGCGACTAGAAGAGGCTAAAAGACAAGACGAGACTAAGTAAGAAAAGAAACTAGAAGCTACTAAATAGAAAAGAGACTAAAGATACTAAAAGAAACTAAAAGAGATTGAAGAGACTAGAAGAGACTAGAAGAAACTAAAGAAAGAAGAAAAGACTAAACAGACTAGAAGAGACTAAAAGAGAATATGAGAGACAGTTATGTATTCACTTGTCTTATAGGGAATTATATATTCTAAAAATGATGTAATGGGAGTACAACTTACATGAAGGAACAATCTTTTTCTTGTATTATTTTTTCAGATTATTTTGCGATCAGAATTTCACTCAAATTTCGCTAATAGAATTATGTCAATGCCTAGTCTCGTGGCAATACTGCATAGTATTGTACCAGTTTATGCCACCATTTTTCAGGAATAAGAAACTATAGAAACAATGGAAAGTGCTTATGACAACAGCTAGTACAGTGTAATCATTATATATTCACAATTGTGACATAATATTATACAAAATTAAAATGATAGACAAGCTATAGTGTCATTATACTATCCATACCATTATATGAATATATGAAGGTATTAAGGAAGAAAAATGAACAGACGAATGCTACAATTGGAATAATGTATAGTATAATTATGACCAATTAATGACTTCACAAAAAATGAAAAATGTTCTTATGCTGGAAATTGTGATAAGCTTCTGAATCCTGAGAAATTAATTGGTCAGTTTTATTGAAGAAGTCTAAAATAAATGAATTTTCAATATTATATGCAATGTTTTATATCACCATGTGTTGATATACTACCATGCCATATTGTTTAGAATAGTTACGTATGGTAAATGTGGTGTTAATGTGTGCAATGTCTAGCAAGGAAAATTAAAAAAAAATTAACATAATCACTGAAGCTTTGCTTCAGTTCTATTACGGACTCGATCATTAATACTTACACTTTTACGAGAATAAAGAGACAAGCGAGTGCCATTGGATTTGCTGCTGTCTAATGATTTGGCACTCATCGTAGATGCCTTCCTGGACCTTTGCATTACCCCTAATTTCTTCTTTGTCGCTGACATTAGATGATCGTTCCTTACGATATGCATTAGGAATATAAACAGTCCCTGAGTGAGAATTATTTTGAGTCATACAAATATTATACAAAAGAATAAAAAATGTTTAACTCCATCCCTCCATTGAGTTACCTGCAGTGAGTTGACAATGGTAAACATCCAGGCAAATATTGATGTGTTCTGTACAACTGCAAACAAACCCAAGACCCAGGTCAGGCCCAACAGAGGAAGTAGTACTAAAGTACTCTTCACCATCATTCTATAAGAAAAACACAACATCACCAGTATAATATACAAAATGGAAGGTGAAAATACGAATGCGAAGGCAAAACTTTTTTTATAGTCTTTTCTATAATACATTACATTCTATCATAATTGTTGAAGGACTAAATAAATATATTATAGCTATATCTTGAAATGTCCTCTGATCAAATGAGGTAATGATAGCGAAATTATACAGTAATAAAGAAAATGCTGTCAATAAAATATTGTAATGTTCCGTAGCTATTAGCATAATTGTTTGAGTATAACACTAAATATGTAGTGCTAACAATTAATTAACACAAGTACAAACAAACAAAGCAACTCATTTTAGGTTGTTTTTTCGGAAAGGACACACCCATTCAATTAACTATAATTACTCATTGTTAGTCCATTGTTACGTTAGAATTGCTCCCACTGAATTTTGACAGACTGTCTGTCATTATGACTGACTAGTGAGTACCGTGCCACACAGTGACGCTTGACGTACTGCAAAGTAAGAATGCAGCAGCATAAGTTAATTTTATTCATTGTTCTTTCTTCTCTACCATTGGTTACGGTTGCATTAATTTCCTTTTCCTGCTCTCTTTTTCCTGAACAATCTCAGCTTTTCTTATCCCCCTCTTTTCCTTTCTTCAGTTCTTTCAGTCCCTCCTCCTCCTTTTTCAACCTCTCCTGCTTCTGAATCTCCCTATACTTCTATCATGATTGTGGACTTACACTTCACAAAAAGTTTTGCCTTCGCATTCGTATTTTCACCTTCCATTTTGAAACCTATGCCATCTTTCCTCATCGATTACACCCACTTTTTAGTTGCCATTCTTTTTTGTATTCTCTTTCATGCTTTAGGCCTTCCTTTTTTAGACATATGCTGCCTTCCTTTGCCTATTCCACTTACTTTTTAGTACTCTTAATCACTTTCTACTGAATGTGACCTCATTCAAGTAAAGACAATGCTTTACCAAGATGTTTAACCTCACAAATTATTCATGGATACACACACTATAATATGACCGTCAGTCACAACAGTCACCGTCGTTGTCGTTACTGACACACAAGTGTATTATTGTATAGATACATTCTGGTTATTGTTTTACTCACCTTAATAATCCTTTTCTTGTTCTCTTCCATTCTGAAGATCCCACATCTCTAGTTTTAGCAATGGAGATCAATGTCAGAATAAAAATTATTGAATTCACCTGCAGCATAAGATATGAACATTACTGTAACTAACATTTCAGATCCCATCACTAATTGGCTGGGATACTTCTAACGAATAAATACTACATGTCTAAAGTCAATATATAGGACATGTTCAACATGATGGTTAAAGTATTAAACTATTTCTGGATATATAAATAATTATCACTTTGTCTATTTGGCTACAGATTCTGTCTCAAAAGACTTGGCTGTCATTAAGTTTTAATCAAAGGAGCATTGTCAAGGCAAGTTTGTCACTGTTATAAGATCTCAGTGATGGTCAGCCAGTAAATATACTAACGTTTGCTAATAATTGTTATACTTACACAGACGATTATCATTAGAGGCACTAGAAATGTCCATATTGCAGGTTTATAAGGCTTCGCATTGATCCAGCAGCTGTAAGATAATGCACATATATATTTTCATTATTATTTCACTGTATTTACAATTTCAAATCAATAATCAGTAAATATGATTAGGAAAATTAAAACAATAAAGAACACAACTTACCCAAACTACAATCATTGTAAATAATAGTATTAGTTAACATTATTAATGTCTGTTCAATTAGTTAGCATTATTAATGTCTGTTCAAACTTAATGTGTAGAGGAATATAATTTGTGATCAGATTTATACTAGTGCAAGATAGAGTGAGAACTTCTCTTACATTGTTCCATTGTTAGCCACGTAGTCTTCATGGAGAACACTGGCAGACAATCCCACAATGATAGCTGGAACTCCTGGAAGAATAACAAATAATATTATGTTTATAATAATATATATGAGAAAGTGTGATAATTGAAGAGCGAGAAAAAGAGGTTGACTACTCAAAACTTAACCATCATAATATTTATTATAAACCATCATTCGTCAAGAAGTTAGTAACTGTTGCTTACTCGTTAGTAGTGGAAAAGATGGAGTTTGGACAAACCAATCACTTTTTTCTTCCCATTAATATCACTGCACTCTACTAAAAACATTTCCTTACCACTCACCCCAGCATAATGGTAGTAGTAGGTACCACCTCTTAGTCGCATTTCCAAACACCCTCACTATAAGTAGGTACAGCATGACTCCCTCTCCCAACATCCAGAAGAAGGCACAGAGAAATAAATACTGCACTAGGGCTGCCACGAATATACACAATTCCTGTAGATACAAATTGGATAGATGGCCAATATTTGGTGAACAGTAAGTGTACTAATCACTAATAAAATTAACTCTCTCTCGATCTTAATAATACAGATTTATTAATCACATCTATGTACAATTTTTATAGTTCACAATAATGTTCTTTTAATTTTAGTTTGGCAGTAGCTAATATGAATGAAATGATGTCAAAAGGATTATTGATTTGATCTTTTCCAGATTTGTGTATACTATTAGCTTGTGCAAGTATAAAAAAATTTTCCTGAATAGTTATTCCAATTACAATGTAATAGCAAAAATTTAGTCTATCAAACTTTGGCTACTAATTTGTAGGTATTATTGTATGTATAAAGACTTTGATCAATTGAAAAGATCATATGTCATATGGCGGTGTAATAACCCACACATTGCTACTTGTAAAGCCCATATCAGCAGGCTTATGATATATAAGTGTTTTATTCTTATTATAATATTATGTTTTAACCTAATATTATTATAGTTTGTATTCTTTAATACATTATAAGAGTTTATAAATTTAAATCAAATTCTGGTTAAACTATTTTGCACTTTTATGACATTGATAGATTTTTACACAGGTTCAAATAAACACAAGTTGACTGCAAATATGAATTTGCTTACTAGTAATTAATAATGATCTTACCTTTTTGAAAGTGGCATGGTCTACACCAGTTACAAATACTATCATAGCCAAGAGCAAGGACACCGTCAGATTGATATGAATGTATAAGAGAACACCTTTCTGAAGTTTCCCTCTAAAAGAAGTATGTATTACAAATTTCATTATAAAAACTAATTGATCTACTGAATTTGGCAATCACCTGAATATGAGCAGGACAGTGAGTGTGAGAGAAAGGCAGACTATTGAAACACTACATCCAATGTATGTCACTAGTTCTAAGGCTCTTCCTTCTGGACTGTTCGTGTTACCTGGAACACCTCCAGTTGGACTAACCTATAGGAAATACGTCAAAGAACATTATTTAGAAACTGCAATTTGTCAAGCTAATTAGATAGTGTATAGTAAATATACATTATTAAATAAGGTAAGATCTATGGAGCAAGAGAAAGAGCATGCCTTAAACCAAATGAGTTAGATGTTAGGTATTCTCTCTCTTTTACTGGCTTTTTTTTTTAACAATACAGAATTAAAAATATTTGGTCACCACCGGGAATCGAACCAAATATTTTTTTTATTATGTATTGTTAAAAAAACAGCCTGTGCAAGATAGAGAATACATCTAATGAATAAAACAAGGCTGAGAAAGAAATTGTGAGTTTACTGTTGTATATAGCCAAACATTATGTATGTATGTATGTATATATATTATATATTATAAATATGTAATATATATCATATATGATATACATGAAGAGAAGTAATTGGCTGGTAATTGTTTTATTAAAGTCTTACCAAAATAGCAAAACTGGTGAGATGATTACTCTTCACTTGCAGTTGTCCATTAGAGAGAACAGTAGTGTTTAACCCTGAACTATTCCAGCAACTGCAACATAAATATACTCATTGCTGATTGTAATAGTGTGCTGCATTATTCACTGATAACTTACAAATCTGAGTCCAAGAAATAAGCTTGGTATGTGTAATTGTCGATATTTAAAGAACTCTGGAATTGATAATCATCATTAATTAAATAATTAAATGATTGCAAAACTTATTAAATTAACAACCACAACAATAAATAGCAAGAGTGATAGCAGACATGGGTGAAATTTACTGAAGAGACTTCTAGTATGGTGTTAGCTACATTTAATGTTTTTAACACATGAGTGTATTTTATATGTATAGACATTTGATGTGTAATATATTATGTAACTCTCCATGTAACACACTTGTAATCAATATTGCCTTACCTTTGGCGTGAAATGGAATAAAACTGGTTCTTCAAGAAATTTGGTGAATACCTTTGCACTATTTTTGACTTCAATAGTCAACAATGAACTTCCACTTTGTTGGATGCTTCTGCATATTAAGCAAAAACAACAACAACAGAAATGAAGTACAATAATTAATGTCAGTTAAATACATCAAATTCTAATGAGCATATCCATTTCAATAAATTGCTTGTAGTAACACTAGTTCATTGTTTTGTTCTTAGTTATCATAGGATGATGCCTTACCGACTTCCTGAACAGTCTGTTTGATTAGTAGCTTCAGTGATGTAGCTGGCAAAATTATCGATGAGACTAATTCCTATAGTCACAAAACAACCTGCAGAATAACAAAACACATAAGAATACATAGTACATTATTATTAAATGTTAATTTTCTCTTACTTTATCGTGACAAAGACTCAATCAGATCCATTTAATATAATAAAGCCATGGTTATGTAAGGACAAAACAAAACAAAGACCAATCTTCTGTGCTTCATTGCATCCTATTTTGACAGCTACTGCATATCCAGAGCCTGTCAGCTATGGCTCACCAACCACTTCTATACTACTCCAACACTGAGGCTCAGGATTTACTTCACTGATAAATATGTTCGCAAGACTGAATATGATGAAAGGTAAATGGTGTTAATGAGGAAGTGATGGTAGAGGTGTACCATGCAGGGTTGTTCAGACCAACCAACTCTAAAATTACTAGATCTGCCACTTTTGAAGAGGCATGTCTAAAGCCAGTGATCCTGGTTCAATTCCCAAAGTTACTAATTGAGAATTAAATTTTGCATTTCTCCCGACTCCCAAATAAAAAAGTAATATTCTTATTAACTTCTTGTCAGTTATTTTATTTTACCAAAATACATCACAGTGTATCGAAATATTACGGAAATTAACTGTAAGGTTTATGTGTGATGACCACTTACCATCTATGTCTGCAGTCAAGTTACAAGAACTGGTAAAAGGTATACTGACGTTGACTTCATTCGCCAGACTGGAGTTCTGCACTTGGCTTTCATCCACTAAACAGTAAAAGTCAATGACTTAAATGCATATTAGCCTATGCTATCTGCCCAAGTGTATGTGATAATTCTTCCGCCTTAACAAAATTTATGAATGAAGAAATGCAGTTGAACATATTATTTAAACCTAAAAATGAATATAATATTGAAATTATAATATTAGCAAATTTTTAACTGAAGAGGATTTCTGCAGGAAGTCAAAAATGTCAGGTTAAGTTTTAATTAACAGTATTGTCTGTTAGAATGAGAACATTTGTTATTATTATAATTCTTTCAACCGAGAATGACTGAATATTAAAATTTGACATAATTATGAAGCATGCAAGTAAGTATACACTCTTAACTGCACAGATTATAAAGGTGCCCACATCTGTTACAAAAGGAGATAGTTTTTTAGCTAATGGTGCAACTTATATCAAGTTAATATTAATATAAATTGATAAGTTTAATTTTACCGTTGGGAAAAGAAAATGTATTATTCTCCATACCATGACGGAATCTTATGACGTCCACTACTGCAAATAAAACATAAATTATGCGCTAAAGTTAATCTAAAACATGAATTTTACCAAACATAGGACAGTGTAAATGGTGTAGCAACATAATAAAGTCAACTGAATATTTGTAACAACGGTGTATATTATGCAAGTCACACATTTTATCATTGATTCTTTGAAATTAATGGACTTAAAATTTGACATTTTAACGAAGCTTTAGTTTAGATTCGTTATCACTCTTAAGCTCACTCTTTGCCAATAAAAACCATCACTCTTCAAAATGTTTTCCCGTTCTTTAAGTAAATCCAATCACCATTCAAGCTCCCGTCATGTAATTCCCAGCTTATCTTCCAGTTTTATAAACATTCATGTTTTTTAGCTTACTCATGTTGTTAGCTCTGTAGATCCACTGGTTGTCAGTGAAGTTCAATACTGAGTCTAACATCAATGCAAACGTGTCGATCATTATAGTGAACATTGTATTGGTAGTACTGGAACTGTTATCCTAGAAAAAAATACATTAATGACATGCTAAAAAAGATTACAATTAGCTAACTTCATCTAGGAAATAATAGCTGTCCCACTATCTGACCTCACTTTTTCCCCATCTAATCATCTAATATGATGATATTTAGACATGCTAATTGTTTGCAGATTACAGGATTCCAATACATCATTACTAACTGTTTTATATTTTTGCATTATTCTAAAGCGTGTTCACAATTTCCTGAGCTTACCTCATAATTTATTGTAGTCACAATAAATGTGTTTTTAGAAGTAAAAACACAAGGATTGAGTTAATAATTCAAAATGTTTATTTATAATTAGATATGCAGCTGTATGAAATGGCAGCAATGGGAGTAAGTCATTTTTAGAAACTGTGAAATGACTAATTCATTAGTCATGTGACTGCTTTAACTTTTGTAACTATACACAAAAATGCATAGTTTCCTTATCATTTCACACTATGTTTGTAGATAGTGACTACATAGATAATAGCTGCAGTCATAATCAAAAATGCTTTGGTTACTTAAGTTATGGGAATTATTCTTGAATTATCCATTACTATTTATCCCACAAGGAATTACCCAAACAGTGCTGCCTCACATATTTCACACCAATTAACGAAGTTCTACTAGTCTACACAAGCCGTCACAGGTTTCCACTTATACTAATAACAATGATATCAATATGTTCCCCCATCAGCAGTTTGTGCTGTCTACCTCTGCCATTCTAAACAGAATCCATAGAACAACGTAAAAAAGTTTCTCTACACCCTCTCAGTGGTATTGTCAAGTGTAAGTGCTACAGTCACGAGTGGTTGAGTTTCATGACGTAATATTTTGGCAAAACACTTACCCCCAGATTCAGCCATCTCTCTGAGTAGCTACTGTTGAAGAGGACATCAATTGTATCCATAATATTCTAAGACGATAATAATATTTTTACTCCATGATTGAAAATACAGTTTTAAAGAATGTGCACAAAACATGTGAGGAATATGTTACATTTCTGACAAAAGTCACTAACTATTTTTATCATCAGGTCAAAGGTCTCCAAGCATTAACCATCACTTGACAAATTCAACAATTTTATGGCATGTGTAATATCACCCTTACCATTGTTGTTTCTTCAGTGAGCCTGCTCCTCCTACTCTTGATAGATTGCACTAAACTTTTAATACTGGATCCAATAGTCTTGATGCCAACGTCTTCTGCAAAGTTGAGGAGACTTGACGAAAGGAGCTCATCATCGTCTTCATCTTCAGTTTGATTTTTTCTTCTAACAAATGATATCTAAAATTTAACAATAATAATAAATTACAACACAATTGTCTTGAAAATACATCACACATGTATTGATTGACTAAATGATATACTGTAGACTTGGGTTATTTCAAAAGGTTTGAAAATGGGCACTTAAAAAAAATGGGCACTAAAAAGAGAGCATTAAGCTAAAAGTGGGGCTGCTCGCCAATCAGCAGTAGACAAGACACCTGGAGTGCTTAATAAAAGTGTTAAAAACCAGAGAAGAAAAAGGACCCTTAACAAAAAAAACTAGTGTTTAGCAAGAAGGGATTGCTTAACAAACCGAGTCTATTATATATCTAGCATTTATTCAATAATTAATATTGCTCGTGGTAGTTAATTGGTTATGGGGAACAGCTTAACTTTAATAAGGATTATACCAATAACTATTTCGATTTTTTTATCTAATGTAGAGTTTAGAATTTATTATAATCATGATTTTTATTTGATTCTGTTCTGTTGTATGAGTACACAACTAGTAAATTATGTAGGTACTGCACAAATACAGTCCATGAATTATTAACAGTATCAGGGATAGCAATGAAAAGTGGAGGGCATAAAACATAAGTGAGTCTTGGCTAGACGGCTAGACTGGGTGCAGTACTTTAAATTCACTTGCTCAATAATATAATCTCATAAGTGAGAGGGAGGTGATCACCCTTTTGAAAAAATGAGCGCTCAAGTTGCTATGTCCCTCCTTTCAAGGTTCTCAACCTCTGCTGTTTGAAAGCATGTATTACAAAAACATCTAGTCAAAAATACCAAGTATGGTGCAAATTAGCAACATCAATCTAGTTCAAATCTTACACATTCCTTTACATTTTTGCTGAATAATCAAACATAGCCTAGTGTTATGAAGAAAATTGTTAGCTGTAATATAGTATTAAGGCTCTTATCTAGAAAGTAGTATGACATTTTATTCAGCTCTTAAATGCATCACATATACTCTATGAATGTTGAGTTCAACAATGTTAGAAAAGCAACCACTTAGGTAATCAGAAAAATGTATATTGTTCCAAGCAGATGACTGCTTTTTCCAACAGTTGAAGTTGTTAAGTTAAGTTGTTAGCAGACAGGAAAGATTACAACAATTGAGAAGGTACACGACTCACCACATGTATGTTAAGGATTAATTACAGACATCCTTCTTGGCTGCCGCTCATGGTAAAAAATAGTTAATTGAACATCAAGGTTGGAAAAAAGGTTGCATCACAAGTTACAAATTAACCACGACTGAAATGCCAGACTGCACAACTATTAACATCTGACCCCAGTGTCAACAGATTTCATAAGGCAAGCTTTTTCAAGCGTAAATCCTACACCCTCACAAATAATTGATCAACAAGGACGCCAGGTTCAATGGAAGGCTGTAACTCAAGACACGGTTTACATTCCTATCCGAATACATAATAATTGAACTTGAGCTAAAGAAGTGTACCCTTGTTTTAGTCAATTTTATTACGTTTACTAAATTTGTTCAATGGAACACTCCATTCCAGTCAATACTGGTCATAGAGTGTTATAAATTATATAATACAACAGCTATGAAGAAAACAACAACAACAAGTAGCTTATCTTTCTAATGGCTTGGTTACATGGCACCAGTTAGCTATTATTATAATATCAGACCAAAAAAATATTTTATGGGCTATTCTAATCAGGTATTATGGATCAATATAGCTGGATCAATATAGCTGGAGCAATGAAAATGGTACATGTAAATGATGTCTCACTAAGAGAACTTAAACAAGCCAGAAACACTCACCGGTATAATATATTATATACTTTCAATGCACCAATCCACTTGCCACAACTCTGTTAACTTCCCAGTACGGCACAGAGCAAGCTATTGCAGACAGCAAGAATTAAATTATTAGCTCACGCAATTATGGTGTGAAGATAGGGGGTGTTACGCATAAAAGCTAGTATGTACACGTAGCTGAAAGCTTTGCATTTTCTCAAAATCAGCCGAAATTCAGAAAAGTAGCACAATGAAAGGTCATAAATCTCTATCCTGAGTAAGTTCTTACATAAATCAACGGTTAATTGTTAGTAATCTCCAAAATCAGAACGTGACAGACAGACAGACAGACAAACAGACAGGATGACTACTACAACCATCTCGCACATGGGTGCGGAGGGTTAATTAAATAAGTGCATAAATTAAGAACTTGTGACTTCACTGGGACAATGTCTGAGATGTCTACCTTTTGGAGACTCTATCAATAATTATTGAAGTTATGACAATGCATTATAATAATAATGTTAAAAAATGAACTTTACTAACAGATTATAATTAAAAGATGGAAGATTGACTTACACAGAAATTTCTCTTCTTTCTTGGACACTCCTCTCCAGACAATTTTGGAGTACCTTTTCTGCAAAAAGCTCCACAAAGGATTGAATGTGTGCGAGACTTTGAACAGAACTCTTCTAGAGTATAGAGTCCACTATCATTATCATTGTCATCAATATTGACATTAGTAAAAAATGGAAATGTTTTGCAATTGCTTTCTTCAGTAGAGTCGTTCGCAAATTCAGAGATGCAGCCGTCTACAATACCCTTTGAGACTGCTGTAGAACATACTATGCTAAAGAGATGGTGGAGTGTGTGTGTGTGTGTGGGTGGGACGTGGGGTGGGTAAGGATAAATAATGTAATAAAATAACCACAGAGACAGTAAACATATTAATGTGTGGGCGAGTTGATTCTAGTAGTGGTTTATTTGACATAGTCATACCAATACCACCATACAATAATGTGCACTTCTGCCGTGTTATTAATGAAATGGAGCAACACAGAGTATATATACAGTAGCTAATTAATAGGCCTTCAACATTCTCACCTATTGTTTAATAGAATCTCAAGAGCTGTACATCGTGGCAGTCCAGTTGCGCAAGTTGGAAGATCCAAGTGATTACAGGCCGGGTTAATTTCTTCCTGTTCAGTTCGTCTGAGATAATAAATTTTAAAATTTAAGCTGTATGAATAATCATCACTTTATTGGATAATTATGAGTAATTTAGCACAATTGGTTAGTTGTTTTTTTTTAACTATATGAGTAATTTTCATTATTATATTATCCTTAAATAGTTTTGTACTAGTTTAAAATGTATGGAATTTTAAGTATATAAATAATGTGGTTTTTGTTTTGTCTTTAGTGGTACTTTTCTTTTAACAATTGATAAATTGTCCATGATAACAGCAACTTGATGTATTCCTTGAAATTCTTCCTGGACAAAACTATGCAGACAATTATTATGGTGGAGTGGTTTTACTATTGAACAATTATTATATCTAATGGACATAGTCTTTTACGGAAGGTCTTACCTTGAAAGAACTAAGTTATCAGTGCAGCAACAGGTATGGCAATTTTTTCGAAGATTACTCCCGGTGATGCATGTCGCGCAGAATTTGGCCGCGCAATCCATGCTAGGTTGTAGCTCGAGTGCGAATAACTGGCTCAAAACATTTCCGAAACAGTGGGTATTGTTGCTAGGATTCTCGATCTGTCCTAGGTAAGAAGATTGGTTAGAGATGTCCAAGCACCCGTCCTGATTAAAAAAGATTGAGGAAACAATTCTGTCAGGAGTATTAGCATGGTCAGAAGAACTAGCGCCAGTGGTGGCCAGCGGATTAGTAGTAGTACTAGTAGTAGTAGGAGGAGGAGGAATAGTAGTATTAGCAGTAGTGGGAGGGTCTGAAGGAGATACAGTTGTATTTTCACAGGAAATTTCTTCAGTAAGCATTGAAAGAATAGCAAAAAGTGATATCAAATATAGTGCAGCCATTGAGTACACTTCACTCGCAGCAGCAGTAGCTAGTGCCGTCGAAAGTTTCAATAGTATAATTGTAAAAACGTGGACTTATATTATATAGTCTCGCTGGACCTGACCCTTTGGTAAAGGGTCTGGCCCAGCGAGACTAGACTTAGCTATATGTATATACGCATGACTGACTAAAGCGGAAACTGCGACCATAATGGAATCAGCGTGGGTGGTGGGGTGGCCTAAACGTCTGAAATGATGATGAAATAACCCTTTTAACACCTCCCATCTCCTCACGTGCAAATAGCATTTGATTAAATTTTCTACCTATGATAATAGAGGCTATTATGTGGCTATAACTACAATTCAAGTCCAGTAACTGTTTCTAGGTGATGTAAATTTCAATTAGCTACATTAGTGTGGTTATTGTTGCCAATTTCGTTTATAGAATTAAATGTTTTTAGCAAGCAAGCCATAACCCCATTATTTGTCCCACTATAATATTCCTATTGTACTAAAACCAACACAAACCATTTTTTTTTGTACATTTTGAAATGAATTGCTTCAGTGATGAAAAATGAAATGTCATAAAATAGACAAGAGAAATATAGCTAGCTCTATTGTTTAAACAAGTGATTCCCTTGACTAATTGTTCAGTTTTATGGAGGTATTCTGTGGAAAAAGAATATACAACATCTCATAGTTACAAATAATCAAGATTATACTAAACTAATTGGTAAACAACATTATTATTAAATATTTAATTACATTTCTATGGGATATGTTTGAGAAACCCAAGTCTGAGGTCTTTTCATTGGTCTCAACAGATCTCAAACTGAGGCTTGACATTTTCCTGTATTTCTGTAATTTCTTCTTGGTCTCGGCCATAATAAACTCATTTCTAGCAATGTGCATTAGAAATATGAATAGGCCCTATTAACAGAGATAAACGAACATGAAAATATAATAACAGATTTTGAAATTTATATGACAAAACAAACACAAAAATAACGGCATAATTTTGGTAAAAGAACAATGACAATATCAACAACAAGACAAAAACACCAATAACAATAATAATGACAATTAATATCCTCCAAAGTAATAAGAAAGAAAAACATAAGCTAAATGCAAGAAAGTTTTTAGTCAGAAGAGATAACTAATGCAGGGAATTTAGCATCACAGTTATGTCAAATTGGAACTTTGTGGGAACAATGTTATATTAATATTAATAATGATAATTATAACAATAAAAATAATAATAGTAATAATAATATTATAGTAACAATAATAATAATATATTATTATTATTATTATTATTACTATTATTATTATTATTATTAGTATTATTATTATTGTTATTATTATTATTATAACTATTATACTGTTTGATGCAAGATTGATAGCTTGACTATCATCATACCATCAAATAAATTTGTCAATTTTCACATTAACTTTTCTATAGCTAACTGAGAAACTTAAGAAATGAAAAAAGAGACCAATAATAACAACAAAAACCATACACAAAATGTGAGATACTACACTCAAGTTATATTCTACGATGAAATAACTCAAGTGAATGTTATAAATTGCTATACCTGTAGTGAGTTGACAACGGTGAACATCCAAGCAAACGTGGACGTATTCTGTACTACTGCAAACAAACCCAAGACCCAGGTCATGCCCAATAGAGGAAGTAGTACGAGACTACTCTTCACCATCATTCTATAAAACAGAGTCATTTTGAGAACAATTAAATTAACATTACCCAAAACTAGTTACATGAGACTAAAGACAAATAAAAATGATTATTAAAAAGTAAATGATTTAGTATCAGCATAATCATTAAATAACAGTAGAATGGTATACTACAAGAAGCATACTCATTAGGATCTAATCTGTTTTGATACTGTATGTGTCATGTATAAAATGAGTGCTAATTATTCTTTAAAAAGGTGTTGATGTTGTTAAGCCAAATAGTTGGACCCCATTGATAATGCAAAAACTCAAATATTAAAAAATATTACGAGTTTAGTTGGATAATTAAGTTTAGTTGAATAATGGAATTGGGATAATACTAATTGTTTCTGTTACTTTGTATATTATTTAAAATGAGATGTTATTATACTGATTGTAATGGAAACTTAGGACTTACTTAAATAATCCTTTTCTGGTTTGCTTCCATTCAGAAGATCCAACTTGTCTGGTTTTAATAACAGATGCCATAGTTACAACAAATATTAATGTGTTTACCTGGGGAGTTAACAATCAATAAAAGAATATTCACCTTAAAAACTTCAGCCAGCATAAATCAACTGCTTATAATTGCATTCCACCCTTTACTATCAAATCAGATGGTCACTTCCCATATCATTATAGGATAGGAAGAAACTAAGCTGATATATATATTTTGTTTGAGGTTTGGACTCCCAAATTTCTAAAACGATCTCCATTCTTCTTCTATCGCTTATACTCATTCCGTGTCACTAATACTTAAACCTTAGAGACCAATGAAACCAAGTAGTAACACTCCTATTATCAAGGACTTTTAATCTTCTTCAGCTGGTAGCTAAACTAAATACAGTAGACCCTCAGTTATCCGAACACCTCAGGACCGAGGGTTGTTCGGATATTTGAAATGTTCGAAAATTCGAAATAAGTCATTTTGAATGGGGTCTTAATCTCTTATCTATTTAATGCACAACAAAATTCCAATGAATATAATTATAATTCACAATAATGGTGTTCGGATTAGCGAGAGTTCGAATAAACAAAGTTCAGATAACTGAGGGTCTACTGTAGCTAGCTACAACATTTAATTAGGCTAGGCTAGGTGAGATATATTTTGTGACAGGTGCACATATTGAAGATAGGTAAGGTGGTGCAAAAATGAGATAACATTAACTGTTCAGTTCATATTATTATAATTCAACCGCCATTAACTCCTTACCTAAAAAAATTTTGAATTGCACTGCTAATACTAATATTAGAATTATTGCTTACTAAGACAACTAGAATTAGAGGCACCAGAAATGTCCATATTGCTGGATTAGAAGGCGTGGCATCAATCCAACAGCTAAAATGTAATAACATAATAATTCCTTTAAATCTAATTAGTAATTATTTATATCACTTCACAATTCTTTTCAGCTTTCTCATATTCATTATTTATACATCACAGCCAAATACAAAATAAAAAAATATATATATTTTGGCTGTCACATCGAATTGAACCACAGACAACTCGCTTAGCACACAATTCTGTATTGTTAAAAAAAATTATATACAAGATTGTAAATACTTGGCCAGATTGATAGCCAATAATTTAATTGTTGATGGAGTAAGATGAAACATTACTAAGCTTTATGATTTGAAAAATAACCTTACACTATTGCATTTTTAGCTATTAAGTTGGTTTTAGTGACCATGATTGCATAGAACAGCAAGAGCAGATAAGGTCAAACACCCCTGACGTTAACACTCTTTTGCAAATGTAACTTTGTTAATTGATGCTATTTTGTTTCATCATTTGCTGCGTGCATTGAGCTGTACTTCCTGTCTGTCAGATTTATTATATTATGAATTTCAGTTTTTCACATATTCTGTTCAGTTAGTCATTTTCTGTATATCAGTCACTTGATACGGTGTTGAACAGTCTATAAACATTAACCAGACAAGGGTGGGTGCTGGTACCCAGGACTGAAGGCTATATTTCTTAGACAGTGTTTGTAGCAACTAGCATTTAGAAAGAGGCCTGGGATTTACGATCCCAGACCTACGATTTCTAAAAGCCCTGTAGGCACAGTCAGTGGGGAAAAATAGTATCCTTTATGATCTGGTAAAAAGTTAGAACAACAACAAGTCACATGATATACAAATACAAAATACAATTCTCATGAGCAGCCATATGTAAAAACACACACATACACACACAAAAAGCCTGATATTAACATTTTTAAATTACGTACATGGTACCATTGTTTGCAATGTATTTATCGTGAAGAACTCCAGCAGATATCGACACGATAATGGCTGGAACTCCTACAGGAAATTTTACAATTGATGGATGTTTCATTTGCTGCAATGCTTTCTAATTATTCTATTAATTATACCTTTAGCTAAAAACTATGATTAATATAGGATCTAGTAGATTATCACAGTACAATAAATATGACCGGTGGAGTTTAAAGTACATGATGATTACATATTAAAGTAGTGCTCTATCTCTTAAATAAACCCTTAATTAGTGAGTGAATCTTCCGAAAACAAATTAAATAAGCTAGCAAACCAGCAATGGGGGGGTGGGGGGTAGAGAGGGGAGAGTTATGAACAGAGCCATTAAAATTTCAGAGTTGAAGATCATAAAAACTCTGCACAAACACCATAAATGAGTAAAATCAATACTGACTTAGATATGGAGCTGTCTGGATGGAAAATTATCTATATCATACACACCCTGCAGAATAATTTAAATTGTAAGCATGCCTAAAATTCTTGTCATTTATATTTTGTTTAATATCCCCATGAAGAGTTTGATCGTATTGACTCCTGAGGAAGACGACAAAAATATGAAGCATGGGACAAGTTTTAATTACATCTATAACGGTTGTTACACAGAGAAAAACTGCTATTATAAGCCCATAGGAATGGAAGGCTTTCAAAAGTGGGGCCAGGGTTTTAGTCGCAGTAGATTTGTTCACATCACTGCTGAGTAAGCAGAACAATCCCACGATTGCAAGGACAAAGCGCAGAATTGCAGCTGTATTCTTGCCAATCTATGTGGTCAGGCAACAACTTACCGGGCAAAAGTTCGGTACTAAGAACCAGTATTAAAATGTTTCGGCTTTCTCACTAGTCACAGCAGTTGCAACATTCAGCTGAAGAATCTAGTTTTCTGAATTAGTGGTTACTCATTCGAGTATAAGCTAACACTGGACGAAGTTATTGCTCCACTTTAAAAATGATAATCCAATTATCACAACTAGGTAAGGCTAGATATGAAACGAGCGAGATTATAAAAATATTGTCATGAAAGTAATTCATACTGCATTGTATTAAATTAATATTGCTTTTTCAATGAATTAAAAGAACAAGTACAACTGGATTGCCTTATCTACAACTCACCCCAGCATAATGGTAGTAGTAGGTACCATCTTTTTGTTGCTTTTCCAAACACCCTCACTATAAGTAGGTACAGCATGACTCCCTCTCCCAACATCCAGAAGAAGGCACAAAGAAACAAATATTGTATCAAAGCTGCCACAAAGACACACAACTCCTATATTAACACAAATACAGATTGCTATATCAAAAGCAAATTAAACCGGTAACAACATGTACCAAACTTTAGTTGTTATATGCTTTTACTTTTAACATATTAATTATTTTATTGATTCAGTCACTGGCTGAAATATTTATAATAGTAATAGCAAATTTTCTGCTTCTAACAGCCAATATTATTGAATCAAACCTTAACCTGACGTTTCGACTTCTAGTGGAAGTCTAAAATTTGCTGTGGTTAAATTTTTGTTATTATAACAAATCTACTACCAGTGGCATAGCCACAGGGGGGGCTGGGGGGGGGGGGCTGGAGCCCCCCCACTGTTATAATAAGTGGGGCTAAGCCCCCCCACTTTTATACCAACTATACAATACACATGTATTGAATATAAGTAACCAGACACATTTGTATATGCAGTGCAATGAACAAGAACAATGGAGTTTTGAAGGACATGCTATCCTCTGTACATAAATTACTTCGTCTTATGTGTACAATTCCGATAACCTCTGCCACCTCTGAACGAACATTTTCAACTATGAAGAGAATAAATACTTACTTACGTTCAAGTATGACAGAAAAATGTTTAAATAACTGTTTACTTTTAAATGCTCACAAAGAGCTTACAGAAAACTTGGATTTAATTTTGATAGCTGAAGAATTTGTTGAAAAACTTGATGAAAGAAAAAAAGATACTTTGGCAATTTTTTATTTTTGTTTAACTTACTACAATAGTGAAATAATTGTGCATTACATTATATTAACATTAATGTAGTGATTGCTTTGGCGCGATATCAGCCCCCCCCACTTTAGGTGAGCTAGCTAAGCCTCTGACTACTGTTTCTCTACCCTGATATAAATGAATTGTGTGTACTTAATTATTAAGTGTGGTTTATTAATGGGAACAGAACATTCTAAAACATCATCCACTCCAGCCATGCCTCTGTATGTCTGTACCTTCTTGTAACACTGGGTGCATTTAACTCAGTATAACCAAACAAGTTGGTTATAAGTCTATCATACATACGATAAATAAATAGGAAACAATTCTTCCTTTCTACTTGATATCTGCTTCACCTTGTTGAATGAGGCACGATCCACACCAAGCAGAAATACTATCATAGCTAGTAGCAGAGATGAGGCTAGATTGATATGAATATACAGAAGAATTCCTTTCTTTAGCTTTTTCCTACATGAAAATATATCTATAATTATTTTTGGTAATGAGCAATGTTCTTTCATACCTGAAGATAAGTAGCACAAGGAGGGTAAGAGATAAGCATACTATAGATATGCTGCAGCCTATGTATGTTACTAAAGCCAGGGCTTTACCTTCTTTACTGGTCTTTTTAATCGGAATAATTCCAGTTGGACTAACCTGTAAGACAATCATCAATTATATATATATTATAATATGAAATGAATGTAATATTAAACGAGAAAACACTTTACACAATTTTCATGTAAGATATAAAGTCGGGAAAGATGTATGTATTGTTGGGCTTCTACAATTTTTAAGGCTTTATACTACCTACGATATGACACATCTACATTTGTAGGTGCGTGAACCTTATCATCAGCCATTTATGTGGTTTACTTGAACTTACTAAAATGGCAAAACTTGATAGATGGTTGCTCTCCACCTCTAGTCTTCCATCTGGGAGAACAGTAGTGTTGACACCAGAATTACTCCAGCAGCTATAGATTAATAATTAATTGACATGCCAAGCCCATATGAAAAATATTACTTTCAAATGTGGTCAGCACTGAGCTTGTCAAATAAAATGTTTAAAACAATCTATACTATGTAAACAAGGCCTATAAAGGGTGTCCGATTCTACTTCTTGTTACTTTTTTTTTCATTCATGCCAATTAATACACAGTCGGTCACAAAGTGACTTACCTCACCTTATAAAAAAAGGGGGGAGCAGGGCTGAAGCCCTTTCCTCAACCCCCCCCCCCCCCACCCACCTCCCCATTTCCCCTCCTGTGGCAATGCCACTACAACCTTTTGTAGTTTCAATATCAATACTTAAAGGTTTTAGATTGGGCCATCCACAGAAAGGTTTAACATACCAATATACTCTTGATATGTAGGATAGACAAAATTGTAACCAATTATGATATTGGTTTGCTCAACTGGTATTCATTTGGCTATATTAAAGAAGAAATACTTCACCTTCGCCTTGCTCCAACTTACAATGTTGAGTCCAAGAAATAAGCCTGATAGTCATACCTGCTAGTATTAATACTATCCTGAAATCAAATAGAAAAATAAGATCAATTTTAGGACCATCTTTTAGCATAACAAAACAAGTAATGTTTTAATCATTCCATAAATAATATCAATTCTTCTCATTGCTTCTCTATTGTACCTTTGGTCTGACATAAATCTTCACAGGTTCCTTCAGGAACTCTTTGAAAAGTTTATCCTTGTCTTTAACTTCCACAGTCATCAAGGAACTAGCACTTCTATGCATATTTCTATACCAATATATAATACCAATAGTCAAGAATGACTCTAGATTTATAATGAGAAAATTATGTTCTGTTAATCAGAGAATTATAATCTGTAATGTTATTTATGCCATATATAGCAAGGTATAATAATAGTTCAGCATAGTTGCCAACTTTTCAGGAAAAAAAATGATATACCAACCCACTAATTAGGCAATGCGCAATCAACGATTCCTGAGAAAGTCTTCTCAAAGTCGAAACTATAAATTATTTATATTATTAACTACTACAAAATGTTTTTGTCATACACACAGAGGAAGGCTAGAGTGGAGTGGAAGCTATGAATTATCTATAGTATACTATATAGGATTTTTATGGCAATACTTAGGCAATGTGCAATCAACGATTCCTGAGAAAGTCTTCTCAAAGTTGAAACTATAAATTATTTATATTATTAACTACTACAAAAAGTTTTTATCATACACACAGAGGAAGGCTACAGTGGAGTGATAAGCTATGAATTATCTATAATATACTTCACTATTATGACAAGTTTCTATATCAATATAAAGGCATTAGCTTAAAAATAAATAATAATTTATGCACAACTGCTAGGAAAAATGATTTTAAGAACTGGCAGAAGTCTATATACTGGATGGGATCATCTGGGAATTACTGAGAAAATCTCAAGAATATTTGGAGCCTCCTGGACATATACACATAATCCAATATGTCCAGGCAAAATTGAAATTATTGGAAACTATGTGTCATTGTAATTCACATTTTTTTCATCAATACACCCTTATGAAGGCATTTTTTAAATAATTGAATTAAATCAGCAATTAATCCATATTTTTACTGTCATTTTCACAGTGATTAATATTTTTTGCACCTCTATAGGATTGACACCTAAAATGATGATGCCTTACCCAGTCATGCAGCCAGTAACATTGACAGCATCATTTATGTACTGAGCGAAGTTGTCTACAATACTGATCCCAATAACAACAGAGCAACCTAAATTAACAAGTAACAAACACAATATTAAAAAACATGCCCTTGAAAGTATGCAACGCTCAATTTTTATCAGTCTAGAAGTTATAAATCGGAAGATCTAGAGGAAATAAGTTCATGAAACTATTATTATTATTATTTATATTATACACATAATGGCATCATTGTTATTATTATCGTTAGACTGGTTGCTGTTTTTAATCTATTTTTTAATCCGGTTGAAAAGAAAATCAGTATTGTTTAATTAATACTAATAAATCATTTAATATCACATCTATATTATTGACAATATCAAGTAAACTTATTGCTAAGTAGAAGTAGCTAGTCATAATTTTGCTGAAATACAAAATAGACACAAAAATGTTATCCATTGGTAAGAAATAACGTAGTCCACTAGGTAAAAATCATTAAATCTCTTGAATTAACTCACCATTCACATTACTTGTATTACTGCATGGACTGGTAAAGGGAACGTTAATAGTCACTTCATCCAGTAGGCTAGAATTTTTTATCTGGTTAACTGTTAAAAACATAAAAATGCGTAGTTTGAAGAGTTTAAAATCTATTTAACGCATTGTATTATATTACTAAGAATAAAATTTTAGGCAATTGCTTGCCACAATAATAAAACACCAAATGTGTGAACCTTCAGCATTTTCTCAAAAATGAGTTTGTAAATAAACAAAGTAGCATAGTAAATCATCATTCAAGTCCATACCTAAATCAATGGTTAATTGTCAGTAATCTTTAAAATCAGAGGGTGACAGACAGACAGACAGATAAACGGACAGGACACCTATTAGCTATTACAACATGCTGAGGGCTAATGACCAAATATATTTGATTACTAGATAAGAGTAGGATTTTATTGATCCATCTTACTGTTACCATTTAATACCAGCTCAACATAAAAGTTGTTCCTTGCCAAATAAATTAACAGCCAATAATAATGTCTCATAGCTTGTATTATACTTACCATTGGAAAATATAAATGTCTTCTCATCTAAACCACGTTGATACCGCATGACATCAACCACTAAAGAAGAATACATTGATAAAAACTATTTTATATTGATACCATTATATAGCTAAGACTAAATCAAATCTTTGATATAAACTAGCAGTCTATTAAAGTTTTCTAAAATTGGCTAATTATTGTATTTAAATTTATGAACTCGACTATCTTACACATGTTAGATCCTCTGTATATCCAAAAACTTCTTGAATTGTTTACAACAGAGTCCATCATCGTCGACAACACTTCGTTCATCGTGTGAAACATTAGACTTGTACTGTTATAATCATTCTAAAAAGTATACAATAATATTTGGTTAATAAATGGTTTAATTTTTTATGTAACAATCATTTCATTTTAAATTAGCCTAATAAAACCGGCATTTTAAATTTATATTAGTGTGGGTTTTTTTCACAGACAACTTCAGGACTCTTTAATGACGACATACTAATCTTTAAATTGAATGTTGCAGGTTGCTTACTCAACTTTCACAATTATTTTTCAACCATGAATTAAGAATACATTTATCTTTGAAGATATAATAGCATTGAAAACTGTGGTATTCAGGATTAAAAGCGCGAGTGGAGTGAGAAATTTTCATGAGGCGAAGCCGAGTGAAATTTCTCACCGCACAAGTGCAACTTATCCGAATACCACAATTTTACGTGCTATCATATGTTAATACTATAGCCAAAGATAACAGTTCATTTCTGCAGATAAGAAAACTATACTCTTGTATTATATTTCCATCAAATTAATTTTTTCATCCCCGTTCTGCTATTATTCACATGTTTCTTACTGTTGCTAAATAGCATTTCCCTATAATTTTGCTGTGACATTACCTAGCGGGTAAAAGTGTGGCAAGGTCATGAAGAGATCGCCATGACCAATCAGATCCACTGCTATGGTATTTCAAAATAATACCACACTTTATTGTATTGAAAAATGACTTGGCTATGGTATTAAGGTAAAAAAATATAATAGAAAAGGACACCTGGAATATAGAGTTAACTAACCATACGTCTATTAGTAAAATGATGAGAATATAATAGAAAAGGACACCTGGAATATAGAGTTAACTAACCATACGTCTATTTGTAAAATGATATGATAATGAGAATATAATAGAAAAGGACACCTGGAATACAGAGTTAACTAACCATACGCCTATTAGTAAAATGATATGATAATGAGAATTACTCAAGATCTCAGTTGTTCCTCCAAAACATTTGAAGGGTTAAAAAAATTTCTCAGTTTAAAGCATTGCAACATTGTTATAATTGGCTGACATGACATAATCATACAACATTATTGAATGGAATAAATTTTAACTTAATTATAAGCAGTAACATTGCTTATTGATCTAATTTGTTTTAGCTATCATGCAATCTCCATATAATACTTGACTCGACCTAAGTTTACTAATAATTTATTTTTATAGTACTGTTATCATTGTTGCCTTTTACAGGAATTGATTGAACCACAATAGTTAGATATGTCTTACCAACTCTGTCCACTGATCAAAGTAACTTTCATTGAAGACCACGTCAAAAGTGTCCAAAATATTCTGTGAGATCACATGATGCAATGAATAAATGCAATTTGTTATGGAATCAGATTATTACAATTACATAAAAATCTTCATACAAAAGATGAATAGGTCACTCTTATATCAACTATCCAGTTAAAAAGTTTAGAGCAATAGTATTTCCAGGACTGATAAATCTCAAGTAACACACATCAATCTAATAAGCGAGAATACAAACGCAATAGAATTTCTAGGTGTTTATGCTCCAATATTTATGGCATAGTATAGCTAGTCGTCTTACAGTACAAGTCATTACTACTTTTTCCCACCTGTGCAATTTGATCGGTGAGTTGGCCTTGCCTAATATTAATAGAACTCAGTACTCTCATTAAGGAGTCACCAATGGTGGATATTCCAACTTCTTCTGCAAAATTAAGAAGACTTGACAAAAACAACTCTTCATCCTCCTCATTATCTTCATTGTTTCTCTCATTACTTATCAAGAAATTTGCATTTCTCACGAAGAATATCTAAAATAAAAAAAACACAATATCATTAATGCTACTATTATGATTTTTATTCACTATGTTCATTATTAATTATATTCAAATTGATGTAGCATGCCAGAATGGACCTAAAAACATCAAGTGATACATAACTTGCAGAGGTGCTGGCAATTGTTTTAAAAAAAGATTGGAATTTCAATTAGCACCAACCGTTTCCTCTAATTACATGAGTGCAAATGATCCTGAGTACGAGCATGACTAGACCTGGAATCTAATAATAATTACTCTCAGTCCAAACAATTGGTGTAGAATCCTCACAAGTGTAACTTGCTATTCTTTCATCCTCACAAACCATTGCCTAATGTGGAATGTACAGCCAGACAAGTGGTCATGCACGACAAATTGATTACTCCAAGTTCACTGCCTATGATAACAAGTTCCAAGCGTTAAGAAAACCGCAATGGCATGCAATTAATTAATTTACAACCACAAGTATGCTGTTCTGGTAAGGTAGACTTAGTCTTGTGACTTGCCAACAGGCAATGTTCACATTACTTTTTCATTCATAAAAAAAAAATTGTTCTGCACCAACTCCATTCTGTGTCAGTGTGTGTGTTAGATGATCAGCTTCAAGTAGAGACTATTGTGCAAATACATAGATCGATTTGTAATTAAAGGGAAATAGGTATACACTTTGCAAGGTCACAGACAAAACAAAGTATCTATTATTATTATATTCAACTTACACAGAAATTTTTCTTTCTTTCGTGACATTCATCCTGTAAAAAATTTGGCCCTCCTTTTCTGCAAAATAATCCACACAAACTTGAATGTATGGGAGATTTGGAGCAAAATTGAGTGACGTCATCTTGAACCGTTTCTTCCTCTTCATTATAATTGCCATCAGAAAACAAAGGAAATGAGTCACAGTTGATATTTTCAGAAGTTTTCTCCCAAAAATCAAGAATACAGTCTTCCAAAATGCCATTGTTTATTGCTATTGAGCAAGATACACTGTATAAAGATTTGAATAGAAAATGTTATAATACGATAACAAATGAAAGACTTAAACTAGACATCTAGATTTAAAATGCCAGTCAGTGTGCAGTTGTGATTATTATCACCTTGAATTGGTTAAATCCTCAAGAGCTTGGCACCGTGGCCACCCTGTAGCACATGTAGGAAGGTCCAAGTGGTTGCAAGCCGAATGCTCATTTTCATCGTCAAAAGTTCTAGTAATTTAAAACTCTATTAGAATTTTTAACATAAAAATTGTGCAATAACTACAAACTATCACCAGTATTTTAGTTTATATCCAATAACTTCTATTTGTTATTTAGCTTTTTATTATGTAAATGACGTTTAATGCATTTTTGATACTATTGGCTGTTGCTGTACATAGCATATCGTTGGTCAATCTTGTTCTAGCTACATAATGTTTATATTGCTTCTTCTCGTTCATCCCCGCCCTCCCTCCCTCCCCCACCCCCCTACCCTTTACAAACGCACATTACATACTGGATTTATTTCAAAGGTTCCTCCCACACTAAGATAACTACATACTTACCTAGATAGTACTACGTTTTCAGCACAACAGCACGTATGACAGTTGCGTTGTTGTTGGTTAAGGTCCGTTATAATACAGTCACTGCAGAACTCTTCGGCGCATTGGTGACTTACTAGCTGATCACTATCAATACTGAGGACTTCACCTACACATTGGGCATAATCAGTAGAAATTGCAAGCAGTCCCCGGTTGTATATGTTGTCTCCAGAGATGTTGTTACAACCACTTATTATAAGTACAGTGGCACTACCGCCATCTCTATCTCTACTACTAAGTTCATTGGTTTCGTCCACTTTGACATCACTAACTGCGGAGAATTCAGTAGTAGTCGAAGAGCTAAAGCCAGTTGTAGGTTCCTCGGACAGACAAACAACACTCACAACTAGAATCAGATAAGCAACTGTAACAGACCAATAAGATTTAAAGAAAGATGCCGCTGCTATTCCAGTTCTCATTTCAGAACTAGCCGGAATAAAGCTTCAATGAAGAGATCTGAAGACGAAAGCTAAATATTACTTCGTAGCACGGTAAATGCCAAGTTGTGCACTTCTCGCGCTATAAGTTTTGGGAATCAGCTTGTGCGGAATATGGCTGCCGTAATGACAACCGCAGCATAAACTTTGTATGTAATTAATGAATTAGTACTGTAAATAGTTGTGGAACTGCTCCAGGTTCAGACAATACATTTCACTGGAACTAACAGAGGGAGTGTCAACAATGTCTGTACTGTCTATGCCCAGTGTCTGGATTAAGAGTCAAAGTGAACTTGGAAATTTTAAAGTAATGCACAAACAATTAAATTGAAAGAATCTTTGACTGGACAATATTAGTATTATCAAAGTCATAACATGACTATTAAATTATATGGCTTTTATTTTATCACCTTATTACATCATATTACAACACATCAAATTATTTGGAATGAATTATTTGGAATGAATTATTTGAAATGAATGTTATTTGTTGAATCAGGGGTGATGGATGTGGAGGATTGATAGAGTGCTGAAGTCGAATGATGAGCCATTCAGTATTGATGTGAAGAGCTTAATCCTAACGTAAGCCAATTATCAATTACTTTCCAGTACATTCAGAAGAAAAAAAACACATCTTGTTTAGTAGCTGCTGGCTTTTAACAAACTTTCATGCCTCATTTTTTTTAAGTACATAATATTTTTAATAGCTACACAACCAGAACAAAAAGTAAGCTAAGCTCTATTTCATAATGGCTTTATACAAAACTGTGTTCCATGATGATCCTTAATACAATTCAGATGTAGAAGACAATTTCATCATTAAAGTGTTACTCTAAAATAGGTGCCTATTGGATAGATGGGAAGCTTCAGAAGTGGCCATCTATTGTGGCTGATCTTATCAGCTGTCAATATGTTTAGACTAAAGCCAGAGAGTTTCATATGAAAGTCTCTTATTAGGTAAGAGTTGGCAAGCTATAAGTATGATAAACACCACCAGGCCCATTTATTTCTGCTACCAGTAATAAAATATCTGATTCAAAGTTTAAAATAATAATTGTTAAGATGTTTATAATATCCTAAAAATTGAATATATGATTGTAATGTAATCGTGATCACTTAGACAATGGTAGCTACTAGCTATTAGCCCATTATTTTAATTTGTGTTGTCCATTCATTCACTACATACTTCACAAATGTTGCAAAGGCACTAAAATAAAATTTTAAATATGGTTCATACTACATTGAACTTGAAAGTTGCAAAGTCTATTCTTTGTCTTTTATACAGCTAGCGAGTTAGTAATACTGTCCTATCACACATTCTGCTGTTTCTGGGTTTTTGATAGTTTGATTCTTTTTGTTTAGTCTATACAAAATGATTTGATAAAGTCTTTGAAGTTATTTTTTATATTCAATTTTTTCTCTTCCAATATGCTACAATATCATTCATGAAAATAAGCTGAAGCATAAAGTCATGTCAATTTTATATAATGATAAATTATTCTAACAAAAACTGAATAATTATAGATAAGTAGCTATAATTCAAGCCACACACAAAGATTGAAAATAGTTACCATATCTCAGAAAACATTACTCAAAAAAATTTGTTTCTATTTTTTAAAATTATTATTGTTTGTCACTAACACATAGCTACTGAAGAAATATACATTTCTGTTAGAACATATAATCAGAACATACAATTTCTATTTTAGATTGACACTTTCTCACCTAAAGGGGTCTGGAAAAAAGCAAAGGAAAAAGGTGAAAATATCGTTGTTGTCGCAGGGGATTCGAGCACTGGTGGCTAAAGCCAATGGCCCTGGGGTTCGAATCCCCTGCGACAACTAAGATTTTTTCTCATTTTTCCTTTGTTTTTTTCCAGACCCCTTTAGGTGAGAAAATGTCAATCTAGTTTTTTATGAAGGGTCAGAACTTGGTAATTTCTATCTTGCAGGGATTAGCTTTGAATGGTCGTGAAGAGGAGTGACAGTGTATACTAACTGACCAATACACTACAGTACATTAGTTTTGTTCACTTAATGGCAAATAAAACTACTGGTCATTCTTAAGCAAGTTGTGTAGAGAGTGCAGCACAAACATCATCAGAAGTATTTGAGCACTTTTCACACATTGTTTTTCCCTGCTTAATTCCCAATAGTAGTTGATGCAGTGAAGCAACACTAAGGAATCTTGCTGTTGTTGCTGATGTATTTTATGTTGTTGGTTTATTCTATCATCTTTCTAATTCTCATTTTTTATAAATATTATTTACTGTGCGATTTAACATATTATAGAACAGATAACTTATTTATGTATTAACGTGTTTATTTATTTATTTATTTATAATAATATATACATATATTTGTTTGTTTTTGCTTTTGTTTGTTTTTTGTTTGTTTGTTTCTTTACTTACTTATTTATTTATTTGTTGGTTTGTTCATTTATTTATTTATTTATTTAATTAATAAAGTATATACTCCAAATCAATATGACCAGATGTTCAGAATTGTGTATTATCACATGAAGATTGATCTGATGAGCATAAGTTTCAGCACCATTGCCAATATAATCTTTAGTTGTATAGCTAACTATACAAATAACACAATTTTCCTTCGTTTTTTATAATTTCAAAAATATGAAATGATAACAGCCAAACTAACTACAATCTAACGACCCAAGACATGTGCAGTTATTATTATGATCAAAGACAGAATGTGGTATAAAAAGATGAGACTAAGAAACCAATAAGAAAGCAGAGTAGACATCAGTCTAAACAAAGAAACCAAGACTTTATATCTGCAATATTAACTAATGCAGTACATATATAATCAAATCAAATAAACACAAATAAAATCATGATATCATAGAAGTAAACAGTTCCTTAAGTCTTCTATTCTCACCATGACCTCCCATAACATAAACCATGTCTGACGACACAATACAGACACAGTCATACACTGTGTGCGATAGTTGTCCAGCCTCGACCCAGATATTACTCTCAGGGACATAGCACTGGATGGTAGACACTGGCTTCCAATCTTTCATGTCCATACCACCAACTGCCAGTAGACGTCCTCCAACATAAAGTGGGCATGCCTGCTTACAGTTGAGTGAAGGTAGTTCGTTCCACACATTGAAACTGTGTGATGAGGGGTGTGAAATTAGAGCATCTAAAGATACACTATACACATCAGGAACATAACCCATACTGTCACCCCCCATGAGGTACCAGGTATGACCTATTGTAGTAGACTTCATCATGTACCATGGTATCGGTATAGATGGTCCAGTAGACCACTGCATGTTAAATACATCAAGTATCTCGACACTGGTTTGTAAGCAAACTCCATGGCATCCGCCAGCCACCACCAGCCAATGTTTATATGAAGTAGCTGAAGGCCAATAGCGAGATATAGACATTGGAGGGAAGGGGTGTGTCCACTGGTTGCTGTCAGTCTGCCACTCACTCAGCTCATTGCTATCGGAGTAATACTTATTTCTTCCACCCACCAGAACTAACTTGTTGTTGACGGATGTCATACCAAACTCTCTAGTACTGTATGGAGATAGAGTGCGCCATAGGCAGGACTTTGTGTTATAGGCCATCACTACATAGTCATCCTCACCCCTGTCGGTATATCCTCCTCCAACATAGACTGTACCATTTATCTCTACTGATTGGATAAGTCCACTCATAGGCACTGGCATGTCTGAATGACGCCTCCAGTTTAGTTTTAGTGGGAATGTCTAAATAAAAAATAATAATATGTATAACATTTTATGTCTATAGTGTTAATATTTTTGAGATTGGAGGGGGGGGGGGGAATGTGCAGCTGCTGCAAGATAAGCCTCAGCTGCCTAAAGGCGAGCCTCAGGCGCATGCGCCTCGAGCACTCCAAGCCCCAACAAGCCCCAGGAGGAGGCGTGGCCAAGCCTTAGGGCTGGGCGCGGCCACGCGCGCGCGACTGCGAACCTCCGGCTTGACCCTTCATATTATACTTAATAATTGTGATGTCAAACTCTTTTTAATTCACTAATTATGGCTCCTCTCCGGAGGGGGAGGTGCTTCCATTCAACACTGAAAAGGTGTTCTGGTGGCACATAATTGGTGGTCTGTTGAGTACAAGACTGCAGCAAGCAGTACTACTCAAGTGGCTAGAGCACTGGTGGCTAAAAGCCAGGGGTCCTAACTTAGATTCCCCATGCGACAAATGAGATATTTTCACATATTACTTTTGCTTTACCCTATTAGGTGAGAAAGATTCAGTCTACAAAACCATGGTATTTCTACAATATCCGTTACATGCCTATGACAATTAAAGAAACTATGTTGAGTAATTAAAAAAATACTTATGCTAAATACTGAATCATTCACAGAAATGGCATATTAATAAGGGAGCATGTATACAAGAAAGCAGGTGAGGTGAGGGTTTTAGTTGCTTTAAATTTTTGTATCCGAATAATTGTCTGTAAGCTAGAAATTATGGTAATAGTTAGTTACATTGTTTTCTAACACATGGAGTTTGCATGGACATTTTGAGATAAAATTGAATTTCCAACCCGAGGATAGTTATTATCAAAACAGTATCTGATCTGCTGGTTCATTTGAAGTAAGTAGAATTTTCACAGCTTGATTTTTAATCTTGAACATGTATGCGCACTAGGGTTGTAATTACCTCTTTATTTAACCGCCAGCATGCATCAGTGTGAGGGTTATAGTAGTCTCTTTGTCATTCATTTATTTTTCAAAAGAGGATCTCAAAGATGGCGGACTTTTATGACTTGAGAGGAGAGGGACTCTGACTGGAGGATGATTGGCCACTTCTCTTAATTTTGGCGTAGTTTTTGTAAAAAATAAATAAAACGGGAGATAAGCCAGACACTATGATGGTGAGTTATTCTAGAATCACACATGCTCATTTGACCATACTATTTCTTTACCATGCCAGGTTCAAATTGTTTTTTCCAGTGCTAATCTTTTCATCTGTTGTATATCTTATGTTAGGAAACTGCTGTTGCAAATGGTGTGATTCTTTCTTCAACATAAATATACCTATTCTTCAACAAGTGTGCCCTAAGTGTTAGTGTAATGTGCATGTTCGAAAGTTCTGATGTTCCTGTGGTTAATGCACATAGGCTAAATTGGCAGCAGGCTTTTTTTGTATTAGAATTCACCTAGCTAGCTAGTTAGATATCTTTACAAATGCCTAGCCAGAGCAAATTGAAGAACAATACTATAACATTATGTGATACACTATGATAAATAAATATCAAGCAAGTAACTAAATAAAAGATCCCACATGGGACTACAGTTACCAATGAATAGTTTTATAAGAACGAATATAGTAAGGGGCTCTGCTCCAGGAAACTACATAGTACAAGATGAGTATATAGAGTAAAGGAACGTAGTAATGTGTAGTAACCATAACAACATAACAATAGGATGCACTAACTCATGAATTTATGACCATTTGTGAATTAAGGGCTAATATGTATATTTTTTTAAACCTATATAGTATCTAATTATGATAAAATGATCTTAGAGAAATCCATTTCATGCTTGAATGGCTATTCGTAATCTATTATAGCTACAATACATTATCTTCTCCAACATCATAGGTGGTCTCTGAGTATTGCATAACAATATTTGAATCTCTTGTGTTTCTTTAAACAAATTATATGGAGAGGTGTTAATATTTAAGTGCATGTATGAGGTAACCTAATCAATACAGACCAGAGAAAATTAATTTTGAACTTTCATTGTGTCATTCCTATCCATGTCATTATCACCTCATTCTTTCTACCATATGTGACCGGTTTTGGGAAAATCGGCCTAAACGCGGCATCTAAAGTTTTCTAATTTATTCTACCAGTAGGTTGCACGGGGCCTTGGGATGCCGTCCTCCTAATTTGGAAGCTGCAGCACAAGACGTCTTCGCCCTACGCACTACAACACTTCAGTATTTTTGCTAAACTTATTATTGCTGATTTCGAATAAATGCCACTTAAAGGTGTTGCTAAGGTCAGGGGGCATGCCTTGTGTCCGTATACTATTACCGTGTGTCTCTGGGACACTATGGAATAAACCTGTTACAGGCAGGTTGAAAGAATGCAGGGCTCCTTGAGAAACTATGATGGCGAGAATTGCGTGAGTATGGGATTATGTAGAATAGTAAGTGAATTAGTTAACTACAGTTTTTTTCCCGCTGTTAGTGAAAAGCCCGCCAATAATTTCTTAGCAACGCTCCGTACACGAGTCCAACCGGCTAGTGTTTCTAGCCTCCTAGCGTGAGTTCTAGAGCACGGCCAGAGCTTACAATGCGTCATAAGCTAGAGCTAACTGGTGTCTATCCATTTCTACCATAAAATTTGTTTCGAAAAAAATCGACCCATAAGGTTTTACCCGGGGATACTGAAAAAAATTGTTTGCCGTGTTTAGGCCAATTTTCCCAAAACCGGTCACATATCATTCCATGTGTATGCATGCATCAATTAGAACAATTTTTAATAGTATCTGGGTATTTATTATATAATGTATTATGATATGTTATATAACAACCTGACAAATATCTGTTGTTGTTAATAAATAACAAATAATAATTTAGCACTGTACAATTTATTAGACAGGGCTTAACAATTAGTTAAAAGGTGCAAAATATAGTAGGAGAAAACAATACTTACAGATGATTTCTTGTTTATGGACGCTGTGGTGATCTGCTCCAGTTATTTTGTTAGTATCTTCACTTGAGATTGCAAGACTCGTTTTTCAGACTCTAGATGAAGTTGTTCATCTTGGACTTCATTGAGATATAATTCACTCTGAATCTTTTTATTTGCAATATTGCTCCTCAGCTGATTGATCTCAATCTTCAGTTGATTATTCACAGTTGTTTTTAGACTACTCTCAGTCTTCAGTTTATTGATCTCTGTCTTCTGTTGATTGATTAGTTCTGCCTGTACTTGTATGACACTTGTCTTTAAGTGATGTTTCTCTTCTACAAGTTGTTTCTTTGCACATTCAAGCTTCTTTTTGTCCTTCTGTAATTTCGTATTCTCTTCAATCAATTCTTCATTTTCTGTTTCTAATCTACTTTCAGAAATCTGATTAATATAACAATCAAATGACAACATTACATTCTAAACTCTGATTAAGATTTCGGCTATTATAAGCTAAAAATATTCCTATATAAATGGGAAATTATTACACAATAACTACCTTATCTAAATGTGTGTAAGTAATAGCATGGGTAACTGTGCTACTTAGGGTTGCATATGCAACTGAAATAACATGAGACAAAGCCTCCTGCTATTTCGATTGTTTTACAAGTGCAATAGATAAATGAAAGCATGGTGGTGCCAGTATCTTTTCATCATTTGTACTGTAGCATCAACGTAGTGGTCCTTGGCTAGTCTAGGTATAATTATCTTATTGTCATTCATTTATCTTTAATTTACCTCAAGTTTTTTTATTATTATATCATTTTCTTTTTTTTCTTTCATGTGAAACACGCTGATTAGGTTGATAGTTCTCCCCAGACTTCCTCCATTCTCCATTCCATCCTGTATCCTTGTTAGTATCTCCAGTAGGTCCTCAGCAATAGGTCTAATTTGAGGAGAATTGTGCAGGCAATTAGTCACCATTTCTACAAGAACAGGATGAGATTCTAACACCTCATTCTCCAACTTCTTCATGTACACCTCACGACGCTCTACTTCAGTGCGACCAATAACTCGACCAGGATTGTATGGTTCCGAATGTGTAGCCAATAGTAATTCTCCTGGAAACATCTATAAATTGATGAATTGATTCTGATGTCATATAATTGATAAACAGGGCCGTATTGTCTCAATATTTTGTGCTTAGTTTACCAAATACATACACACTATCACACTCATCTATTTGTGACCGTCTATAGGAAAACCAGGCACAACGCGGCACCCTTCGAAAAATTTTTTTTTGCACTTACGGAGTTGTCGGCATCCAGATATTGAGCTCTCCAAGTTTTATCGTCGTAGCTTAAGTCGTTCCCGCTATAATAGACCTAACCGTTCCCTTCCGTCAGCTTGAAACAATATATTTTTAAGAAATCGATCGATCTTTTCTCGATATTTACGCATGCCGCGTTGTGCCCGGTTTTCCCGTAGACGGTCACATTTATCTATAATGTTCTACAAAACCTTGTAATTTCAATGTGCAATGGCTGTAAACATTTAATATGACGGTTGCAATACTGTTTAAGATACTAATGATAAAAGTAATCAGTGAGTTCTTTACTTTGATTAATAAAATATCAACCAAAATGCTTGATATAAAGTACAGTAGGACTTCGGTTATCCGAACACGTTGAAACTGGCAGGTGTTCATAACTAAAATGTTCAGATAACTGAACACAATAGAAAATATATTACACAGCACTAATGAAGAGGCATGGTCAAGATATTCTTAGTTTCAACACATGCTAGCTATTATTAAATTTTAAGTGTTTGGTTAATTGAAGAGTTTGAACAATTGAAGTTCGGATAACTGAAATTTTACTGTAATGTTTCATAGCTAATGCAGACATTCCGCACCAAGAATTTTTACAAAATTCTCTTGAGCTGCACCACTGGTGATGATGAAGCACCAAAGGTGCAAACCCTCAGTGCTATCAAACACTACCAAGCTATTACAATAATATAATCTCCTACCAAAAGGACAAGCAGTCTGTTAGCTATTTTAATGAGGCATCAATATAGCTCAAGCAATGAAAATGGTACATGGAAACGCTGTATTCATAAGAGAAGAAGCTAAACTAGCCAGAAACACTCACTGGTATGCATTTTCAACGTGAAACTTCACTTCTTTCAACTCCATTAATTTCCCTGAGCATAAAGTAAATTACACTGCTGGCTGCAAGAAATTATTTGCTCACATGATTATGATGTGATGCGTTAGGGAGCATTACCAATAAAAGCTGGTACCGATGCGGAACTGAAAGCTTCACATTTTCTCAACAATTAGCCCGAAATTAAAAAAAAGTAGCACAATAAAAGGTCCTAATTCTTCGTCCGGAGTAAGTTCATGCTTAAATCGATTGTTAATTGTCAGTATCTCCAAAATTAGCATGACAGACAGACAGACAAACAGATAGACAGGACAACTACTATAACCCTCTCACGCATGCACACTGAGGGTTAATAAATAAGAATGATTGCTATTGTATACTTTACCTGTGTCAATATGTATAGAGCAAGATGTCCGAATGAGAACACATCTAGAGAGGGGCCATATCTGTGACTTGTGCTGAGAGCCTCCGGTGGCATGTACACAGTGGTCCCAGGATTCTTTGAGAGAGTTTGGGCAAGTTGAGTTGGACTTACAGTTACCATTCGAGAGTTTCCCATATTAGTGATCTTAGCTGTCAGAGATGATGTGAGGAGGATGTTCCTCGCTGTCAAGTCTCTGTGAACTATGGGAGGCCCTCGACTATGCAAGTACACTAAGCCACTGCCTGTATCTGTAAGAATGGAAATCTTGACTGCAAAAGGAATATTAGGGGCACACTCCAGGAGGCCATCTACGCTCATTTCTAGTCTCTCCATAACCAGTAGAGGTAGCTCACATCCCTCAAGGAAACACAGGCCAAGGAACTGTGTTATGTTAGGATGTCGGAGACCTGCCATGAGCTGACATTCTTGCTGATATCTGTCAACAATCTCCTGAACTCCTTCATTACCATGATCCAGCAATAATTTATGAATACGCTTGGCAGCACACAAAACCTTGCTATAATTTACCTGAAATAACAGTATGTGGTCACTAAATGGTTTCAACAATGCTTAACATTAATGGAATCTGGTTTTTTATTAAGCTAAAATACTCAGTGCACTACTATACAATAGTTTTAGTTTCATTGATAGGCCCATATGCTAGTCAGGTAAGGGGAGTGAGGGGGAGGAGATGGGTTAGATGCGGGGAGTTTAGGCTGGTTAAGCGGAACAACATTGTATCATTATATCATTTGTGAACTGACTTATATGGTACTGCTGCTACAAATATCCACATATTTTTTTAACTAGCCAAGGTATTGATAGCTACCTGGTTTGTATTTTATGCCTTCATTTTATCATTTGATAAGACAATGGGTGATGGAATAGGTGAAAATAGCACACAAACCAGATAACAAAACGGTAGCAGCAATGATGATAGCCACACATTTGAACCATCCTTTCTAAATCCTTAAGAAGCATAAAGTTACAACCCTTCACTTACTTCTAACACTGAGCCATATGAACCAGCTCCTAGAGTCTTCCCAGTAGGTACCACCTGATCTAAGAAATACTGTTGTAACTCAGAATCTTTTCTTAAAGTTCTGAAAGTTTTTGACCAGCCTAGTCTTCCTTCCAGTCATGATCAAAACCTCAGGGATTGTCCGCGGCAGTGAATGTATCTGCCCAAAATGCGGCGGGGTTCCACCTTATGTCTCACCCGGGTCAATATTCATTAGCACACACAGTCGCCCCTCCCCCAGCCCCCACCCACCCCCAAGTCTCGTGTCATGTAGCTAGACAGGTACCAATCGCTACCACGAAAAAGGGTCGGGACAACTGAAGTTGAGCAAGTTGCACAGATTGCTAATTGGGTTGGGAAGAACAATAGAGAGGACAATAGAAAGGCGGTAACGCGTGAGTGAAATGGTCTAACCCAAGTACTCGAGCATCATCCGCGGGAACTTACCGCAATCTCCTAGTATGCTGACGGTTCAAACAAACTTGCTCACGTCTGTCGATCAGATCCATTCCCGCGTAGCGACTGGTAGAGTCTGGCTACTCGAAACTACTCCTGGGAAGTGAATAAGTAAACCGTCCAATTAAAATTAGTTTTTATGCGTTTCCTATAACCTAGAGAGCCTTCGGATCGGACAAGTCAGTTGCAACCCCGCCCCTCAGTCTCGGTCTGTAGGGAATTATACTACAGCCCTCCCGTTGTGTAAACCCCTTACCGACTTCTACGTCGTGGTGTAACCCATACTTACATCACAAGTCACAAATGCACCTCAAGCCAAGAAATTTGAAGGAACTCAGCTAATTAGCAGGTTATATCCACTTCATTTACAGGGAAATAACCAATGCTATACCCGTGCTAAGTGGTTTTTTCTTGTAATAGCAAGCTTCGTAAAGGACATTCTAGAGACTGAAACTAGGTTAGCTAATTCATTCCTTTTACAGACTTCCTGGAGTTTTAAAAACTAACATTAGCAAATCTTAAATATTCTTCTCGTTTCTGGGTGGATATTCTTCTGGAAAGTCTTTAGCTTGTAAGGATGGAGCATTATCATTGCCAATAATATGGCGCTTATTTAATTTATGACGGCTTTTTTTTTTTTGTTTAGTTTTGTTTTTCATTTCAAAGCTAGTATCTCACATTACCAGGCCGGTGTCGGATTTTATATTATGGGGTCGCTCAAACACATTATTAGAGACGGTTTTTGCCGGCCACATCAACCTATTATTTTTTCTGTGCGCTGCAGGAATATTAACACTGCATGAAGTGTCTATTGATAACCATAACAAAATCGTAAATTAGCTAGATAACCTCTACAGCCTTGTCAATTTTTTGTCAACTCAGCACAGTTTACAGATTTTGTTATGGGTGGCAATGGACTCTCTCCAGGCAGTTATGGCATTGGCTATTTCCCTGTAAATGAAGTGGATATAATTTAATAGATTATTTTCCACACTTCATACTTAGGAAAAGTAATAATTTGAATGCTTCCATATTTCCGATTTTGCTATCAGTAGACTGGTCCTAGAACTAAACTTACCACATTTGTTACATATTGTTACATAATGGTCTACATCATCCTGAGGTTATCTTTCTCAGCAATTTCATATATGTATTTAAAAAATTCATAAATCTTGAAAAAAATGTTTAGGGTTGCTCTAGATAAAAAATTATGGAAGCAAGGAATTTTAAAGTCAAAGTGTTAATTCGAAAATTCAGCATTACATTACCAAAACTTGTCAAAATTGAGAATGGAGATTCTACAGCCCCTAACTCACTACCTTGCCATCTGTCAACTTCAATAGTTCAGAACTTGCCATTTGACAAATTCAAAATCCCTGGAAGTTGTCAAACACATTGGAGTTTGACTTTTGTCCTTCTTGATCCCCAACTTTTCAAGATTTTTTTTTATACTTTGAAATGTTTCTTTTTTTTTTTCTTTAATTTTAATTTTTTTTTTATTTTTTATTTAAAGGCAGTGATTAGTCTCAACTGCCCACTTTTCAGCATTATCATTACCTTTAGCTATCCGCGATAGCTTCTAAAATAATTACCAAAAAATATATTTCTGAAACGATCTACGCCAAATATTTACTTTTTTCTCCAACGGCCTCCACAAAGAAGACGTGTGATTCACACCACCCTTTTTTTTTCTCACTGCGCAAAAGACGAACACATCAGTGGAAAAAAGGCGTGGCACTTTTTCAGCAGCACGTGAGCTGCTTAAAATGCCGTCAAAACTAGGAAGGCTTAAGATGAAACAACTTTATATTGGAGTCACATAAGGAAGAAAAGCGAAGAGTCTAGGACCTACGTTGGAAAAAGCGCTACTAATTTATGCTATTAGTAGACCCAGAAATGTTTACAGTTTTCCTGTAGGCTGGTTCAAGGAGAACAAATTTAATGATGTGGAGAAATTTGATTTTTTGAAAGTTATAGATTAGAAATTCAACATAAGGCCTCATCAGAGACTCAAAAAAATAACACTGTTTTTTAACTATTGTTGACTGAAACCAGATTCAAAGTGAAGTGAATTTTGTATTATCCCTATGAGAAAGGGGTGATCAATCCTTAATAGACAGTGCTACTGCACTCACTGATAAACTTCGCCTGATTGGCAACAACCTTGAGATAAAGGGTTATGCTTCGACTATTTTTTGAGAGATTTAAGTCAGCATAAGAGTTGATCATAACATTTGCAAGTTTCAGATCATATACAGCAATTTCATCATGAGATCTTAGCACATGGTTATCCATTTTGTTTGATAGTTCTTGTGGTGTAGTCACAGAGGGATGTCACCAGGTGTAGGGGAAGACAGACCAAGTAGGCTGCCACCAGAGTTACTACTGTCCAAGCTGTTTGAAGCTTCTTCCCAACCCAATCTCTGATGTCCTAATTCAGTTCTTAGGTTAGGCCAGATAAAGGGTCCAACAGCATGACAGTAACTGAAGCACAAGCCTGAGCTAGCCATATATATAGCAAACCAGCCCGAGCATGCTCAATTAAAGGATGATACAGTAAACAGTCTGAGGTTGTGAGAATGGAATGTGTTCTGAATGAGATGTTAAGTGTTTGTGACAAAATACATTATTAGTGTGTGTCATTAGCTAGGATGTTCTGCTATGACAGACATGTCCTGTTGATGTGGTGGGTTCACCACAGTTCTGTTGTTATAGTTATTGTTTTTGTTATTATTTTATTATTACTGTAATTATTATTATTATTCCGATTATAATTATTACTATTGATGTTGTTTTTCAGTATAAATAGCGGAATATTGTGATTACTTATATATTAAGGCAAGAAGCATTTTGCTCCCATTATATCCAAGGCCACTGACTTTAACTATTTTATGACCTTTAACTATTTTATGACCCTCCTAAGAACAAGTTTATCCAAACAAGCTGATTTTAAACTGTATTTGGAGAGAATTGTCAACTTCTTAGTAGGTTTTAATAGGATGTGTGAGTTATAGTGTCCCCACTAAAAACAGAATGAATTCAGCTACATTCAGTCTTTGGTGGCTAGCTCAACTTAATCATTTCATGTCAAAATTATGTACTGTACTAAGTACATCTCGTACAGACAAAATACAATGAAATTAAAAAATGTATACCAAACAGCATTAGCTCATTACAATGCTTATGACTCACAAAATTGCAAGCATTGGGGTAGTAAGAACAATGGGAAATTATGGCTAAAAATGACGTTCTTCATATGGAACAAAAGTTAGAGATGAGTTATAAATAAAAATTTATTAAATATTATATATAAGTATATATAAATATATAAATACGTTTTGCTTTTGCAGTAGATGTTGGTGTTCATTATAAAAACCATTTTAAATGCACAAAAAGCATTCCATAATTAGGCAACCTATGTTAGTTTTAGTTTCAGTTAATGCTTAAATAAAGCATGTCAGTATGTAAATTAATGGAGTTTAATGTGTGCATTAAACAGAGTGAATGGGACAGGTAAGAGTAGTATACAGGGACCAGCGCAGGCTCTCACAAACTGCAACACAACATGCAACATGTGCTACAAGTGGTATAAATACCAGGCCAGCTAGAGGAACAGTTAGAGTGGGTGATAAGCTATATCTGAGCAGAGAGGATGGATTGATAGGCTCATTGCAGACAAGAAAGCAACTGCAATGTCTAAGAGTAGCAGCTCCCCAGCAGTGGCAAGTGCCGCCACTTCTGTGGAGCCTTCCCCCACTGAGCCTGCTGGCAACATAAGTGAGTGATTGGGATGCTACAATATTACTTCTTTTTTTTAATTATGACTAAATAGCATAATGGCAGGCATGTTTAGGTGCTTAAGAGAATATTTGTGTAGCTAAGTTATTGTTTTCCTATTACTTGTTGTTGTTTTTTGAAGCATGCAATTTACACCAAATCATTGATTAATTAATTCTTTTTAAGTTTTCATGTCACATTTATGTAGATTAATGTCTACTCTGTTAGTAGAAGTCATTACAAGTAAGTGGTAATTTTTCTCCTACAAATACAGTTGTTTACATAATTGACGTATTGTACTATTTTTCAAACATGGCAGGCTTTGTAGGTAGCTGTATGAATGGTGTCTAAATGAATCATCATGTAGCTAAATCTAAATATACTTGTAATTTAGTAAATAAGAATTAATTTTATCTTGTTTGAATGAACAATATCGTTAAATGAAATAATACTAATTTTGGTGCTATGGTGCCTTATCATTAATAACAAGAAAGCAGAACAACGTTTTAGCAACATGTAGAAATACTACTAAAAAATACTACTATCAATATTATGTGCCTGATTATTAGTTCTGAGTGATCCCATTTTACATTTCCCATTTTATAGATTAAAGTTATTGAAGTGTTTCTATTTTCATTCAAACAAAGTGGGAATTCTCTGCCACAAAGTGGAATATATTGTCAGCTACAAATTAAGTTGTTTAGACTAAACATATTAATGGCATACTAACTGTATTATTTTCAAACCATAATGACTAATGACTAGATGGTAGGGGTTAAAAGAATCTTCCTGTAGCTTAGTGTCATTATAATTTTCTACTTTTTTTTATAGCTGGTATTTTAAGTACATTTTATTCGCCAATTTAAAAAAAATGTTTTGACTCACTTTTTATATTAAGTAAAGACAGCTCAACATTTTTGTTGCATTGACTTACATAATAATCAAAGTCTATTACATACACCTTTCAGGGCAGGATCCAGGGGGGTGACCAAGGAAGCCAAGCCCCTCACCCTAACGAACCCTGCAACACCACTGGTGGCTATAGCTACCACCCTGCCCTGCAAAACCACTTGGGGCTACATTGCCCTGCAACACCACTTGGGGCTACATTGCCCTGCAACACCACTTGGGGCTACATTGCCCTGCAACACCACTTGTGGCTATACCCTGCCCTGCAACACCACTTGGGGCTACATTGACCTGCAACACTACTTGGGGCTACATTGACCTCAACACCACTTGGGGCTACATTGACCTCAACACCACTTGGGGCTACATTGACCTGCAACACTACTTGGGGCTACATTGACCTCAACACCACTTGGGGCTACATTGCCCTGCAACACCACTTGGCCATAGAATTGAGTAGTATGCTGACCAGAACTAGAGTACAGAGCGAATTTGTATGAAATACGTTTAGAAGGAATGAAAGTATGGGAATGAACAAAATGATTAAGGTCTAAGTCTATAATTGAGCACTTACTAGAAAGCGGTAATAGATATGAGGCTTGACTTTCTTGCCTGGTGGTAATTTTTTATTTGATTTTGGTGTGGATCTTGTTGTCAGTTTATCATTTGATGCCATTACCCTGTGCATTTTTGTATGTATGTATTCTAGTTATTTAGCTAGTTTTGTTCCCGCATCTGAATTAGTAGTCACAGCACTTTTTTTCTGTCTACAAATTGTGATGATACCAAAACAAGGTGCGTACGTAGTAATCACATGACTAACAGTAGTGTTCAAGCTTCTCTTGTAATTTCTGACTCATCCACAAGCCATTGAGTTGAATGTAGAAAACACTTCCCACGCTTCCTCTCCGATTATGGTATGTAGCGCAGAGCCGGAGCCAGCAAATAAAATGTGGTACAGCTCTAACCATTAAATTAACAGTTTATAACACTTTTACAATAATATGTAGCTATCCACAGAGTCTCAGCATTTTAAGAATATCTGGCTGAGGGAACCATCTTCAAGAACTATAGCAGAAGGAACTTTAGACTTGTGAACATGCTCCTGCTAAACCTGCGAGTTGGAAATTCACAATTACATTTTGGTTTTCATATGGACTTGTCACCATTATAATATTATTCTGTATGTATCCATGCTGTCTTGTGTGTGTTGTGTGGTGTAGTGGTTGTGTCCTGGGCTCAGGGCCCGTGGTCCTGGGCTCAGGGCCCGTGGTCCTGAGTTCAAGCCCAACTCAGGCAATTTTTCCATCTGATTTCCATCTGCCTCCCACCCGCCCCACCAGTCCACCCAGCTGTGATTGGGTACCTGGCATTTGCTGGGGTGCAAATTCAAGGCCTTTTCTCATGAAGCAGCAATGGTCCAGGTGGGACTTCGGGTGCCCACACCACTTGCTGTGAGGAAAGGTCTCCTGCGAGAACAGACCAGGAGCTTTGCTTGCACGGCTCACAGTGCCTGCTTAGTGCACAGGCATCCTGGCTCTGCCAGGTGCGCGTGACCGCCTAGCTGCAGCAAGAGAATTTTTTGCATTTTTTGCCATGCTGCCATGCTGTCTTGCTATCAAACACATTAACTCTTTGAGAATGGGGTTAATTAAGTATAGTTAAGCCTTGCAGAGTTTGACAGAAACAATACAAACTACTTTTTTTTTTAATTGAGAAATAGCAATGAGAAAAGATTTATATACTTTTTATTAATAAATTTGCATATTTGTGTTATGAAAAATTACGGATTAGCTAAGTGGTGAACAAAAAAATTACTTTAAAATGAATCTGTAGTTAGTTATATAGTCTCATTGCCGATACTTAGCATGTCAAGTGAGAAATTTGCGTGCCGTAACCCACCCATTCCATCTTTTCAATTTTTACTCGGAGAATAGTATGACGAGACCAAAAAAGTGGTACGGCCATGGCCGTACCAGCCGCATCATAGGCGCCGGCCCTGTAGCGTTATCACAGTGGCTAAAAAGTAACCAGTTTTCAAGCACATTTGAACTGTTTCCACTTCATGCCTGCTTGACCATTGCATATTCCAAGTGGTTGCAGCTCAAGAAACATTGACTTATAGCCATCCCTGTATTTTCTGACATTTGTAATGCTTTATGCAATATGTATTTTAAGGTACGTTATTAAAAACTCTCGCTGTTCTTTTTATGTGCAGCTGAGTGCTTGAACACAAGTTACTGGTAATTCAGACCATCCCAATGGCTTTACAAATACATGCTACAGAATCTACTACTACTTTGGAAATTGAGGTAAGAAAATTCTATACTTGCTTACTAAAATTAAAGGTTTGCTACTATAATACCATAGTTAGATTGAAACTTTCTCACCTGGAAAAAAGCAAAGGAAAAAAGTGAAATATCTTGGTTGTTGCCGGGAATTGAACCCAGGGCCGCTGGCTTTAGCCACAGTGCTCTAACCACTAAGCTACGACAACCCTCGACTTCCAAGACCTTCACTTTTTCCTTTATACTGTTGAGTAGTACTGCTGCAGTCTCGTACTCAACAGACCACCAATTATGTGCCGTCAAAACATCTTTTCGGTGTTGACTGGAAACACCTCCCCCTCCGGACAGGAGCCGTAATTTGTGGATTGAAAAAGCAATATCATTATGATTATCAAGTTCTGGCCCTTCATACAAACTAGATTGAAACTTTTTCACCTAAAGGGGTCTGGATAAAAGCAAAGGAAAAAAGTGAAAAATCTTGTTTATTGTCGGGAATCAAAAAGCCAGTGACCCTGGGTTCGATTCCCGGCGACAACCAAGATTTTTCACTTTTTTTCATTTGCTTTTTTCCAGAAGGTGAGAAAGTTTCAATTTAGTTTGTATGAAGGGTCAGAACTTGATAATACCGTAGTTCTTTGTAATATAACTAGGCAGGTTTATTCGCCATTTTGTGCTCAATCACACGGCTAGTTATAATAGAAATATAATAACATAAACAGTAAATACCACTTTGCTCCCTCGCCAATTACATCTCCACTCAAGATGCAAACTGTCTCACTCGTAATGAGTTGATGATAGGTAATATCCAGGCAAAGACCAGAGTATTCTTGTTAACAGCTAGTAGTCCAAACACCCACGTCAGACCTAGCAGAGGCAACACGATTAAACTACCTTTCACTGCAGTTCTAATATGCCGCAACTCAGATATTACATCATTCACCAACAACAAAATGTTAATGCCCTAGGGTGCCATCTATCAGCGATTATGACACCAAAAAGGATCAACCTATCAACAACTATGTGCACTTGCCTCGTTATCCAACACCTGATGAGATAAATGCTCTGGATGTTCTCTCCCAACCCTGTACCCAGCAACTGCCTCCTCATGACAAGTACATCGCAGGATACTTAGGCCCACCTCTCACCACGAACAACCATTACAAGGAATAAGTTAATTGTGATGCCGGTACCTCCTTGCACCAATCATCCAAAAAATATAGACAAACAGACACTCACTCAAATAAATACTTTCATGGATAAATTTCATCAGCCATTTAATAGGAAAGCTCAAGGACGAAAACAATATGCTGTACCTTACCAATCCAAACCCAAATCCACCTGATCCGCTGCTTGAGAGTGGCAGAAGGACTGCTGAAGGTGATGGTTGGATTGCAGCCCTTCCAGAGTCCAAAAGAGATGTCCAACCAGCAAAGCCACGTCATTCTGAAGATATTGTTTTAAATAAAGTGATAGATTGCAACAACATTCACAATAGAGACGTTTATTTGTACACTTACTCTAGTCCTTGTCGAAACTGTGCTGAGATAATTCTGAATTTTGCTAGGCAATGTTCCAGATACTACAGGAGTTTCAAAGTGTTCTACAGAGCAGAGTACAGGGACTGCTTACAGAGTGCTACATACATTAAAGGGTATTCATCTGATCGCCAATTGAAAATGGACTTTTTTCAAGCAAACGTAGGACCCAGGCCATAAAATTAGCATTATCAGGTTGTCCTATAATCCTGTCATCCATTAACAGTTCATTTATATAGCATTTAGTTTATTCTGTGGTATTTATTCACAAAACATCATCATCTTAAATAATTATGACATATTGTTTGAAAATATTTATCCACTAAATTTCATTTGCTATTGAAAACATACATTTCACTCTAACTTATATTAGAGATAATGACAAATATTGCTGTCTCATGCATAACTTAGTTCTCTGCTAAGCCTTAGAATTGAGTAGTGTGTTGAGATAACTGATCCTTCAATTGTCGCTTAATCAACCGTTTCTATCCTGGGTGCTTTACACCAGCTCATGTCATTATATTTGACATCATAGTTAACGTAAAACTCACAAGAATTTCTTTATTAAAGCTCAGCCTATCTAGGCAATGCAACTGAGTGGCTACTTTAATAATTAGAACACTAACTCCACTGATAATAAGAAAAGATTACTATAAGCAGAGAGCAGATATCTTGGACTAGAAACTCCAACTGAAGGACAGTTCAAAGAGAGTGAAAACAAGTTTAATATGTAATCACTATTACCTATAATATCAGCAGCATGATGGAAAGGAGTACATAAAAGAGTGACCAGAACTAAAGTACAAAGTGATTTTATATGAGGTAAGTTTAGAATGGAATGAAAGTATTGGAACATTAATTAACTAATCTATTTACAGAACTTTACTTAAAACTATGCCACTAAAACATTTTCTTGAAAATAATTATTAATTTTTTTTATTTCTATTTTCTTCATTTGGTGATGTGTTCTATTATTCTATATAATAACTCATAACAATGATTATATAGAGCTGTCTGTGTGTTGCTGGGAGACTCGTTTTTAAGGTGATGTGGATTGAATTAAATAAAAATTGATTGTTATTCCGGAGGATTCTCTTCATTACATTTGAAGAAAAAAAATGGAGCTAGAGGTCAAAAGGTATGCCGGAATCCCTTCTATATATACCTGGACATCTGGGGAGGAAATTCAAAATGTGATAGACAAGGCCACCACAAATATTGAATTATAAACATGGCCTCTAGTGAATTAATTAGTACTCAATTTACTACAATAGCTAATTGCCATCCCAAGACAGATTAAGACCACTCTTCAGGATGGCTATGTAGCTAATGTCTAACTAGCACTTGCAGCAATGGTTTTTCTTTTCTTTTCTTTTTTATTGATTGAACTTACTAAGTAATTCTTGATATTGTATGACCTGATTAGTCATTCAATAGGCATAGGAAACTTTTGTTTTGGTACCAATCTTTGGCTTCTGATCATATTTCATACATCAAATGAAAGAACTGCTAACATAGTTATAATTTTTTACTAGTTTCAGAAGAATGCCTTTCAGTTGATTGGTTAGCAATATAAGTGCATAATTAAATGCTTGGTTTTTTTGCTGGTTTTTTTTTTGTTACTTTATTGAAAGTTTGTTGTTGTTGTTGTTGTTGTTATTGTTTTATTTTAGTGAAGCTATTGTTTGTTAACATAAAACTTTCATGATATCCTACAATGGGTGCAATTTATTGCCCTGCCCTTCAATTTATGATGTTCAGTGATGTTTCCCTTTGGAGTATTATATAGGGCTAGGGCTAGGGCTAGGGTGCTTGAATTAGTGTGGTCGAGGTAATTGAGTTTCAATTATACTTAATTTGTATCCAATAAACAATATATGAATTGTCTTTTTATGTGGTAATTGGAACTAGTTTTAAATCTATCCTACACAGTACTCTTGCTGTTTGATATGACCAGGTCTACCCTGGTATGAACTAAACTTAAAATGAATATAAACTATCATCATACACACACACTCAATAATCGCACATGTTCGCACCTCACATATTTGCTAGCCAACTGTGTTATCTGGCTACACATTTTGATTATTACTTAATGCCTTAATATTTTTTGTGTATTGTTTACTATTATGTGGGAATTGTTACCTTTGAAATATAACAAAACAAGAAGTATGTATTCTTTTTGTGATGTTTGTCAACTGATTATGGATCCTGTACATATTGCTTAGATAAGAAGTTTGGAAGTCCAGGAATAAAAAAGAGATAATGCATTTCAAGTAGGTGCACTGGAGTTCCACACCAAGTAAAAAACAAATGTATACATCAGTAATAATATGTGACAGGATTTGCAATAACAGTCCACTTTGGCACCCCATCATTTTTTGTTGGTTTTTGTTACCATAGCAAACTATGTTGCTATTTGTTCCAATAATAATTACCTGACACTCATACACAATACCGTGAGCATGTTATAGCCGTTTCAGAGCAGAGCGTTACAAGTAAGCGTCGCTTTATTGTTTCAAGACATGAACGTTTTTAGAAATTGAATTAATTCCGTATACTTTCTGCAGCACGAATCTCCGCTCTAACTGCATACACTTCCATGTAAGATTGAAAGAGTGAAATTCAATTTCTGTAATTTCTCAGTGAGCTTACTTCAAACGGTGCACTTGGCGTGAAAGAAACGCCTAAAACTTTTGAGAGAGCTAGAAGAAGGTTTATATGTAGATACTAACAAGCTAAAAAAATTGCTTTGGTTAAAATTACCTACTGTCTGGTTTTGCCTATTATATCTGAATGAAATTGTGCCCAAAGTGGGCTTATTTCACAGATCCTGTCACATATAGATTTTAATTTCCTATTATTTTATAGATGACTCTAAGAGCACTTCTTCAGTCTAATAATTACAACCAAGTTGCAGTACAGAAAGTAATGTTGTGCTGTATTGTTATAAGAATTATTGTTTGAATTAGTAAATATTTTATCATGTAAATATCACTGAACAGTGAGCTGGACTATTTTTTTAAGGAGTCACTCTAAACAAAGGAAGAAAGCAGAAAATTCGACCACTGCTTATGTTATCCAGTTCTAGAGCTGTCCCGACCCCAGGGAAAACCTTTTGCTTGACGGAAGCTGAGCGTACAGTCACATTGGGAGAACCCACTAGGTTAGCAACCAGCCAGCATGCTGTCTCACTACCATTATCTTAGTCATAGGTACTCACATCAAATCTAGCTATGAAGCTGTGAACGGTTGAAATGTTGTAACCATTTCGTTCATGCGAGTCTTTGACACTAGTGACTAAATCAGAACGCTTTTTTGATAATTAATTCAAAAATGAATCTGTAATTTTGGTTTGAAAAAGCAGACTGTGGCCCCCAAAGTCATTAATGTCAAATACTTCAATACAAGTAACTGAGCAAAGAAAAACAAGAAGTAGCTTAGCCTCTTCCTTAACAGCATCTATCAGCTCCAAAACTTTCTTCAGAGTGTATACATTTTCTGATATAGCCTTCTATCCTTAATTTATGTATTATTATTATTATTACTATTATTATTATTATTATTGCTATTATTATTATTATTATTATTATTATTATTACTATTATTAGAACTAATATTATTATCATCATCTTCACAATGACCTTGGCAATGGATCAAAGTTTCCAATGTATATAAGTTAGTTTACAAAAGAATTTTGCTATATACCAATACATTTCGCTCTGAGGAAAAAAATTACCATTGTATTATACTTAACTACACCATCAGCAGCATAATATCCTTAAGATAAATTTGTGACAAACTTTAAAAAACAACAACAACCTGCCATCACGGATATTATATCTAAAAGATGAACCATAAAGCTGGACTATTGTTTCAAAACCTAACTTGAATATCATTCAAAGTAACCGAATAATATTAAGTTTTACTATACAATAATTCAATATCAAAATTAGTTTGAATATAATATTAAAGTACGTGTTTGTACTTATTTCATGCACTAATACAATATTATTTTGTTACATTATTCATGATATTAATGATATACTGTAGCAGTCCTGACACCTTTTACTTCATAATGGAACATCTCAGATTGCACTTACTAACTTAATTACTAGCTAGTGCTATATGCTTATACAAATGCACTCAGAAGAATATATTTTCTAAGCATGACTTTTTACATACATTGTAAGAGGAAGGAGAGTGAAGTCAAAACAACTTGTACATGAAGATTTATTTCATGGAAAATGACAATAACAAGCATTTGGTGGTGACATCTAAGCATAATGTGAATGTGTTGGAACTAAAAGGAGGAAGAGAGAACTCAGTCTTAAAATGGCTACGCATTTACTCATGATAAGTCTTAAATTTTGCAGAAGAGAACTTCACCTGCAACTTATACTTAAATCCACAACATAATATGCTATCTCATATTGACTTCAGATCAATTATACTACAGCAGATATCAGTAGTTTGTGTGCTTGTGTATGTGCGTTTGTGTGTGTGTTTTACATGTGTGTTGAGTGCACTTTTATTAGAACCCATTAGACCGACCTTCTTGATAGATTTAGGTAAAGATTCTCATAAAATAGTATCTTATGATGGGAAACCGGCTTGATATCAAATATAATTCACACACTTTATGCTAAGTGAGTTATTAATACCTTATGGAGTAACATTAACGTAGCAATTTTCATTAAATGATCGTGTCTCTTTTTCGTAGCTATACTTACAATATAGCAAATCAAGACACCAAAATCTACAAATTTTGTAACAATAGCTATATCAACGCTCAATAAATGTAAGTGCGAGAGGTAAGAAAAGAAAGAACAGAAGAATGTTAAAAAAGAAAGAAAGAAATAAAATAATATACATATGCCAACATAAACAAAAAAAAAATCATTAAGTTGTACTAAAAAAAATTTCGGAAGCAACGGGCTTGAAAAACTTTTATGGTTGAGGCGACTTTGAATTGGGACAGCTTCTGAGGACACTCTGTGGGGATAATCCCAACCAGACATCTCAGTCAGGCTATATATTAAGTTCTTGGCAACTTTAAGGGTGTTGGCACATAGGAATAAAAAGCACTGTTAATTTCTTTAGCATATATCAATGAGGGGCACTAGTTAATTCAATCCTGTATGCTTTATGTTTATATCAACCAATATACTGAGCATGTATTTGCAATCACCTACAACAAGTGAATAAAGCTAATTAACAAATTTACACCAAGATCCAACTCAGTAGCACTCCAACTGGCAGAAGGACACCAGTTACAGAGCATGCTCAGTGAGAGTATACTCCTGATACAGGGGGAGTGGTCTGGTAAATGAGAGGGATATGAACTAAGGAACTCCTAACCCATTCCACGCCGACTTTCTTCAACACTTCTGGCGTTTTTTAGAATTCAAATTTGATTCTTGAATTTCTACCGCAAAGCAACCACAAAAAACCACAAACTAAAAGCCAAGCATCTAAAGTAGGTAGCTATAGCCTTAAAACAAGCAAAATAAACTACTAAAAGCCTGAAAATTAACCGGAACCAGTCAGTCTTACAGCAAGTTTCGAGGAGACTCCAAGGGCTACGGATATCCAGTAGGTAAAACTTTATCCATATTCTTCCAAAATGCTGAGGGACTCTCTATAGGCTTCATACTTTCTATCTGAGTGTTTGAAGTCTGTAGGCAACAAAAAATTTGGGCACTCAAGCGTCCTGAAAATCCTCGGTCCAAAAAATTCTCGATCTCATTTTTAGACAATTAAAAAAGATAATTGGCGAGCGAGCGTAGCGAGCGAGACACTTACAGGGGTAACACAATCGAAAATCGGGGATGTTTATTTGGCGAGCGAGCGTAGCGAGCGAGACACTTACAGGGGTAAAAATGAAAAAATCGGGGATGTTTGTTTATTTATTTATTTATATATATGTTTGGACGTATGTATGTCATTTTGTACTTTGACCCTCCGTATTTTTGTGTTCGCTCCGCGTTCGACCCCGTCCCAAACTTCACTAAACAGAATCCTCTGGTTTAGCGACCATTACCCGTATCACCTTAGAAATTGAATTGTTTACCGCTTTGAATTGTTTTGCGGGTGCTGGGAGCTCCATTTCTATTCGAGTTAGTGGCGGTGGTAAGTTAATACACTATTTGTCACAGTTATAGCACTACTCAACAGCATTTACTTGACAATTCATTGTCCACTAGACGAATCACGAAGGTAAGTCTTGCGTAGGTATGTTCAGTTGTGTGAAAGTATTGTGCGTTACAACTACTATTAAGAATATCACAAAGAAAATTTTAAATAACGTGACTTGATTTTGTTGCTTCTTTTTCAATTCAAACAGTTGAGGGGAGTGGTTACTATGGCATTGAATCCCCTTTACCGTATATGCGTAATTTAGCAACTCAACTTTATTTTAGTAGTTTGAGTAACAACAGTGTAATTTAAAGCTCGCTCGCCATTTGTGCTCGAGCACACCAACTAGTATATATGGACGTACGTATGTCATTTTGTACTTTGACCCTTCGTATTTTTGTGTTCGCTCCGTGTTCGACCCCGTCCCAAACTTCACTAAACAGAATCCTCCTGTTTAGCCACCATTACCCGTATCACCTTAGAAATTGAATTGTTTACGACTTTGAATTGTTTTGCGGGTGCAGTTAAAACTCAAAATCTTATGGGAGCTCCATTTCTATTCGAGTTAGTGGCGGTGGTAAGTTAATGCGCTCTTTGTCATGGTTATAAGCCGTGGGCACAGTATTTACCTGAAAATACATTGTCCACTAGACTACTGCGAAGGTAAGTCTGTAGGTGCATGTACAGCTGTGTCAAAGCATTGTGTGTTACAACCACTATTAGCTAAAGAATATCACAAAGAAAACTTTTAAATAACGTGTATTGTTTTGTTGTTATTGTTTTTTCTTTCAATTCAAGCAGTTGCAGAGAGTTGTTACTATGGCACTGAAATCCCTTTACCCTGTATGCTAAATTTAAAAACTGGACCTTATTTTCAGTAGCTTCAGTGTTAGAAGTCAATAAAAATAGTATAGTCTTTAGGCTCGCTCGCCATTTGTGCTCAAGCACACCACTAGTTAACCTGCCAGTACGGGTTCAATATTATTGGCGAGCGAGCGTAGCGAGCGAGACACTTACAGGGGTAACACAATCGAAAATCGGGGATGTTTGTGATTTGTATATATGTATGGACGTACGTAAGGCATTTTTGTACTTTGACCATCGCGTTTTTGTGTTAGTTCGGTTGTCGACCCCGTCCCAAACTTCACTAAACAGAATCCTCTGTTTATCGATCAGTACCCGTATCACCCTAGAAATTGAATTGTTTACCTTTTTGAATTCTTTTACTGGTGCAGTTAAAACGTGAAGACTTACAGGACTTCCATTTCTATTCGAGTTAGTGGGGGTGGTAAGTCAATACGCTCTTTGTCATGGTTATAAGCCGTGCGCAACAGTATTTACTTGAAAATACATTGTCCACTATACTACTGCGAAGGTAAGTCTGTGTAACACAGGTGCGTGTCCAGTTGTGTCAAAGCATTGTGTGTTACAACCACTACTTAGTAAGAATATCACAAAGAAAACTTTTAAATAACGTGTATTGTTTTGTTGTTGTTTTTTTCCTTCAATTCAAACAGTTGCAGAGAGTTGTTACTATGGCACTGAAATCCCTTTACCGTGTATGCGAGATTTAAAAACTGGACCTTATTTTCAGTAGCTTCAGTATTAGAAGTCAAAATCATTCATATAAAAATAGTATAGTCTTTAGGCTCGCTCGCCATTTGTGCTCAAGCACATCACTAGTTATATGCAGTTACAGCATCGAAAGGGTTTTAAAGCCAATTTCCTATTCCCTCATGGAACCAATAACACAATAGTTGCTAGTGATATGCTGGAGCACAAGTGACGATCAAGCTAGCCTAGCTATACTTAATACAATAGGGATTTGCCTATTACATTTGTATTTCTTAAAACCATCAATTGTTATTCTTGTGTTTATTACTAGCAGTGAGAGCTACCTATGAGCTACAGCTATTTCCTATAGTTTTTGTAATAATTTTCTAAATTGACTCACACATTCAATAACAATGAACAACAATAGTGTTATATCCAGGTTTCGCTGAGGTCTTTACAAAAAATTGTAACCTTGCATTATTTTTTCATCAAAGAAATCGTACCATTGACCTTAGTTAAACAGCGTTGCCTAGGAATTTCGTCAAGATAAGGCATGGCTGATAAAGTGCGACGAGATCACGGAGAGATTGCCGTGACCAATCCAATCTTTTTTTCAGTTTTTCACTCAATACGTTCAGATTATTATGTTCATTTAGATTAGTAATAATATTCAGAATTATAATAGTTAATGCCTAGCAAACGAATTTAAACAGTATTGAGCACAAAAAATAGTAAGTGAGAAAAAATTTGAACTGTTGGGGCGGCAAACGCTATGTAGAGGAGTTGTAAGGCCCTCAGGCTTGACCCCACTACAGGAAAAGTAGCTAGGTAGTGGCTAGATTAGAAACTAGTTATTTCAACTTCTTGCAAGACTGATGAAAACTGGAGGGTGTACAGAGATATATAGGGAAAAAAATGATACTAAAGGTGGGAGGTGATAATTAGTTATTGAATAAGAGGTGTGACTGAATCAATATAGAGGGAGACACAAACGGTGGGGTGTATAGAGTGTTAAAGGGAGTCAGACAAAACTTAGGGAGTCACAAACATACAAACAAGGATGAGTCCAGTTCTAGAAATTTCCTCTAGGTGTTGCCTTGGCAACCACTTTAGTGAGGGCTGGCCCGAACAACTGTAACTAAACCAAGTGGTACAGGATAACTAGTGATGTGCTTGAGCACAACGGTGAGCTAGGCTAAAACTACTGTTAAACAATTGATTTTAACTCCTAGCACTCAAGTTGCTAAATAATAAAGTCGAGTTTTTGAATTATACATATATATTGTAAAGTGGTTTCAATGCCATAGTAACCACTCCCCACAACTGCTTGAATTGAAAAAAAAAAAAAGAGCAACAACAAAAAAACTCGCGTTGTAAACCTTTTCATTGTGATACTCATTAGCTAAGTAGTAGTTTTAATGCACAATACGTTTAACTTAAGTGAACATATGAACACACGGCTTGTAGATATCTTGTAAAAACATTGACAAGCCATAGAGCGATTTTGACTATAGTGCATGAGTTTCTGCAATGGAAATATGTGTAACTCTGACAACTTGCATGATTGATGCTAGCACATTCTTAATTATAGTATGTTGTCATTAAGAATTGATTTTTTGCAAATTATTCACGAAATCATTCAACCGATTGGCTAATTTGAAAGGTTGCCTGTTTATCAATTACACATTGCTTTAGACAATCGGTTACAAAGTATCATTCAAATTAGCTATCAGAAATTCATTTATTTCTATTCTGCAATAGAAGCAAACCCACACACTGGCCACTTGTATTAAATATTCTGATTTTCCGTTATAATTTTACTAAATTCTGTTCTTTAAAATGGCGAATTGATTCTGGATGGCCATAGGAACAATGAAGTCATATTTTAGTATTTGTTTTAACTACAAGTTATCTTTTACTTCTTATTCTTTAAGAGCTACACTTTAAAGACCTGTTTACTACATATAAGCTGTGCTCCTTTCTTTGGGAATTTATAATTAATCCAAAACAACAACAACAAAACCAAAGCAATTGTGAATGGTAAAATGAAAGAACTGATCAATTGTTTATAATAAGTAGAACAAATTTTGTGCAAACAAAAAGTGAAGAGTATCTTGTTGACTTGCCCTTCCTTTCTATTTTATTATTTCAATGATTCAGCCATTCTCAGCTGAAATAATTATAATAATGGCAAATTTTTGTAATTCTAACAGCCAATATTGTCAATTGGTGACCCCTGAAGAGGGCTTCAGCAAGAAGTTGAAATGTTATGTTAAGTTTTAATTAACAATATTGGCTGTTAGAACGAAATTTTTTTGTTGCTATTATTAGTTGTATTATTAGCAAATACCAGGCCGTATGGTGCTTGATGTACTAAATTTAGCAAATTAAAAATACAGCTGCACATGGTAATTTTTATATATTAATTGGTGAGCGAGCAAAGCGAGCGAGACACTTACAGGTTAACGCAATTGAGGGGATGTGTGTTTGTTTATATATATATGTTTGGACATACGTATGTCATTTTGTACTTTGACCCTCTCATATTTTTGTGTTAGCTCAGTGTTCGAACCCGTCCCTAACTTCACTAAACAGAATCCTCTGGTTATTAATCATTACCAGTATCACCCTAGAAATTGAATTTTGTTTACCATTTTGAATTCTTTTGCGGGTGCAGTTAGAATAAAAAACACTTAGGGGAGTTCCTTTTTTTTTTTCGAGTTAGTGGCAGTGGTAAGTTAATATGTCAAAGTTATAAGCCCTACGCAACAGTATTTACTTGAAAATTCATTGTCCACTAGACTAACCACTGAGGTAAGCCTTCATATGTCCACTAGACTAACCACTGAGGTAAGCCTTGTGTTCATATGTTCACTAGACTAACCACTGAGGTAAGCCTTGTGTTCATTGTCCACTAGACTAACCACTGAGGTAAGCCTTGTGTTCATTGTCCACTAGACTAACCACTGAGGTAAGCCTTGTGTTCATTGTCCACTAGACTAACCACTGAGGTAAGCCTTGTGTTCATTGTCCACTAGACTAACCACTGAGGTAAGCCTTGTGTTCATTGTCCACTAGACTAACCACTGAGGTATGTGAAGGTCCCCTGCTGGTACCACAGTTTTCTTATCATACAGAAACACAAACTCAGTATGGCGATATTTGCAATAATGTGATGTTTTTACTTGGATGTGTGGGTGTTAGTGTATCAGCACTCTAAGACTTGCTGAGCAACCATCCTGCATGGTGACCACAAACACATTAGGTTGTAAAATTTGATATCCAACAAATCTAAGTGGACACACCTATCTTCTATAATGATGAGCTTCCAATCCAATTGTATAACTACATAACACTTCAGATCAAACCTTTTGGGCAGCTCTTTGCTTGAGGCCTGAGGTAAGGGACAGATCCAGGGGTTGTCCCTAATCAACCACACCAACAACTTCCTTATAACAGGTCAGCCAGATAACTATCTTTGCCAAATAAAATAAACCCAAGGTAAAATAAACCCAAGGTAAAATAAACCCAAGGTAAAATAAACCAAAGGTAAAATAAACCCAAGGTAAAATAGACCCAAGGTAAAATAAGCCCAAGGTAAAATAGACCCAATGTACTAAAATAAACCCAAGGTAAAATAAACCCAAGGTAAAATAAACCCAAGGTAAAATAGACCCAAGGTAAAATAAACCCAAGGTAAAATAGACCCAAGGTAAAATAAACCAAAGGTAAAATAGACCCAAGGTAAAATAAACCAAAGGTAAAATAGACCCAAGGTAAAATAAACCCAAGGTAAAAACCCAAGGTCTAGAATAACATTTCAACTCCACGCACACACATATACATCGAGCTTGAAGCTCCACTACAACACCACAAAAACACAGACAAAGACAACAATGATATTTGTGTCACAATACAGAAGAGCTCTATGCAGGCTAGTGAAATAGTAGGCCTTTGGGTATTTACTTATAGCTGTGCTAGCCAGCTGGCTGTCTAGACCTAATCAAAGCTACTAGTAACCACACTAACTATAAACATGCCACAAAGGAAAGCCTGCAGGCTAGTGAAGTAGTAGGCCTTTGGGTATTTACTTATAGCTGTGCTAGAGCAGCAATTATAAAGGGAGCATTAGCACCACATCATACTGAAACAATGTTGGACAGCTTAAAGAAGAGTGGTCCATATTCAGTAATGATGGACGAGTCGAATGATAAAACTAATAAATCTTGTATAATCCTTATCAAAATTCTTGATCATGAAGTTGGTGATGTTAGGACAAAGTTCTTAGACATGCCTATTGTCAATATCAGTAATGCCAGGAATCTTTTTGATGCTTTGAAGTCTTCTTTGTCCAATAAAGGGTTGGATTTTGACAAGTGCATGGCTTTTATGTCTTATACGACTAATGTTATGAAGGGTGTGAGGTTTGGCGTGCAAAAATTAATAAAAACAGAGTGTCCACGGCTATATGATGTTGGGTGTATATGCCATCTGGCCGATCTTACTGTGAAGGCTGGAATGAAGATGCTTCCAGTAGATGTTGATCAGCTCTTCATTGATGTGTTTTATTATTTTTTCATAGCAGTAAGCGAAAACAGCACTTTACTGACAATTGGAGGTCCCTATTCTTCTGTGAACCTCAGACCATTCTGAAGCACTGCACTACCCGGTGGTTGAGTCTTCTTCGCTGCGTGGACAGGTATTTGTCCCAGTTTGATGGGCTGAGGTCATATTTCGTATCTTGCGATGAAACTACAAGTAAAGTACAAAGCATCATTAATATAATTAGATAACGCTCTTACTAAACCACTTTTTTCTTTCTTATCTTATCTTCTTACCTCAAATGGACAAATTTAACAAACTCTTTCAAAAATCTACTGAAAATATTACTTGCCAACTATATAAAGAAATGACTAGGCTAACTAAGCTATACGCTTCAAATTTGTTGAAGGCTGATGTTATCAAGGCAACCAATGATGACCTTAGCAAACTTGATCTAGCTACCAGGGGCAAGCTTCTTGATGAAAATCTAGGGATTGGTGATGCTACTTAGGCACTTATCGCTGAGCTAGAGGAGGAACTTGATACCAAACCCTTCTATACAGCCATATACGTAACTTTTATGCAGCAACAATTCGAAAGATGGTCAAAACGTTTCCCTTTGGAGATTCACTTCTCAAGGATTTGGAGATTCATACTGACCAGCGACCTAGTTTGAAACAAGACACTCTCATCTCCTTAATGACCATCAAATTCAACTCCAACAGTGACTGTTACAGCACCAAGTTTAGTGAAAATCTCCTCACCAAATGCAAGAAGGCAACTTCTTTAGCTGTGAAGGCCTCTCCTGTTAATGGTGAAGAAGAAGAACAGCTATATTGTAATTTTAAACTTTTGCATTGATGATGTCATTAAAAATTATGTCATTGTGGGTGTGTTATTTGGGTGTGGCCAGGGTGTGGTTTTTGTCCCTGAAATATATTCTGGAAAGTTGGCACCTATGCTAATATAGTACTAATGATGTACTTCAGCACAAGTGGTGAGTGAGCTGGTCTGACTGAAATTTAAATTTGAATACTAGCCGCTTACATACTTTTTGTTATTTTGGTACACACACACACACACACACACACAAATAAATTTCCTTGGATAACACAGTAAGGTTTGGTAAACCAATGAATTATGTATAAGCTAAGCCGTGTTTCCAAAACCTTGAAAATGCTCTATTGTACCAGAGCTCTAGTTGATAAAGCATTTCGGACTATTGGATAATGGATTTTTAAGTAAGAACAATCTGTTACGTAAGGCATATAGCCAAGATAACTTACCACCTACACCGCCAATAGAATAGAAAATGAACTCTGTTAAGCTTAAGACCTCACTGCAAACTTCACTCCTCACCTGTCTCTGTAGCTCTTTGCCAATAATTTTTCCTGATTATTAACTAAAGTCTTTTCTCCCAAATTTCTTGTGCCTACGCCAATGTTCATGTTTTTAAGTAGCTTCCGTGGGTGGCATGCATTGACCATGGACATGTGTGGAATGTTGCCATATACATATATACATAAGGGGCCAGCCTTTACGACCTGACTCATCAGACGTTGACCGTGCGAGCATTTCCCTCTTCATGTTGGGAAGCAATGCTAGTTATGCAAGTAGTGTAATCTATGCTATGTCACATACATATGTATACATTCTACGATCTCTTCTTTACAATCATGCTTGCGGTATTATGCCAGATCTCCTGTGGACAGTCATACAGTAGAAGACAAAAAAGTTTCGAATTCCGTTCCGTAGAATGGCAGTCGCACAATTAAAAAACGGGGGGAAAACAGTACGCCATTTGTTAAAAAACTACTGTTCCATTCGACCGCATCACCATTGTAATCTTTCTTGTTCACCATATGTCTCGCTCAAAGAAATATAAAAAATCGTTTATCCAATAAAACGTTCCGATATTTTATTCGAACGAGAACATTTGCTATTGTTATCATTATTTCAGCTCAGAATGACTGAATCATTAAAGAAAACCTTAGATTGTACTATTAAATATCAATTCATCTAACCATTTGATTTTGCCTATTCTTGTTGAAAATTTTGCCAGGACGTCAAAGGTATCTTGAAAAGTCTTCACTGATTCAGTGTTTCTGGTATGCTTTATCTTCTACTATTTCTCCTTCACACAATTCTAAACCAAATAAATAATATAGCCATTCTATACTAAGCCACATCTTCATAACTTACTACTATTTGTGGCACAGTTAAGCCAGTATCATCAGCAGCTTCTTCCAACACATGCTGACAAGCCTATGCTTCACTGAAACACCAGTCACCCCAGCTCTGAATAGAGTATTGAAATGGGAAGTCTGAGCAACAATAATTGCTTTCCCTAACCTGTCCAGCGACGTCGGAAGCTCGGTCGCAGCTGTAACAGCTCAAGACCCACGCTCTGTAAGGCTTGCTTCCTACGCACTTTTTTGGGGCGGTGACGTGCGACCCGTCTACGGAGCACTTTCAGGAATCTTCGATACATTCAATCGCAACATATTCCTGAACCGCGGGGTGGCCACCGAAGGGGGAAAATAATTTGTGGTGTGCCTAAGTGCGGAAGGTATCAGTTGTTGAAACGCCCCTAACCCGCTTCCCAGAGAGCTGGTGTAAACGGTTTTGTAAACTGTGCGCAAAATGGTTGCTGTGAAATTTTCGAGTCGCCGCTTACTCATTCTGGCAGTTATTATAGTTGTCACTATATTGATGCTGGTATATTATGGGAACTGGAGACGACATGCTGGCCACCTTATATGTCCAGAAACCAGTGTTGGAATTTTTGAGGAGCACCCATCTAAAAATTTGAAAAAGTTACCTGGAAAATATTTTCTGGTAGTACTTATTTTGTCCAGACCCAGTGATACTGAACGCAGAAATGCTATAAGACAATCATGGATGAACAGTAACTACCACCTACTCCAAAGTCAAGCAGTTCTAGTCAGATTTAGTATTGGTCTTAAAGAGGCTTCTAAAGCAGTCCTACGGGAGCTGAATGAAGAACAAAGTATAAATAATGACTTGTTATTTCTGGATGAGTTTGAGGAGAGTTATTCTAATCTCACTCTCAAAGTTTTAGAGAGCTTCATGGCTATTCACAAACATTATAGTTTTTCATACATCCTCAAGTGTGACGATGACAGCTTTGTAGTACTGGACATTATTGTGAAAGAACTGTATCGGAGGAATTCAAGTAAGAGTTATTACTGGGGCAAAATGATTGAAGGAGCTAAAGTGTTCAAAGTTGGTAAATTTGCTGAAACTAAATGGAACCTGGGGAAGAAGTATATTCCTTACGCTATAGGAGGAGGCTACATTCTCTCTGGGAACCTCATAGACATTGTAGTGAGGAATTCTGATGATGTAATGCTTTATCGCAATGAAGATGTAGCAGTGAGTGTTTGGATTAGTCCATACAATGTTGAGAGGCAAAACGATACGAGGGTTTGTGAAAATAAACGCCACATGTTTAATCTTTGCAAAAAAAATGCTGTTATCATTCATCCCGTACATTCTCCTGAAGATATGACTTCTTTCCAAACACTGTACGGAAATAATCCAAGCTGAATTGATAGCCTGCATCAAAATATCATTCACATCTAATATGCTATATAGCGATGAAAGGGAACAACATTTTCTTTCAGTAGCTATAGAAAATCGAAATTATATCTTTATTATTGAGGTTTTCAGAGTGTATTTATTGACTTACTATTGAGTTAATATGCTATAGTGGAACTGATTCTTTAAAATAAAATAAACTTCTAGATATGTTGCATCTTTCATTATATATTAAAGAAACAACAACAACAACAACAAAAACAACACAAGCATTTTTGGAGTCAACATTATTAATTATAAGGTAAAAACATTGAGAGAACTCTAATCTTTGGTTGTTAGCTAGCTTGCAATATTTATTCCACACTACCTTGTGGTATATAATACATGACATTTATCAGTTACCATTCAAGGTCTGTGTTCCTAAATACTTAGTCTACTACACAACCCAGGATTGCCTTTTCGTCAAGAGCATGGTAACAATTCACCATGCAAAAAGTGTGATATACACTAATGTATAACAATGAAAATCTTCTAGTATACAACTGGAATACTCCTGGTATTCTTCTGGTATACACTATGTGTAAAAATGGCTTATAAGTACCGTAATACACCATTAGGTATAACAGTAGTATTCTCCAGAAATACACTAGTGTGTACACATGTGTATAACTGATGTATTACATAGTTATTTTGTGTGTATACTTGAATAATAACCACACAATACACTGGTATTACTCTGCTACACCACTGTGTATTAACTGTGTATTATGCTGGTATTCCTTTGTTATTCCACTGTGTATTACATGGTTATTACTTTGTTATACCAATGTGTATTACACAGCTATTACTTTGCTATACCACTGCTTATTTTGCTGGTATTACTTTGTTATACCACTGTATATTACGCTGGTATTATTTAGCTACAATACTGTAAAAATAATTGTAGTAACAAAAATATTATCAAAAATTGTGAATTACACACAAAAAATTAATAGATTTGTTCAGTTTGAAAATTAGTTCTTTGCTTCTTTAGGTAGGTCCACTTTCAATGGAATTCCAAGAGATAAAAGGACATTTTGTATTTATCCGACATCATTGTAGGTGTGATGTCAGTCCACCTTCTTCGGCAGTAAACCTTCACATCTCAAATTTCTGTAACAAAAATAGTATTTGTGGTGTATGGAGCAAGAGTGAAACTACCTCTGTAGCTACATTGACAAAACACACACACACACACAAACACACACACAAAACAAAAAACAACAACAAAAAAACAAGTTTAATAGCAAGTACCTTGCTTTGACAAGCTCTTCATCTTGCGCAGATGAATGTATATCCCTCTCTTCTGTCTCGTGTCCTACAACGTGTCTATATTATATATACATATAATATCAGTCAATGTAGTTTTAGACATCAATGGCCATTTTGTTGAATAAATTGTTATTGATAATAATGTTTTATCAGTTACCTATAAACAAATCCATTATTGACCCTTACCTTAAACTCCTCTCTTACCTATGCACACAACTTTCTTAGCAACCCTTACTCATGAACAATATTTATTGTGACCATTACCTATAAACATTATGTGGGAGCCAGGAGGTCGCAGAACAAGAGAAGAGAGAAGAAGTAGAGAGACAGACTGGGTGTGTATGTATTGGAATGTGTATGTAATTGTATTTTAATTTGTTTGCATTCCTGTGAGTTGTGGTCAGTCACTTCAGATTATTTCTAATGGTGTGCGTTATCCAAGATATAAAAGGACATTTTGTATTTATCCGACATCATTGTAGGTGTGCTGTCAGTCCACTTTCTTCTGCAGTAAACCTTCACATCTCAAATTTCTGTAACAAAAATAGTATTTGTGGTGCATTATATGGAGCAAGAGTGAAACTACCTCAGTAGCTACATTGACAAAACACACACACAAACACACAAAACAAAAAACAACAACAAAAAAACAAGTTTAATAGCAAGTACCTTGCTTTGACATGCTCTTCATCTTGCGCAGATGAATGTATTTCCCTCTCTTCTGTCTCGTGTCCTACAACGTGTCTATATCATATACATATAATATCAGTCAATGTAGTTTTAGACATCAATGGCCATTTTGTTGAATAAATTGTTATTGATAATAATGTTTTATCAGTTACCTATAAACAAATCCATTATTGACCTTTACCTTAAACTCCTCTCTTACCTATGCACACAACTTTCTTAGCAACCCTTACCCATGAACAATATTTATTGTGACCATTACCTATAAACATATATGTGGGAGCCAGGAGAAGGTCGCAGAACAAGAGAAGAGAGAAGAAGTAGAGAGACATGGGTGTGTATGTATTGGAATGTGTATGTAATTGTATTTTAATTTGTTTGCATTCCTGTGAGTTGTGGTCAGTCACTTCGGATTATTTCTAACAATGTGCGTTATTTTGTGTGTGTTCTGAACGTTACCATATTTGGTCATGTTTACGCAAGGTATAAAACTGAGTTGTGCACTTTAGTTGTGTGTATGGGTGTCTGGTTCTTCTAAAAATAGGGCATCAGTGTATGCTGCATCCTAGGGCTTTGTCTAGGTGGTTCTTCGAATTAGATTTCAGTGATGATGAGGACTTCTGTCACACAGCAACAAGAGAAGGCCAGACATTTTGAAAGTCCATCACTTTTGTTCATTGATTTAAAGAGATTCCTACTATTGTTCATTGTTCATTTAATCCAAAACAGGCAACAAGCTGGCTGACTCACTTAAGACAAATATATTCCTAAACTTAGCTAGCCAGTGAAATAACAAACCAAGCTGGTTGATCATTTCTAAAAGAGTGACTGTATTATAGATACCATGACTTACTGTATCTATCAAACCGTAGGAAACAGAAAAAAAATAAGAAGCACAAAGCGGCCTGCCGCCATTTTCCAAGCACAAGTAAAAGTCTTACGTAACCAGTAACACGGACTTCTGGTTAGATTACGGAATTCAACGTTAACTCCGCCAGAAATTGAACTAGTTGTGTGCGTGCTTGAGCACAAATGGCGAGCGAGCCTTAAACTACACTATTGTTATTCAAACTACTTGTGGCGGTTCTTATCTTTAACTTTGATACTGGCAAGACTGTGACTACTTACGTGAATGAGTCTTATATATTGTGTGTGTGACTCTACTAATGGATAGTTCGGAATGTTGTGTTGTAAGTTATGGCTATGCTGGAATGACGAGTGGCTGAGTGAATTGTGTGTTCGTCAGCTTGTCATCTCCGAGTCCGCCACAGAGCTCCCCTCCAGAACTGCCGACCGACCAATGAGTCGAGCGCGAGCATCGACCGTGGGAGTCTGCCGGACCGCGGAAAACTGCAGGACCGCGGAAAACTGCTGGGCCGCGGGAGACTGCCGGGCCGTGGTTGACTGCCGGGCCGCGGGAGACCGCCGGGTCGAGTGATGCTGCCGAGTCGAGTGAGACTGGCCGAGTCGAGTGAGACTGGCTGAGTCGAGTGAGACTGCCGAGTAGCGTGAGACTGGCTGAGTCGAGTGAGACTGCCGAGTCGGGTGAGACTGGCCGAGTTGAGTGAGACTGCCGAGTCGAGTGAGACTGGCCGAGTCGAGTGAGACTGCCGAGTTGAGGGAGACTGGCTGAGTCGAGTGAGACTGCCGAGTAGCGTGAGACTGGCTGAGTCGAGTGAGACTGGCTGAGTCGAGTGACTGAGTCGAGTGACTGAGTCGAGTGAGACTGCCGAGTAGCGTGAGACTGGCTGAGTCTCGTGAGCTTGCTCAAACCATACTTCTGGTTGTGTATTCCAGAAGGTGGGAAGTCCAAGACTAACAACGCTGTCTTCGGCCATGGTCCCAGAAAAGGTCCAGGATAAGTGTCCAGTGGGTCCAGGATAAGTGTCCAGTGGGTCCAGGACAAGTGTCCAGTGGGTCCAGGATAAGTGTCCAGTGGGTCCAGGATAAGTGTCCAGTGGGTCCAGGATAAGTGTCCAGTGGGTCCAGGATAAGTGTCCAGTGGGTCCAGGATAAGTGTCCAGTGGGTCCAGGATAAGTGTCCAGTGGGCCCAGGATCTCACGTCGAGGTCACCAATGTAGCGGTTCTTATCTTTAACTTTGATACTGGCAAGACTGTGACTACTTACGTGAATGAGTCTTATATATTGTGTGTGTGACTCTACTAATGGATAGTTCGGAATGTTGTGTTGTAAGTTATGGCTATGCTGGAATGACGAGTGGCTGAGTGAATTGTGTGTTCGTCAGCTTGTCATCTCCGAGTCCGCCACATACTAAAACAAAGTCGAGTTGTTAAATTACGCATATACGGTAAAGGGGATTCAATGCCATAGTAACCGCTCCCCTCAACTGTTTAGATTGAAAAAGAAGCAACAAAATCAAGTCATAGTCCAGCTGCTATGTGCAGAATTTTGATGAAATTGTGGGTTTAATGATTAAAGCATGAAATTTTGCACAGAGTTAGAATATGTCTTTTAGAAGATTTTTGATGGGATTTGGGACATTGCAGATTCGTCCTGTGGGGTGTGTGGCATGTATTTTCACACTGATCGCCATTATAGAAGGAATTGTTGCATTTAAGTTGAATTTTGGGTACAGCAAGCTTTTTTTTGCGTTATAAAAAATAGTAAGTAGTAACTTTTGGTATATGTAGCTTGAGATAGTGGGAGGGTGCTAAATTTCACACGCATTGCTCATGTGATCACTACATTTTGCATGTAATTGCTCATGTGATCCTGCCACATGGCATGAATAACAGCTGCTTGTGGAGAAGTCACAAGAAGGGAAACAAAGGTAAGGTTTAGTACAGCTTCAGGAAGCTGATTGAGCTTTAAATACAGAGCTCTAGGTCAGAGAACCCTATAATATGAGTGTAATTGGTTATAGAACATTAAATATATAATAAACTGTAGATCAAGGCAGCTATGGCCAAGAGATATAAAGTGGTGAATCCACTTCAGTCTGGAACATCAATTGAGTTTCTAACAGATTGGAGTAAGTGTATTTTTTGTCAGGAAGATCTATCAGAAAAACTTCACTGTCCAGCTGAGTCCAGACGTAACACTATGGGGGCAGGCTACAAGACAACTTCTGACCTTCTTATGGATTTCAGTAGGACTGGTTGCTTGCCTAAAACGATGGATCTGTCACGTCTTGATGATGGTAATGGAATTGAAGCTGCATTTAACAGCATAAAGCCAAGTGGCATGATTCTTGCAGACTTAGGTATAATAAAACCCAACTACATCGTGCACAGAAGAGGAAGAGACCAACTGAAGACTTGGGAAGTGTTTGTAAGATGTTTACTCGTCAAAGCTTGGGAGAGGCAAGTGCTTCATATGAAACATGCTTCTTCTGTGACAAACAAGCACATGCTGGAAAGTCTTTGAGCAAAGCATCAACATTTGGAATTGATGTAAACGTCCGACAGTGTGCTCTAAAATTGGAAGACAAGCGATTACTTGCCAAATTGATTGCAGGAGATCTTATTGCACAAGATGCCCAGTACCATCCTCAGTGCCTGGTTTCATTATATAATAGAGCAAGGGAAACAAAATTATCTGAAAAAACTGATGCAGATGCCATAAATAATGGCATTGCACTAGCTGAACTAGTATCCTACATTGAAGATGTTAGCCTGGATAATCTAGTGGCACCTGTCTTTAAACTCACTGACCTGGCAAACCTATACGGTACTAGACTACAACAACTTGGGACTAAGGTAGAAGGCCGCATCCACTCCACCGACCTCAAAAATCGAATATTGGGGTACTTTCCAGACATGAAATCTCTTAAACAAGGGCGAGATACTGTCTTGGTTTCCGAAGCAGATGTTGGGTCTGCTATAAGAAAGGCATGTGAGCATGATGCAGACAATGATGCTGCTCATCTAGCTAGAGCTGCCAACATCGTCAGGAGAGATATGTTCAAAATGGTCAACAAGTTCAATGGTTCTTTTGAAACTGCTTGTCACCAAGATTCTGTACCAGTATCTCTCTTGGAGCTAGTTGCTATGGTGTTGAATGGACCAAGTATTGAAGCACAATCGATGCTATCAGAAGTCCCCCTACCAGTCCTCTCGATTGCACAGCTACTCATGCACCACAGTTCTGTACGACGACGAGAGAGTCAAGCTACCAGCACTATTAGGCATATAGCTGCTATCTCAATGTGTAGCCCATCAGCTACACATTGAGATAGCAGCTCTCAAGACACTTGGAGATCTTTTGGAAGGTAGTGGTTGGACAGGAGCACTTGTGCAGGCAAACATTGCCTCGCCTGAAAAAGCAGAATCCTTCCTGAAAGCATCCCATGTGACTCGTACCCGACGGGCCCATCAACTTACTGCTGGAAGTCTGTATTTATGCTTGGAGAAGGCTTACACTGAGCACCAACAAAAACGGAGTGAAGGAGAACGAGTGCTATCACTGGAAGAATGGCAAACTGAAAGGGCTGCTGCATATCCCCATTTCAAGTTTTGGTCCATTATTCTGCAGCTGGAGTTGAATGTGATGATTTTTGTTAGAGCAATTTGAGAGGGAAATTTCCTGCTCTACATAGAGGCCCTGACAACTATTGTTCCCTGGTTCTTTGCTTTGGACCACACTCATTACTCTCGATGGATACCAGTCCACTTACGTGACATGGTTTCACTGAAAGAGTGTCATCCTGCTATTTATGCTGAGTTCATGAAGGGGAACTTTGTTGTGAAGAAGTCTAAACATGCATTCTCGTCTATTGCCATTGACCAGGCTCACGAGCAGAACAATGCTCATGTGAAAGGTGCTGGTGGGGCTATAGGTTTAACAGAGAATGCAGCAGCTTTGCATCGCTGGATGGTATCTGGTCCTGAGATGGCACGTGTGATTGAGGAATTTGAGGGTTCAATAAAGAAGATGCAGGACATAGATTGTCATCACTATGAACAGAAGCAGCACAAGAAGTGAAAGCTTTGACAGCAGTCATAGAAGAAATGGGAAATCCATTTTGTGAGACTAGCACTGATCTGCTAGTACTAGACAGCAGAAACATTGTAGATTCAGCTGTTGCAGACACAGTATTCCGGATGGAGAAATTTGGTCTTGACAAGTACGAAATGTATGTCAATGAGCGACTAGTCAACTAAACAGTGTCAGTTTTTGATCCCATCAAGCGGAGTAATCTTCATTTGTTTAGCCGGCCTCCAGTCAAAGCTAAGTCCAGCAAGCAGATACAGTTGTCGTCCTCGAAAAGTAATTGTTCGCTCTTTTCCAGGCTTTACATAGCCTCTCAGACACGCAATGGTGATTGGGATACCTTTTTTAGTCATGAAAATCAGACTTATCCACCATCTTTATCACAGATGGGTATGCTGCGAACTGGGTTGGCCTAGCAATCAAAGCACAGAATGCATGGGTGACATTTCCATATACATTCCAGGTGTCCCATGAAGTTTTCTTACCCCGGCCTGAAAAACATGACACTGTATCACACCCAGTGAGAGCATGAAACATCGGTAAAGCAATGCACCGATCAGGACCCAATGCTCTAGCAATTTCATGGCAAGCAAGAAATCTGAAGGCTTGCACCAAAGGCAATCCACAATTCAGGGATATTGAGGCGCTGGGCTGATGCTACCGCAAGAACCACAACATCAGTGTCAACAGTGCGTATTGACACTTTGGTATTCCCATGTCGCACGGCATCTTCCAAATGGAGTAAAATACGAGTGTCAGCCTGTTCATGTGTGCATGGAGCCAGACCTGACACATCTTGACGATTGATGCAGAGTATGTCAGTATTAAGTGTGGTGATAATCTGCTTATCAGTAGCAATGCCAACCACACATCTTGCCAGGAAGGAGAACAACTCAGTCTTGTTATCATTAATGCGAAGAAATTCCTGCCAGTTCCCAGGAATTGCATTTTGTGGCTCAACACGTCTCCTAATTCCCTTTCCCCTTTTGCTACGAGTGTCAGTCTTCAAGCTTCCTGGTACATACACATCCCAGATGATATCCAATCTAGAAACATGCTGTAGCTGTGAAGTGATGTAAGGCAAAAAACTTCAGTACAATAATTCTGAAATGTCCTTGCAGATCCAGGTCGCAGCATGTTAATAACAGCAGCACCATCAAGGATGTTAACCTGTACAGTAGGACTGGACACAGCCTCATTTACTGGAGCTAGATCCTGCAAGCAACGTAAAAGGTCTGACTCCAAACTATAAAGGAATGGCTAGCAACACTGGAACGATTTGTCATTATGCTATATGACCGTACCAGTAGCCAGAAGTCCATTAATGAAGCAAGAAAGCAGTTATTTACACAAAAAGGAAGGGCAATAGATGGTTTACCACCTACACAGGCTGCATTTATTCAGCACATTATGAGAGCTGTTTTCCAAGCTGGTCACTGCTGGGCTCAAATTATGATTGCAGCTCCAGAACTTCCGTCTCCGAGTGAATGGGGTTGGAATGTGAAGGCTGAGGGAGGTTGGGAAATATGTTGGACTACACTACCAGAAGTCACCCAAGTTTGTAGGGAACTCACACGTTGTGGCTGCAAAAACGGCTGTACTGGACATTGCAAGTGCAAGAAAGCTTCCTTGCAGTGCACTGAGCTTTGTTTTTGCAGTGGACTGTGCACAGATTAAATATTGTAACAATAATATTTGAACAATTGAACTCTGACAGCCATTGAACTCAGACAGCATTTAAAATTGTTACAAAATATCAAGTACAATGACTTAATTGTTCTAATCCTATGATTAACTTAATTTAACATAAACATATTTTATCAAATATTATATTATTTGCCATTTTGGAAATGAGGTGATAATTGTATTACAAGCAGTGTATCAATTTTCATGCTTTAATCATCTAAGGCTTTTTAATGTGCTCACTCAAATGGCCATAACTTTTGATTTGAAACAGATAGGACTTTCATTCAAATTTTATAATATTCCTCGTAATGTATGCTTTCATTTTATACTAAACACGTCAGGTTTTGACTGAAAATTTTAAAAACTACTATTATCGTATTAATTTTTATGCCTTAAGGGTGCTGGCACATAGCAACGCTCGCGCGGCTTAATTGAGCAATAAACCACTAAACCACCGAGTTGTAGAGGTAGAGGGCGGACCTTAAATACCCGCGCATAGATAAGAGCTTCCTGGCAGACCGTGGTAAGTATAGTTAACTCGGTTTACGGAGGGCTGGGCTAGAAAATTGCACAGTAGCAAAAAAGTGCGAGACAATTGGAATCTATTTTACAGTCCAAGTCCAGAACGATTTAGTTTTTTAATATAGTGTACAGTTGTGACCCGACTGGAAAAAAATCACGTGAAAATGTGAATAAATATAAAACAAAATAGAAATGAGAAAAACAAAATCGACAACTTTGTAACAATTAGCTATAGCAAGCGGTGGACGAAATTCCAGCTTCCGTAGTCTTCCTCTGTTTCAAAATAGTGGCGTTTACTTTTGAGACTTTGAGGCTTCATAACTCTTGCAGTTCCGTTTGTGTGTTAGTCATTCTTGATCAGTTGGCTGTCAGTTGACGGGTCTCAGAGATCCCCCGGGCAGCGTGGACCTGCAAGGTATAGAATCGGAGTTACCTTCCATAGCAACAGTTAATTGATTTGTGTGGGCGTACCACGTAACCGGATGTGTGAGCACCCTTAATTAGCACCTAAAGGTCAAGAAAGGTCAAATCATGAATGTCCCTATAGCCTAAATTCATCTCTATAATGGTCTATATTTGCATGCAAAATTTGGTGCTTTAATCACAAAACCCACGATTTTTCACATATCAGCTGGACTATCACGTTATTTAAAAATTTCTTTGTGATATTCTTAATAGTAGTTGTAACGCACAATACTTTCACACAACTGAACATACCTACGCAAGACTTACCTTCGTGGTTCGTCTAGTCTAGTGGACAATGAATTTTCCAGTAAATGCTGTTGAGTAGGGCTTATAACTGTGACAAATAGCGACTAACTTGAATAGAAATGGAACTCCCATAAGTTTAACTGCACCCGCAAAAGAATTCAAAGGCGGTACACAATTCAATTTCTAAGGTGATACTGGTATAATAGTCGCTAAACCAGAGGATTCTGCTACGGGGTCGAACGTCGAACACAAAAATACGGAAGGTCAAAGTACAAAACATTTTTCTCACTGCGCAAAAGACGAAAACATCAGCGTTAATGAAAAAAGGCGTGGAAGAGTCTAGGACCTACGTTGGAAAAAGCGCTACTAATTTATGCTATTAGTAGACCCAGAAATGTTTACAGTTTTCCTGTAGGCTGGTTCAAGGAGAACAAATTTAATGATGTGGAGAAATTTGTTAGATATTCAAAATAAGGCCTCATCAGAGACTCAAAAAAATAACACTGTTTTTTAACTATTGTTGACTGAAACCAGATTCAATGTGAAGTGAATTTTGTATTATCCCTATGAGAAAGTGGTGAACAATCCTTAATAGAGAGTGCTACTGCACTCTCTGATAAACTTCGCCTGATTGGCAACAACCTTGAGATAAAGGGTTATGCTTCGACTATTTTTTGAGAAATTTCAGTCAGCATAAGAGTTGATCATAACATTTGCAAGTTTCAGATCTAGAAATTGCTGCATTATTAAGTCATGAACATGCTTTGCATTGCCATCAGTCTTAATTTATTAGCTCTTCAAAGGCACATTTTTGCTAGTTGCATTTTTTTTTCAGAGATAGGATTATGTTATTGCTGACATTTTTATTACCAATATCTACATGTATTGGATTATTACATATAGAGATAATTGGCAAAAGAAATGATAATAGCATACAATATGCATGTATCTAAAATACAAGTGAGAAATTGAGAATACCTTGTTCAATAGCTTTAAGTATGTATTTTCCTTCACTATAGGAGAGCTGTATGTGTGCTCTAATTGCTACAGTGAAAGATCTGATCTAACATCAGCAATCCACAGGTTAGATTATGTTAACCAAGTCTGGTTATATAACAATTTGGAAACTGCCTCTTAATTTCTAGGAATGTGAGAGCCTGGCACTGGCTCCCCTCCAGATTTATAGCTAGGGGACACAGGCACATAGCGAGTGTGCAGACTAGCTGGTTATCGCAATGCACGTGGCATCCACATAAAGACTAGCTGATTATCAAAATGGCCATCAAATTTAGTTGTCAAATGTTGGTAACAATCTCATTTTGGTGCCCTGTTGATGTTTTCCCCCTGTCTTTTTAGTAGCAGTCACCTACTCTCTTTAATATATAATACACTTGATCATCTAATCATATACAGCAATTTCATCATGAGATCTTGGCACATGGTTATCCATTTTGTTTGATAGTTCTTGTGGTGTAGTCACAGAGAGCTGTTACCAGGTGTAGGGGAAGACAGACCGAGTAGGCTGCCACCAGAGTTACTACTGTCCAAGCTGTTTGAAGCTTCTTCCCAACCCAATCTCTGATGTCCTAATTCAGTTCTTAGGTTAGGCCAGATAAAGGGTCCAGCAGCATGACAGTAACTGAAGCACTAGCCTGAGCTGGCCATAAATATAGCAAACCAGCCTGAGCATGCTCAATTAAAGGATGATACAGTAAACAGTCTGAAGTTGTGAGAATGGAATGTGTTCTGAATGAGATGTTAAGTGTTTGTGACAAAATACATTATTAGTGTGTATCTTAGCTAGGATGTTCTGTTATGACATGTCCTGTTGATGTGGTGGGTTCACCACAGTTCTGTTGTTATAGTTATTGTTTTTGTTATTATTTTATTATTACTGTAATTATTATTATTATTCCGATTATAATTATTACTATTGATGTTGTTTTTCAGTATAAATAGAGGAATATTGTGATTACTTATATATTAAGGCAAGAAGCATTTTGCTCCCATTATATCCAAGGCCACTGACTTTAACTATTTTATGACCTTTAACTATTTTATGACCCTCCTAAGAACAAGTTTATCAAAACAGCTGATTTTAAACTGTATTTGGAGAGAATTGTCAACTTCTTAGTAGGTTTTAATAGGATGTGTGAGTTATAGTATCCCCACTAAAAACAGAATGAATTCAGCTACATTCAGTCTTTGGTGGCTAGCTATTTCATGTCAAAATTATGTACTGTACTAAGTACGTCTCGTACAGACAAAATACAATGAAATTATAAAATGTATACCAAACAGCATTAGCTCATTACAATGCTTATGACTCACAAAATTGCAAGCATTGGGGTAGTAAGAACAATGGGAAATTATGGCTAAAAATGACGTTCTTCATATGGAACAAAAGTTAGAGATGAGTTATAAATAAAAATTTATTAAATATTATATATAAGTATATATAAATATATAAATACGTTTTGCTTTTGCAGTAGATGTTGGTGTTCATTATAAAAACCATTTTAAATGCACAAAAAGCATTCCATAATTAGGCAACCTATGTTAGTTTTAGTTTCAGTTAATGCTTAAATAAAGCATGTCAGTATGTAAATTAATGGATTTTAATGTGTGCATTAAACAGAGTGAATGGGACAGGTAAGAGTAGTATACAGGGACCAGCGCAGGCTCTCACAAACTGCAACACAACATGCAACATGTGCTACAAGTGGTATAAATACCAGGCCAGCTAGAGGAACAGTTAGACTGGGTGATAAGCTATGTCTGAGCAGAGAGGATGGATTGATAGGCTCATTGCAGACAAGAAAGCAACTGCAATGTCTAAGAGTAGCAGCTCCCCAGCAGTGGCAAGTGCCACTTCTGTGGAGCCTTCCCCCACTGAGCCTGCTGGCAACATAGGTGAGTGATTGGGATGCTACAATATTACTATTTTTTTTAAATTATGACTAAATAGCATAATGGCAGGCATGTTTAGGTGCTTAAGAGAATATTTGTGTAGCTAAGTTATTGTTTTCCTATTACTTGCTGGTTTTTTAAAGCATGCAATTTACACTAAATCATTGATTAATTAATTCTTTTTAAGTTTTCATGTCACATTTATGTAGATTAATGTCTACTCTGTTAGTAGAAGTCATTACAAGTAAGTGGTAATTTTTCTCCTACAAATACAGTTGTTTACATAATTGACGTATTGTACTATTTTTCAAACATGGCAGGCTTTGTAGGTAGCTGTATGAATGGTGTCTAAATGAATCATCATGTAGCTAAATCTAAATATACTTGTAATTTAGTAAATAAGAATTAATTTTAACTTGTTTGAATGAACAATATTGTTAAATGAAATAATACTAATTTTGGTGCTATGGTGCCTTATCATTAATAACAAGAAAGCAGAACAACGTTTTAGCTACATGTAGAAATACTACTAAAAAATACTACTATCAGTATTATGTGCCTGATTATTAGTTCTGAGTGATCCCATTTTACATTTCCCATTTTATAGATTAAAGTTATTGAAATGTGTTTCTATTTTCATTAAAACAAGTGGGAATTCTCTGCCACAAAGTGGAATATATTGTCTGCTACAAATTAAGTTGTTTAGACTAAACATATTAATGGCATACTAACTGTATTATTTTCGAACCATAATGACTAATGACTAGATGGTAGGGGTTAAAAGAATCTTCCTGTAGCTTAGTGTCATTATAATTTTCTACTTTTTTTTATAGCTGGTATTTTAAGTACATTTTATTCGCCAATTTAAAAAAAATGTTTTGACTCACTTTTTATATTAAGTAAAGACAGCTCAACATTTTTGTTGCATTGACTTACATAATAATCAAAGTCTATTACATACACCTTTCAGGGCAGGATCCAGGGGGGTGACCAAGGAAGCCAAGCCCCTCACCCTAACGAACCCTGCAACACCACTGGTGGCTATACCACCCTGCCCTGCAAAATCACTTGGGGCTATATTGACCTGCAACACCACTTGGGGCTACATTGCCCTGCAACACCACTTGTGGCTATACCCTGCCCTGCAACACCACTTGGGGCTACATTGACCTGCAACACTACTTGGGGCTACATTGACCTCAACACCACTTGGGGCTACATTGCCCTGCAACACCACTTGGCCATAGAATTGAGTAGTATGCTGACCAGAACTAGAGTACAGAGTGAATTTGTATGAAATAAGTTTAGAAGGAATGAAAGTATGGGAATGAACAAAATGATTAAGGTCTAAGTCTATAATTGAGCACTTACTAGAAAGCGGTAATAGATATGAGGCTTGACTTTCTTGCCTGGTGGTAATTTTTTATTTGATTTTGGTGTGGATCTTGTTGTCAGTTTATCATTTGATGCCATTACCCTGTGCATTTTTGTATGTATGTATTCTAGTTATTTAGCTAGTTTTGTTCCCACATCTGAATTAGTAGTCACAGCACTTTTTTTCTGTCTACAAATTGTGATGATACCAAAACAAGGTGCGTACGTAGTAATCACATGACTAACAGTAGTGTTCAAGCTTCCCTTGTAATTTCTGACTCATTTACAAGCCATTGAGTTGAATGTGGAAAACACTTCCCAAGCCTCCTCTCCGATTATGATAAGTAGTGTTACAACCTGCACCTCCTTTTCTTCTTTTCTGTTGAGCCCAGTGGCTAATAAGTAACTGGTTTTCAAGCACATTTGAACTGTTTCCACTTCATGCCTGTTTGACTGTTGCCTATTCCATGTGGTTGCAGCTCAAGATACATTGACTTATAGCCATCCCTGCATTTTCTGACATTTGTAATGCTTTATGCAGTATTCATTTTCAAGCATCTTATTAAAAACTCTCGCTGTTCCTTTTTTTGTGAAGTTGAGTGCATGAACACAGGTTACTGGTAATTCAGACCATCATAATGGCTTTAAAAATAGATGCTACAGAATCTACCACTATTTTGGAAATTGAGATAAGAATATTCTATATTTGTTTACTAAAATTAAGGTTTATTACTATGATACCATAGTTTTATGCAATATAACCAGTCAGGCTTACTCAATCACACAACTAGTTAAAAAAGAAATATAATAACATATACCGTAAATACCACTTTGATCCCTTGCCAATTACATCTCCACTCATGATGTACTATCTCACTTGTAATGAGTTGATGATGGTGAATATTCAAAGATCAGAATATTCTTGTTAACAGCTAATAGTCCAAACACCCACATCAGACTGAGCAGAGGCAGTAGGATGAAACTGTCTTTCACTGTAGTTCTAAATGAGCAACAATTAAACTGACATGAAGAAGAAAGACAACTTAAGTAACGAGCCAGTATTGTGGTTAACTACAAATCAAGATTCTTTACAAAAATATTATTATTAAAAAAAAACTTTAAACATAGAGATCATGTTTATAATTCAATGTGTAACACCCCTGGGAGTCTCCCGTGGCGTTGGGAGTTATAGGACTAGCTTTCACAATGGAGCGCCAAGTATTGCGATAAAACCGAGGTAAGCTAGGAGGACTTATTAGACAGTTCGTTCAATTCATCATTCAAAATCATTACCCCACTCACGTGATCCCTTACAGAGCATGACTCAGCAGGTAACTATGCGTGGGTGATACAAAAATCAAATAAATGGATGCGATTTAGTGTATGCATGACAAATATTATTCTCCGTATAAGAAATCTGTAGCCTTGTTTACCACATTCTGAACTACTTCCTGAGGCCGGGGTAAAAACGATTTAGTTTTTATGAAGAACTCCTGCTGATACTATAACTATGACAGTGGGAATTCTTAGAAGAACAATAGAGGAAAAATCAGTGAAGTGAATAATGTAAAAATACAGGTTTTGTTTCTGCTCAGGCATATCCACAGAATAATTTTGGTTTAATAAGCCAATTGTTATCTCTACTTCTTCATGAGCTTTGTTCATCTCTACTCACCCCAGCATAATAGTAGTAGTAGGTACCATCTCATTGCCGTATTTCAAAACACCCTCACTATAAGTAGGTAAAAGCATGACTCCCTCTCCCAACATCCAGAAGATGGAACAAAGAATCAAATATTGTATCGAAGTGGCCACAAATATCATACTCCTTTAGAGTATGTAAGAAAGAGAACTTCAGTTAAGCATTTTAAGGAAAACCAAATTATGTACACCCGAAGGTATGCTTGCCTCAATAAGTTATAGTGTAATAATAAAATTAAAAACAAGCAAGAGAGAAGTTAATGTACACACAACTGGACAAGGTAAGAACTGAACAAATGATATAATACTAAACCTATCCAGGCTAGTAAAATGTAATTGATAATCATAGAATGAAAAGGATTATCGTAAGACCATTGACACAAAAGATTGTATTCCTATTGACAAAATAAACAAGTACAAGGTGTGTGCATGATGTCGTTCAAAAGTCTTTCTATTGTCATTGACAGGAGGAAGGTGATCCCACAATAAAAATACACCATTAGCACTTCTTGAGAACAATTTCCTCTGTGTACCTAAAATCTCTTGCCTTAATGCAAGAAAGTATATATAAGTCCACTTATCTAAACAATGTGACCAGCGAATGAGTGTATATTAACTGCTACTAAATACTACTAGTTGGGAGCAATGTACCTGCTGAGTAACTTCTAAATAATAGAGAAATGAATGACCATAAAGCTACATCATTGTAATAGGTTGTAAAATGTGAGAACAGAACAAGGTGTGTGCATGATGTCGTTCAAATGTCTTTCTATTGTCATTGACAGGAGAAAGGTAATCCCACAATAAACATACACCATTAGCACTTCTTGAGAACAATTTCCTCTGTGTACCTAAAATATCTTGCCTTAATGCAAGAAAGTATATATAAGTCCACTTATCTAAACAATGTGACCAGCGAATGAGTGTATATTAACTGCTACTAAATACTACTAGTTGGGAACAATGTACCTGCTGAGTAACTTCTAAATAATAGAGAAATGAATGACCATAGAGCTACATCATTGTAATAGGTTGTAAAATGTGAGAACAGAACAAGGTGTGTGCATGATGTCGTTCAAAAGTCTTTCTATTGTCATTGACAGGAGAAAGGTAATCCCACAATAAACATACACCATCAGCACTTCTTATGACAGATTTCAGTAGCCATTATTTAACACAATTTGCCTTCCTGGGCAAAGCAAACATATGATGGTATATAACAGTCACTCTTGAAACTCTTGAAGAAGTTAACAGATATTTGAAATACACAATGGAACTGACACTTCTAGCAGTCATTCCATTAATATTATCAGCAACTTTATCTCAAGTAAAGGGAGATCAAACACAGCTTGACCACTTCCTATTATCTAAACTTGACATACTGTCTCGTGAGCATAGAGAAATGAGGAACAGGGACGTTATGATTGAGTACTATGGATCAATGGATTTAGATAAATTAACGAACATCGTCTTTAATCCGCCGCAACTCAGATTATACATCATTCACCAACAGCAAAATGTAGATGATCTAGGGTGCCATAGTATCAGCGATTATGACACCAAAAAGAGAGAGCCTTTCAACAACTATGTGCTCTTGCCTCGTTATCCAACACCTGACGAGATAAATGCTCTGGACGTTCTCTCTCAAGCATGTACCCAGCAACTGCCTCGTCAATATGACAAGTACATCGCAGGATACTTAGGCCCGCCTCCTCACCACGAACAAACTATCACGAGGCGTAAGTTAGTTGTGATGCCAGTACCTCCTTGCACCAATCATCCAAACAATATAGACAGACAGACACTCACTCGAATAAAAGTTTTCATTAATAAGTTTCAACATCCATTTGAAACGAACGCCCAAGGACGAAAACAGTATGCTGTGGTATATTATGGCGGCACAGACCTTACTGATCTAAATCCACCCGATCCACTGTTTGACATAGACAGAAGAATTGTTGAAGGTGATGGCTGGGTTGCAGCCCTTCCAGAACCCAGAGGACGTCATTCTGAAGATCTTGTTTTAAGTAGGGTGGATTGCAGAAATATTAGAAATAGAGACGTTTATTTGTACACTCACTTTAGTCCATGTCGAGACTGTGCTGAGGTAATTGTGAAGTTTGCTCAGCAATGTTCTACATACTACAGGAGTTTCAAAGTGTTCTACAGAGCAGAGTACAGGGACTGCTTACAGAGTGCTACATATATTAAGGGATATTCATCTGATCGCCAATTGAAAATGGATTTTTTTCAAGTATACTTAGGACCCAGGCCACAATTGGCATTATGAGGTTGTATTGCCAACCTGTAGTCCATTAACAGTTCATTTACTACAAGATTTAGTTTATTCTATTGTATATTATTCATAAAATATCCTACATTTTAAATAATATGCCATATTGTTTATGACCTTATTTATCCACTTAAAAGAAATCCATATGTTATTAGAAAACTTATGAAACCAAGCCGACAGCTACTACAACTTTGGTATTATATTTAGTTTTGGTTTTCCTTAAATGTATGTTACAGATAATTACAAAAATTGTTGTCTCGTACATAGCTTAGTTCTCTGATAACAGCTCAGCCTTAGAATTGAGTAGTGTGCTGACTAGAACTAGAGTACAGAGTGAGTTTGTATGAAGCAAGTTTAGAAGGAATGAAAGTATGGGAATGAACAAAATGATTAAGGTCTAAGTCTATAATTGAGCACCTACTAGAAATTGGTAGTAGATATGAGGTATGGTTTTCTAGCCTGGTAATTTCTTATTTTGTTTTGCCATTTTGAGGTTGGTCTTGTTCCGTTACTGTTGAGTAGTACTGCTGCAGTCTCGTACTCAACAGACCACCAATTATGTGCCGTCAAAAAATCTTTTCGGTGTCGACCGGAAACACCTCCCCCTCCAGAGAGGAGCCATAATTTGTGGATTGAAAAAGCATTATCATTATGATTATCATTATGATTATCAAATTCTGATCCTTCATACAAACTAGATTGAAACTTTCTCACCTAAAGGGGTCTGGAAAAAAGCAAAGGAAAAAAGTGAAAAATCTTGGTTGTTGCCGGTAATCGAAAAGCCAGTGGCCCTGGGTTCGATTCCTGGCGACAAACCAAGATTTTTCACTTTTTTTCCTTTGCTTTTTTCCTGAAGGTGAGAAAGTTTCAATCTAGTTTGTATGAAGGGTCAGAACTTGATAATACCGTAGTTCTTTGCAATATTATAACTAGGCAGGTTTATTCGCCATTTTGTGCTCAATCACACGGCTAGTTATAATAGAAATATAGTAACATAAACAGTAATACCACTTTGCTCCCTCACCAATTACATCTCCACTCAAGATGCGAACTTTCTCACTTGTAATGAGTTGATGTTAGGTAATATCCAGGCAATGACCAGAGTATTCTTGTTAACAGCTAGTAGTCCAAACACCCACGTCAGACCACCAGAGGCAACATGATTAAACTACTTTTCACTGCAGTTCTAAACAAGACACAATTAAACTATCATGGAAAAAAAAGAAAGAAAACTTAAGTAAAAAGTCAGTATATATCATAATATAGTGGTGAACTACAGGTCAAGTTTTCTTTACAAAATATTACTATTGAAAATAACTGTAAGCCTGAAAATTATTTAAGACCTTTAGGAGACCTTAGCCACCAAATTTTTATCGTTACTAAGAAGACCCATCCCTACTCAAACTTCAATAATGTTGATTTGATCTCTTTGATTTCCTCCTGAAATATACACTTCCATTACGATGTATGTATCTTTCTACACAAAACACCCTCAACCGATTAAATGTGAATAAAAGTTTTAATTGCGCCTTACATAATGCGGTCATGGGCGCATGTGAGACACAGAGATATGATTGCTTGGTGGAAGGATGACACAAAACAAGAGAAAAAATGAATGGTTAAAAATTGCTAGGGGACAGTATTATCAAATGATAGAGTACACCCTAGGCTACTAGGAAAGCATGAACTCTACGCTAAGGACCTGTTCCTGACCTAAATATAACAAAGTATACTCGCATACTTCCTAGCATCTTCGTGAACTTGTAAGCTACCCTTCCCCACCCCCCTCCTTCACAACTTGACTAACCAAACAAATTAATAGCACTTTTATCTAAAGTTACCCATAGCTTAGACCTTGTAAATATCACAACATTTTGATCCTTTACACAAAATTTATAGCTAAACATGGATTTCACTGAAGTTCACCTTATAACAACAATCAAAAATAAACTTACACGGATCTAGTAGAAATCATATAGTTATCATGAAGAACTACTGCTGATACACAGTAACTATGACAGCTGGAACTCCGCGAAGAACAATAGAAGAAAAAACAGAGAATTGAATACTGTAATAATATAGATTATGTCGTTGCTCTGGCTTATACAAACATTTGGTGTAATAAACCAAAAGCAATCTCTACTTCTTCATGAGCTTTGTTCATCTCTATACTCACCCAGCATAATGGCAGTAGTAGGTACCATCTCTTTGCCACATTTCCAAACACCCTCACAATAAGTAGATACAGCATGACTCACTCTCCCAACATCCAGAAGAAGGCACAAAGAAACAAATACTGCACAAGAGCTGCCACGAATATACATATTCCATCAAGTAAGTAAGAAAGAGGACTTCAATTAAGCATTTTTTGGAAAAACAAATATGTTGCTAACCTTGTTAAAGAAGGCGTGATCCACTTTAACTATAAACTCACAAATATATTTAGCTATGTCAAAACTTAGCAAATGTATTAAATTAATGTATAGGTGATTTGGACTTCTTTTCATAGATGACAGGATAATAGCATGCAGTTGTTTAATATATTTCCGGACAGTAAACTTAGTTCCAAGGGGGTGGGGGGGAAGGGAGGGGGGGGGGGGGATTGGCTTCCTCAATCACCCTAATCTTCCCATAATAAATATATATAACAGACTTACATTATTATACAAGTCAACACAACAAAAATGTTGCTGCCAGTGAAGTTAAAAAATATTATGATTTTGCGTAAAATACAATAATGCTTAAAGCTACATGAAGATTGTTTACCTCCCTTCTGTTTAGCCATTAGTCACCAGAGCTTAAAAATAGCACATTAGCATTCCATTAACATGATGATTCTTTCTATCAATTTTAAATTGATGCTAACTTGCATGTATATTTAGACTTGGCTACATGGAGATTCATTTACAAACCATTCACACTGCTACCTGCCAAGCCTGCCATCAACCATTTAGTCATTGTAGTAAGTATTATATATAATATATATTTATTCCACTCTAGATATCTTCACAATGATATTTTTAGGTAGGTGACCTGTGAGATATCCCAAGATATCTCATGGCTATTATCTCATGGCTGTACTGCCGCAAGCTCATTACCAGAGTAGTTATAGCAACCTGGCCTGGGTACAAGTTTTCTGGGTTTTTACAGCTACCTTTACTCTAGTGGAGCCTACCCAGCCAGGTTAGAGCGGTATAATATCAGCTGTGGTTGTGGGGAGCCCCTAGTGAGTTTCTCTAACTTTACACCATGAGTTACCAAAAAACTACTTCAGTGAAGATATCTAGTGTGGAATAAACCTTATTACACGTCAGAGTGACATGGCTAGATATTTCACTCTCAGGCTTTATTTCACTCTCCTTTGGCTCTTGAAAAAAATTAGCCTGCTCATGAAATATTTCACCATATCACACTCTGACTCATGTAATACGTATTATTATATATATAATACGTATATATTTATTATAATAATATATATTATATTATATTATATAATACACCAATATTGTAAACAATTTTATTTATATAGGAGACCAATAACTATTTAGTTTTAATGACTTCTACTGGAAAAACACAATAGAAATAAGTCTACAGAAATGTACATTGTAATCTTAAAAATGAGTTAAGTTCCATTTGGTGATGCATTCTATTATTCTATACATAACTCATAACAATGATTATAATAGAGCTGTTTGTGTGTTGGGACACTCGTTTTTAAGGTGATGTGGATTGAATTAAATAAAAATTGAGTTATTCTGGAGGATTCTCTTCATTACATTGGGAAGGAAAAAAACGGAGCTAGAGGTCAAAAGGTATGCCGGAATCCCTTCTATACATGTATATACCTGGACATCTGGGGAGGAAATTCAAAATGTGATACTAGTGAATTAATTAGTACTCAATTTACTACAATAGCTAATTGCCATCCCAAGACAGGTTAAGACTACTGTTCAGGATGGCTATGTAGCTAATGTCTAACTAGCCATGCACTAGCAGCAATGGTTTTTCTTTTCTTTTCTTTTTTATTGATTGAACTTACTAAGTAATTCTTGATATTGTATGACCTGATCAGTCATTCAATAGGCATAGGAAACATTTGTTTTGGTACCAATCTTTGGCTTCTGATCACTGAATAGTGAACTGGACTATTTTTTTAAGGATTCACTCTAAACAAAGGCATTCCATTAGGGATGATGGAAATTGCTTGTTTCAGGGCATATCGTTTATTCTTTTTGGAACTGAGGATAACCACTTTCAAGTACAAACAGTCATGGCCAAGTTTGTTGCATTGAACAGCAGTTACTTTTAGCCATACTGCTATCCTTTAATTGTGGAACAGCACACAATGAAGATGGAAAATAATAGTTTTTGGGGAAGTCATGTTGAAATATTTGGCTTGTCATTGTATTTTGACAAGCCTGTTTGTTATTCGGGATAAAGGACATAACATGCAGCTATTACTAGGCAAAAATGTTTTTGAAGTGAGAGTATATCAAACTAAAATTAATCATTTTGAACTATGTCATGTAAATAATAACCATTCATGTGATATTTGCTTGTGCACTGATGGATCATTTCCTGAACAGCAACCTTATCAAAGTAACGCATCCTCATCACTTTGCTAAAAACATTGTTATTATTCTTTATAATCAATTCATCAATTACTGAAATTTGACAATATTGTAGGATTCAATAGTTAATTAGCTATAGTACAATCATTTTATTAAAAATATTGAGCCAACCTTAAGCAAATTGCGAACAAAAGAAACTCCAGCCTATTATGTTTCTTTATAATGTCATCATCTAGAACAGCAAAAATAAAGTCTTAAGGAATCCTCCTGGGGGAACGTGGTGAAAACACTAATGTGAAAACCACTTAATTCTTATTTAATGGCTTGTTTTTTTTTTTGTTTTTTTTGTTTGTTTGTTTGTTTGTTTTTTGTTGTTGTTTATTATTTTCTGCTTTTTTTTTTGTTTTTTGATTTTTGGTGTTTTTTGTTTTTGTTTTTGTTTTTGGTATTTTTTGTCATACCTTCATTATGATACTACTTCCATCAAATGTATATTATACATTAAATAGCTCTCAAATAGGCCAACAATTTAATACTAAAATTACTTAGAGATCAGTGAAGGGTTTATGGGTTAAAACATGGATGTGTATTTATAACCAGCTAGCAACTGATGCTTAGTGAGCATGCTTCACTTTGCAGCTGATACCTTGTTTGCTTTAATAAGTCATTTAGTCAGTGATAGAGTAACTACAGGTAATTTTATCATATAGTTCCTGCTTACCATACAATTCTAGATTCGTTTTTGCAATGGAAGCATCACCAAAACAATCCTTGTACTAATTTGCTCTCACTTAATAAATTTGATACATTTATAAACTAACCATATTATATTATATATAATATATATATATATTGTCCCTACAATGTCAAATACACCATTAATACAGAAAATAACAGTAACATCCTCCAAACAAAGTAAGATAAACAACAGCAAGCTAGAGTCATAATAGAGGTTTTAATGTAGTGTTGTTTTTGTTAACTAAGCTAAAACCAAAACCCCTTAGTTTTGAGTATTTTACTTTTGGTAAGAATAACTAAAACTAAGCTGTAGAGAGCATGAAAAAAACTAAAACTAAATATTTTAGAAGGCAATAAATTCGATAATAACTAAAACTAGAGTGGATGGACTAAACTAAGCAAAAATGTTTTTATTGCAAACAATTTACCTTGAATATGTCAGTTAAGTAAAGATATAAATTGCCATCAAGTAATTCTCTAAACTATATAAAAATATCATACTTTATTTATAATACCCAAGATTCCATAGAAATATGCTAATTTTTTAAGTTATTTGGGAACACTACCTATACTATTTTCTTTAGGGAGATTCATTATTGAAGAATTTGAGAGACAAAATAAATTAACCAAAACTATGTCAATTCTAATTAAATCTTCTACATGACATTGAAGAAAAACTAGAACTAACTAAATCTTCGGGGAGAATTTGGGGGAAAACAAAAACTAAGCATTCAAAATATTTTTTTGTAAGAATAACTAATACTAAGAAAATCTGGAATCTCTAAGCCAAAACAACGACCTGAATTTCCCATTTTATATGTTACATTCTTCCAATTTGGCATAACTGTGATGCTAAACTCCCTGCATTAGTTATCTCTTCTCACTCAAAAATTTCCTGCACTTAACTCGTTTTGTTTTCTTTTCTTATATTTACATACTTCGTAGGATGTTTAGTTTATACACTTGAAATCACTGTTGGTGTGTCTCCATTACTATATAAAGTATTGTACATGATTGAAGTGCAAAAATCTTTAAAAAATGCAGTAGTACAGAAGAATAAGGGGAATTTTGAGCCTAACCTTGCAATTTGATCTTACGGGGGGGTTTAGCTATCTCCATTATTTATAACACTTCATGTATTTTATTTTGTATCATAGCACCTCACCTAGTTTCAACTCTAATTGAAAAAAAAATGCTGTAATATAATTCTACACTCATAAAACTACGTGGCTTCTATCTATCAGCAGTGGGAACCTCAGGAAAATTGCGAAACTTTTGAAGGTTGGACTTGTGTGAAAATTTAATTTGGACTAGCATATTGTGAACTAGCAACCTCTGTTTGTAGAGCTTTCTGGGACCTCAGCATATTAATTCTATCAATGAATATAATGTACATAAAGGAGAACTTATTGTTTGTTTTAACTAGCTATTTGGTGGTGCCCAATCCCTTTTATTTTATTCCCAAAGTAGCTGTCCCATCCTGTCCCGCATTTTAGCAGCAGTGCCATTCTATCCCATTCCGTCCCATTCCAGGTTTCAGTACGTCCAAACTATCCCTTCACATACCTCCACTTAACGGAATCTTACATTTAGTAAACCCATATCATTCAAGGAAATTTAATTGTTTACCCCTTTGTATTGTATTGTTTCTAAACGCAACAATTAAGAAACCCTTAGATCTTAAAAATTTTGTTAGACTCTACACTGTGCAGTAATTCTTTAGAACTTCTTGATTTTTCAAGCTGCAAAATATGGAGAAATGTTACTATGGTGGTATTGAGACCCTTTACCAGATGATATTTAAAAAATGCAGCAGTCTATATTTACCTGTGGAGTGCTTGTTGTTAAAAGCTGCTGGTAACTCAGATAGTCAGAATACGATATTAGAGACTACCAAGTACTCTGGAAGTTGAGGTAAGAAAGTAGTTCTGTATTTGTTAGATAAAGTGTGGTCACAACAGCTAATTAACTTTCAGATAGATTCTTCTGAATATTTTAGCTAGCTGCTTTTACACAGTATTTTGACTACTATAGTGGTATGCATGTCGTAATGTAGGGTTTGGTTCAAACCTGAAATGCCTGTTTTTTTCTTTGTTGTCGTTATTTTAAATCAAACGGTTGCGATGAGCCAAAGAGAACAAGCAAATGGCCTTGTCGCTAAAAAAAACAACAGATTAGCTACATTTAATAATGAAAACCACAACCAAACTTAGCTATTAGCCTTCCAATGGAGCAATGTGGGAGTATCTATACTGCCAAAAGTCCCCTGTTGTCAACAGGTTTATCTGATAACATGATCACATTAATGGAATAAGAGGTTGTTTATGACATGACCTTGCAAAAATTCACATTCCAAATTTGTGTATCCCAAAGCAAAATGAAACAGTCCATATTTCGAAGATCTTTTTGATTGCTCCAAAAATATCAGCCCCTTGGGATTCTCATTTGTGTAATGCATTCCGGCAGGACTTGCTAAGTGTGGCAAACAGTTTCTGAGGATAATTAAAAAAATTTTTACAAAAACTGGCTGTAAACAATACCCATAAAAGAAATGAACTGGTAAACAATAACACATTTAAAATTTAAAATGTTTTTCTGTGTAAACTACACTTTCATGACGTATATTTAGCGAATTACATGAGATAACTTTGTAAAAAAGTGCCAAGCCATGAACAAAGTAACTCAACCATCACAATCATTCCGCCACACACACAACTTCAATTCTGACAAATCAAATCACGAGATAAGGAAAAGATGAGAGCACAAAAATTTGCAAAAACAGTAGAATTGAGTAATTTAAATACTACTAAATGTCATTTGATGCAATACCGAAGCACGAAAGACAAAGGGAAAAAAAAGGAAAAAAAAAGAAAAAGAACATAACAAAAAGCAAATAAACACACAATTTATTAATTAGAAGTAAGCTGAACTTTTGTCAAAGTGAAAACATTTTTATGAAGAATAGCACACATGCAACAATATGAACTTGAAGTGAGGACAATGTGCACTACATACACAACAAATAAACAGTTACAACCACAAACAAACAAACAAAAAAAAGTGTTATATAGAGCAAGTCACCTGTAACTCTTATCGACCATTCCAGTTCTATTATAGACTGGCATAGTTTCTGGACACCATGGAAAATTAAATTTATTGCGTACAGACATTCACAAAAACACCCAATGAGTTATGTAATACTTGCTATTTTTTGTTTGTCCTTTGCTAGGAAGGAGTGGCTACACTGTGCTTGTGACTTGTGGGGACAACACACTGCCAGGAAGTTTTTTGGATGATTAAGGTCAAGAGCATAATATTAGCCCGCAGGATTACGATGATTTTTTTCATATTATAAATTATTTACTTTTGCGAAGAGTTGCACCACTCAAATGAATGTTAATACTCCAGGGCTTATTTTGATGGAACTTTGTCATAGGAAGGAAGAATAGTATGTGTGTTTGTGTGATATGTATGTGTGATGTGTGTATGATGTGTGCCGCGTGTGATATGTGTATGTGATGTGTATGTTGACTTATACCTTTCAGCTCACAGTCCACTTCTTCTGATTAAGTTCCATCCCTCCCAAGCCCTTACTATAAACTTGAGGAATTCCTATAAAAGTAAAACATAAATAATTAAGCAAATAAATAAATAATACAAATAACTGTACACCATGCTCCAACATACTTTCACCTGTAGGTATTGTATGTGAGTCTGTGTATGCAGTGGCTCTCTGTGTCCGAAGCTTTCCATACACACCTCAAAATGTGTATTGTTTCAATAGCGACAGCATAGCCAATGCTTTCTGTAAATATATTGTGTTGTGTTGAAGACCAAAGCCAAAGCTGAACATTCCACTTGTCAATATTTTAGATCACTTCACCATCATTCCACATTAAGCTAGCATGCACAATTCTTCCTTGTTTGTACAAGCACATTATAAAACTATCCACATTTTTATTACTCATTGCATCATTTCCAATTCCTCATCTTATCAAACAATCTAATACATAGGTGCCAACTGTCCTGGATCATTGGGGACAGTCTGGATTTATCACTCCATGAAAGTGCACAATAGCTCTATGGTTTGTCCCCAGAAGCCTGCAGGCTAGTGAAGTAGTAGGCCTTTTGGGTATTTACTAATAGCTGTGCTAGCCAGCTGGCTGTCTAGACCTAATCAAAGCTAGTAACCACACTAACTATAAACATGCCACAAAGGGAAGCCTGCAGGCTAGTGAAGTAGTAGGCCTTTGGGTATTTACTTATAGCTGTGCTAGCCAGCTGGCTGTCTAGACCTAATCAAGTTAGTCCTTTACAGTAGATCCTTTTATAACTACCTTCCATCCTAATTAAATTTAATTTTAGGTGATACATATGCAAGGTGTAGTCTGAGCATGTCAGATTTTAGTGTGGCACATGGAGGAAAGAATGATGTAACTACCCATGTCAAGTGCCAGTTCTTCATACTCCCTTTATAATTGCTGCTGTCTTGGTTAGACCACAAGCAAATTACTTTGCAATTTCAGAGTCAGGAAACATTTTATGAAAGAGCTTAGTAGCATAATTGGCGAGCGAGCGTAGCGAGGAGACACTCTCAGGGTTAACGCAATCGAGATTTCGCTATATTATTTATTTATCTGTTTATGGGGTACCTGAGACTCTTCTTGAAACAATTGTGAAGTCTTTGTCAAGCTGCGCTTCTTTGCCACTGCTTTCGAAGTTTATTCAGGTAATTCTGTTAGTTTAGTCTGGGATCAGAGACTTTAGATTCTCTGATGCTAACTGAGAATGGAAAGGGTTACACTGTGCACTACAGTTAGATGTTTTTTTCCTTCCAAGCAGTTGCAGAGAGTTGTTACTATGGCACTGAAATACCTTTACCCTGTATGCTAAATTTAAAACTGGACCTTATTTTCAATAGCTTCAGTGTTAGAAGTCAAATATAAAAATAGTATAGTCTTTAGGCTCGCTCGCCATTTGTGCTAAAGCACATCACTAGTTATGTTACTATCCGCTTGCCATACGTGCGACCCGTCTACGCGCATGGGCCAGGAAAGATTCCAGTTTCAATCTTCGATACCAACATATTCCTGAACCGGGTGGCCCCGGAAGGGGGAAAATAATTTGTGGTGTGCCTAAGTGCCGAAGGTTGCAGTTGTTGAAAAGTCCCTAACCCGCTTCCCAGAGAGCTGGTGTAAACAGTTTGGTAAACCGTGTGCAAAATGGTTGCTGTGAAATTTTCGAGTCGCCGCTTACTCATTCTGGCAGTTATTATAGTTGTCACTATATTGGTGCTGGTATATTATGGGAACTGGAGACGACAATGTGCTGGCTACCTTATATGTCCAGAAACCAGTGTTGGAATTCTTGAGGAGCACCCATCTAAAAATTTGAAAAAGTTACCTGGAAAATATTTTCTAGTAGTACTTATTTTGTCCAGACCCAGTGATACTGAACGCAGAAATGCTATAAGACAATCATGGATGAACAGTAACTACCACCTACTCCAAAGTCAAGCAGTTCTAGTCAGATTTAGTATTGGTCTTAAAGAGGCTTCTAAAGCAGTCCTACGGGAGCTGAATGAAGAACAAAGTATAAATAATGACTTGTTATTTCTGGATGAGTTTGAGGAGAGTTATTCTAATCTCACTCTCAAAGTTTTAGAGAGCTTCATAGCTATTCACAAATATTATAGTTTTTCATACATCCTCAAGTGTGACGATGACAGCTTTGTAGTACTGGACATTATTGTGAAAGAACTGTATCGGAGGAATTCAAGTAAGAGTTACTACTGGGGCAAAATGATTGAAGGAGCTAAAGTGTTCAAAGTTGGTAAATTTGCTGAAACTAAATGGAACCTGGGGAAGAAGTATATTCCTTACGCTATAGGAGGAGGCTACATTCTCTCTGGGAACCTCATAGACATTATAGTGAGGAATTCTGATGATGTAATGCGTTATCACAATGAAGATGTAGCAGTGAGTGTTTGGATTAGTCCATACAATGTTGAGAGGCAAAACGATACGAGAGTTTGTGAAAATAAACGCTACATGTTTAATCTTTGCAAAAAAAATGCTGTTATCATTCATCCAGTACATTCTCCTGAAGATATGACTTCTTTCCAAACACTGTATGGAAATAATCCAAGCTGAATTGATAGCCTGCATCAAAATATCATTCACAACTAATATTATGCTATATAGCGATGAAAGGGAACAACATTTTCTTTCAGTAGCTATAGAAAATCGAAATTATATCTTTATTATTGAGGTTTTCAGAGTGTATTTTATTTGCTTACTATTGAGTTAATATGCTATAGTGGAACTGATTCTTCTAGATAAGTTGCAGCTTTCATTATAACAACAACAAAAACAACACAAGCATTTTTAGAGTCAACATTATTAATAATAAGGTAAAAACATTGAGAGAACTCTAATGTTTGGGTTAGCTAGCTTGCAATATTAATTATTCCACACTACCTTGTGGTTATATAATACATGACATTTATCAGTTACCATTCAAGGTCTGTGTTCCTAAATACTTAGTCTACCACACAACCCAGGATTCCCTTTTCATCAAGAGCATGGTAACCATTCACCATGCAAAAAGTGTGATATACACTAGTGTATAACAATGATAATCTTCTAGTATACAACTGGAAAACTCCTGGTATTCTTCTAGTATACACTATGTGTAATAATGGCTTATAAGTACCGTAATGCACCATTAGGTTTGTTATTACATGGTTGTTACTTTGTTATACCACTGTGTATTACATGGTTATTACTTTGTTATAACAATGGTTATTACTTTGTTATAATACACAGAATTACTAGAAATACACTAGTGTGTACACATGTGTATAACTGATGCATTACATAGTTATTTTGTGTGTATAACCACACAATACACTGGTATTTCTCTGCTACACCACTGTGTATTAACTGTGTATTATGCTGGTATCCCTTTGTTATACCACTGTGTATTACATGGTTATTACTTTGTTATACCACTGTGTATTACATGGTTATTACTTTGTTGCCGGGAATCGAAAAGCCAGTGGCCCTGGGTTCGATTCCCGGCAACAACCAAGATTTTTCACTTTTTCCTTTGCTTTTTTCCAGAAGGTGAGAAAGTTTCAATCTAGTTTATATGAAGGGTCAGAACTTGATAATACCGTAGTTCTTTGTAATATAACTAGGCAAGTTTATTCAACATTTTGTGCTCAATCACACGGCTAGTTATAATAGAAATATAATAACATAAACAGTAAATACCACTTTGCTCCCTCGCCAATTACATCTCCACTCCAGATGCGAACTGTCTCACTTGTAATGAGTTGATGATAAGACCAGAGTATTCTTGTTAACAGCTAGTAGTCCAAACACCCACGTCAGACCTAGCAGAGGCACTGCAGTTCTAAACAAGACACAATTAAACTATCATGAAAAAAAGAAAGAAAGAAAACTTAAGTAAAAAGTCAGTATACATCATATAGTGGTGAACTACAAGTCAAAAGGTTTCTTTACAAAATATAATACTATTGAAAATAACTGTAAGCCCATTTAGGAGACCTTAGCCACCAAATTTTTATTGTTACTAAGAAGACCCATTGTGGGCGGCATGATGAAGGGTGAGCAGAGAGAGATAAAGAAAGAGATGAAGAGAAAGATAAAGAAGAAAGAAGAAGATGAATGAACTGTGTGTGTGTGTCATGAAAGTCAATTATATGTGTATTTATTATTAGCAGTGTGTCATTATTATTGTATATGTATTCTAAAGTGTATGCATGCGCATGTCATGATTGCGTGTGTGTTAGTTCTGTCCGGATGTTCCGTGACCACTCCCTCATTTTGTGTCCGCGTGCGTGTCCTCGGCTACATAACCTTAGACACGCATGCGTATCATCAGTTCCCCATAGTTTAGTCTTAACCCCAAACTGATCGAGAGCTCAGGGAAGGGCGGACATAGCTACAAGGAACTCTGGTGGCAGCAAGTTACCAGAGTGTATGAGCAAGCTGAGTGACGACTTTACCATTTCTTGTTGTTGTGACTGTGCTGAGCTGGGCTGTGTCGAGCCGCAACCCACAATTGGCGTTTATAGCTATACATCGATTTCACTGAAGTTCACCTTATAACAACAATGAAAAATAAACTTACACGGATCTAGTAGAAATCATATAGTTATCATGAAGAACTACTGCTGATACACAGTAACTATGACAGCTGGAACTCCGCGAAGAACAATAGAAGAAAAAACAGAGAATTGAATACTGTAATAATATAGATTATGTCGTTGCTCTGGCTTATACAAACATTTGGTGTAATAAACCAAACGCAATCTCTACTTCTTCATGAGCTTTGTTCATCTCTATATTCACCCCAGCATAATGGCAGTAGTAGGTACCATCTCTTTGCCACATTTCCAAACACTTTCACAATAAGTAGGTACAGCATAACTCCCTCTCCCAACATCCAGAAGAAGGCACAAAGAAACAAATATTGCACTAATATACATTATCCCTCAAGTAAGTAAGAAAGAGGACTTTCAATTAAGCATTTTTTGGAAAAACAAATATGTTGCTAACGTTGTTAAAGGAGGCGTGATCCACTTCAACTATAAACTCACAAATATATTTAGCTATGTCAAAACTTAGCAAATGTATTAAATTAATGTATAGGTGATTTGAACTTCTATTCATAGATGACAGGATAATAGCATGCAGTTGTTTAATATATTTCCGGACAGTAAACTTAGCTCATTACCAGAGTAGTTATAGCAACCAGGCCTGGCGTACAATTGTGGGGAGCCCCTAGTGAGTTTCTCTAACTTTACACCAAGTTACGAAAAAAACTACTTCAGTGAAGATATCTAGTGTGGAAAAAACCTTATTACACTTCAGAGTGATATGGCAAGATATTTCACTCTCAGGCTTTATTTCACTTTCCTTTGGCTCTTGAAAAAAAATTAGCCTGCTCATGAAATATTTCACCATATCACACTCTATTATTATATATATAATACGTATATATTTATTATAATATATATTATATATATATATTATATATATTATATATATATAATACACCAATATTGTAAACAATTTTATTTATTGGAGACCAATAACTATTTAGTTTTAATGACTTCTACTGGAAAAACACAGTAGAAATAAATCTACAGAAATGTACATTGTAATCTTAAAAATGAGTTAAGTTCCATGATTTGGTGTAAATTGCCTGTTTTTATATGCAAAATATGAGGCATACTATTAACAACTCTTTGGAGAAAATTACCTCTTTGTTCTTAAAATCTCACAAATATAAATCTCACTATTAATGCAAGAAAGCATAAATAAGTCTACTTATTTAAACAATGTGACCAGTGAAGTAGTGTAAACGAATTGGTTTAGCTACATCAACATAATCGGTTGTAAAATCTGAGAGTAACTGCTACTATGACAGAATTAAGTAGCCATTATTTATCAAAGGATTACTTTCATGTGAAAAAACAAACAGATGATGGTATAAAACAGTCACTCTTGACACTCTTGAAGAAATTAACCGATATCTGTAATACATAATTGAACTGACACTTCTAGCAGTCATTCCATTAATATTATCAGCAACTTTATCTGTAGTAAAGGGAAATCAAGAAGAATCTAACCAATTCCTATTATCTAAACTGGACATATTGTCTCGTGAGCACAGAAGCAATCCTCAGTACAGTGATATCATGATTGAGTACTATGGTTCAATGGATTTAGATAGATTGATAGACATCCATGTAAATATGCCGCAACTCAGATATTACATCATTCACCAACAACAAAATGTTAATGCCCTAGGGTGCCATCTATCAGCAATTATGACACCAAAAAGGATCAACCTTTCAAGAACTTTTGCTCTTGCCTCGTTATCCAACACCTGACGAGATAAATGCTCTGGATATTCTCTCCCAAGCATGTACCCAGCAACTGCCTCCTCATGA